>Ga0209344_10003203_pt1 | contig 16534 bp, 10 predicted proteins | sample Cruoilmetagenom6_FD_187293 | JGI IMG/M metagenome (GOLD analysis project Ga0209344, IMG submission 187293) | Oil polluted marine microbial communities from Coal Oil Point, Santa Barbara, California, USA - Santa Barbara Oil Seep Sample 6 (SPAdes)... | ecosystem: Environmental > Aquatic > Marine... | reverse complement strand
TGTTCCAGATAAAATTGAAGTTCCCCAAGCATCTTTAATATACTCACGATACGTCATATCGTTTCCAGTCCACTTTAATAATGCCTCTTGAAATTGACGTGTATCAAATAATGGCCGAATTGTTGGTTGCATAATACTGAAATGACCTTTCTTCATTTCAACATCTCCCCAAGATTCTAAAAAATGAGGCGCTGCTGCGATATAATCACAAACTGAAGAGGTTTCATCAGATTTTAATGAGAATGCAACAGATAATTCTGTTTTTTCAAGACCTTCAGCAAAATCAGCAGCATTTGGAAGCGTATACATTGGGTTTACACCACTCATAATAACAGCTCCAACTTTACCAGCTTTCATATCAGCAACTAAAGACATAATATCTTTAGTACTACCTTGTCTTGTCTTAATAGGTGTTTTAGGATCAAATGCCTTACTACCCAATGATTCGTTAATTGCAATTGCTACTGTTTGTGCATTCACATCTTGGATACCAGTAACTAAAACGCCATTACGACCTGCCTTTTTTAATTCGTTTGCTGCTTTTTGAACAGCATTATTTATGTTTTCAGGTAAATCTGTTGAAACAGAACCACCAACAACTAAACTATATAATTTTGCTAATGCTTGTTTTTGCTGACTCGGAGTTAGAGGTACACGTTTATCTGCATTTGCTCCAGATAATGACATGTTAGACTCAAACTGAATATGACGAGACATTTTACCATGCTTTGGCACACGTCCTTTTGCATATCCTGAATCAAATCCTCCACCTTGCCAATCTCCTAAGAAATCTGCTCCAACAGATACAATTGTAGCTGCTTTAGAGAAATCATAATTAGCCAACCCACGTTCACCATACTTAGCCTGATAAGCATCAAGTGCTGCAGATTCTGAAACCGCATCATAAACAACATGACGCACATTTCCATATTTAGCAGAGAACTCAGAAATCAACTTTGAGGTCGATGGACTAGCAAATGTTTGTGTTAATAACACGATCTGCTTTCCTGAAGACTTCATTTCTTCCAATTTCTGCCCCACTTCAGTATCTAAAGTTGACCAAGAGATTTCCGACCCTCCTTTCATTGGAGACTTCACTCTCAATATATCATACAATCCTAAAACCGAAGCATTCACTCTAGCATTAGCACCACCATTGGTAGCAGCCATTGTGTTATTTTCAATTTTAATTGGACGACCTTCACGAGTTTTAACTAACACACTTGCAAAATCAAAACCATCAGCAATGGTTGTTGCATAGTAATTAGCAACTCCAGGAATAATCTCTTGAGGTTGTACTACGTAAGGAATAGATTTAATTACCGGTCCTTCACAAGCAGCTAACGATGCCGCAGCTGTACTAAAACCTACATACTTTAAAAAGTCACGACGCGTTGTTGAAGAAGTTTCTAGAGATTCTTTATTACCAAAAAACTCATCGGTAGGAATCTCATTAACAAATTCATTCTGTTTAAGCGTCTCAACAATAGAGCTATTTTCGTTTAGCTCTTCAACACTTTTCCAGTATTTCTTGTTTGATGACATATTATATAATTGAATTACTTCTTATTAAACTTATTAGTAATGGCATTTTCCACATTCCAATCCACCCATTTGAGCAGCTGTTAATTTATCTACACCATATTTCTTAGATAATTGCTCGTGTATTTTAGTGTAATACGCGTTATCTTTTACATTTACTTCTGTCTTTCTATGACAATCGATACACCAACCCATCGTTAAAGGTGAATATTGATACATCACTTCCATTTCTTCAACAGGACCATGACAAGTCTGACATTCTACACCTGCAACAGTAACGTGCTGTGAGTGATTAAAATATGCAAAATCAGGAAGATTATGAACTCTAACCCATTTTACAGGTTGTGTTTCTCCAGTGTATTTTTGCTCAGCATCATCCCAACCAACAGCAGCATACAGCTTTTTGATTTCAGCATTGTAATCTACACCATACTCACTCATACCTTCGGCCTGTGTATCTGCAGAAACCTCATAAATTGATTTATGACAATTCATACACACATTCAATGAAGGAATACCAGATGTCTTACTAACTCTAGCAGATGAGTGACAATACTTACAATCAATTCCATTGTCACCAGCATGAATTCTATGCGAATAATGTATTGGTTGAACAGGTTCGTAACCTTGATCAACTCCTACTTGTGATAAGTAACCATAAACAAAATATGCACTAGCCAACAATAAAAATATAGTAGTCACTATAACTAAGAATTGATTTTTAACAAATGCTTTCCAAATAGGTAGACTTTTGTCCTCTACTACGATATCTACTCCTTTAGCCTCTGCGAAACGATTTAATGTTTTACGCACTAAAACTAAAGCCATTGCTAACAATGCAAACAAAATAGCTAATGCTCCTAAAATTAATTTATTCGAAACACCACCTTCAGATTGACCTCCAGCACCATCTGTTGCTGCCGCAGGAGCTTCTGCGACTTTTGCAGGCTCAGCTGTATAAGCTAATATATCAGATATATCTTGATCTGATAATTGAGGAAAAGCAGTCATTGCTGTTCCATTATACTCGTTGTAAATCTTGTTAGCGTAAGCATCTCCAGATTTAACTAAACCAGAACTATTTCTAATCCATTTGTCTAACCATTCTCTATCTAAACCTTGCTCATCTCCCAAACGCGTTTCCACATTACGCAAAGCAGGCCCTGTCATTTTCTTGTCTAATTGGTGACAAGAAGCACAGTTAGTATTAAATAAAGTTTTTCCTTTTGCTGGATCACCTTCTTGAGCAGTAAGCGAAGTAGAAATCGTGAGTAAAAAAACTAACCCTAAATTGAGAAAATTTGCTGTTAGTTTACGGTAAATCACTTGTATCATAGTGTTAGTTGAATTATCTTCTAAACTTTGGTATGATTTTTTCATTAATTAAATTGAAAAAAACGTTTGTAAAATCTCACGCAAAAATAACATATAATGTCGATTTTAGAAATGTTAGTGAACTGTTAATTGTTAATTTATACAGATTCTAAATAATATTTTAAATCTTCAATTAGTTATATAATTGAAACAAATATGAATACACTTAAAAAAAATCATTTTCTTTGCATTAAATCACATAGTTATGAAAAAAAATAAGATAAAACTTTCACTAATCACAATTGCTTTTTTAAGCTTATCAATCTATAGCTATGCTCAAGATGGAATAGTCTCTGTTGATCAAGATAGTGATATAGACAAACTTTTAGAGTATAAAAAAGACATTCAAACGGTTAATTTATTTAAAATTCAAGTGTATTCTGGAACACGTTCTGGTGCTGAAGCATCTAAACAAAACTTCCTAAATGCATTTAATGAATGGCCAGTAAGTATGGAATTTGATTCGCCAAATACAAAAATTTGGGTTGGAAACTTTAGAAGCAGATTAGAAGCAGATAAAGCTCTTTTAAAAATAAAGAAAAAATATAATAACGCTTTTATTTTTGAACCTAAAAAAGACAAGAAGTAAGTTAAAAAGAGATTAGACCACTTCGCTTTTAGAATCAAGACTTGTTTTAGATGAATTAAAGTTTTTAATTCTATATCTTGTCGTCATTAAATACAATTACTGAAACTTTTCAAACATTATAAATAAAAAAAGCGACCAATTGGTCGCTTTTTTTATTTATAGATAAGAATTGATTATTTCAATTTCTTCTTTACTTCTACTTCTTGGAATGCTTCAATAACATCATCAATTTGAATGTCATTATAGTTTTTCAATTGAATACCACAATCGTACCCTTTAGCAACTTCTTTAGCATCATCTTTAAAACGTTTTAATGAAGTTAATTCTCCTGTGTGAATTACAACACCATCACGTATTAATCGAATTCCAGAGTTTCTAAAGATTTTACCATTAGTCACCATACAACCTGCAATGGTTCCAATTTTAGAAATCTTAAAGGTTTCTCTAATTTCTGCTGTACCAGTTATCTCTTCTTTAAGTTCTGGAGACAACATACCTTCCATAGCATCTTTCAAGTCATTGATTGCATCATAGATAATAGAATATGTTCTGATATCAATTTCTTCGTTATCTGCAATTTGACGCGCATTACCCATTGGCCTTACATTAAATCCAATAATAATGGCATCAGAAGCTGTTGCTAATAAAACATCACTTTCTGTAATGGCACCAACACCTTTATGTATGATGTTAACTTGAATTTCTTCCGTAGATAATTTCTGGAACGAATCTGTCAATGCTTCAACAGAACCATCCACATCACCTTTAAGAATGATATTTAATTCTTGGAAATCACCAAGAGCAATACGACGTCCAATTTCATCAAGTGTAATGTGACGTTGCGTTCTTACAGATTGCTCACGTTGTAACTGTGTACGTTTAGCAGCGATTTGTTTAGCTTCTCTCTCATCTTCAAAAACATTAAACTTATCACCAGCTTGAGGCGCACCATCTAAACCTAATATTGAGACAGGTGTTGATGGACCCGCTTCTTTTACTTCATTACCACGTTCATCATGCATAGCTTTTACCTTACCACTGTTTTTACCAGCAAGAACGTAATCACCAACTTTTAATGTTCCGGCCTGAACTAGAATTGTAGACACATATCCACGACCTTTATCTAAAAAGGCTTCAACAACAGTTCCGTTAGCTAATTTATTCGGATTTGCCTTTAACTCTAATAATTCAGCTTCAAGCAATACTTTTTCTAGTAATTCTTTAACACCTGTTCCGTTTTTAGCTGAAATATCATGAGATTGAATTTTTCCTCCCCAATCTTCAACTAATAAATTCATTTGTGCTAATCCTTCTTTTACTTTTTCAGGATTTGCTCCAGGCTTATCAATTTTGTTTATAGCAAAAACAATTGGCACTTCTGCAGCTTGTGCATGTGCAATTGCTTCTTTTGTTTGTGGCATTATTGAATCATCTGCAGCAACAACAATAATCGCTAAATCGGTTACTTGAGCACCACGAGCACGCATCGCTGTAAAAGCTTCGTGACCTGGTGTATCAAGGAAAGCGATTTTTTGTCCGTTCTCCAATTGAACACCATAAGCTCCAATATGTTGTGTAATTCCACCAGATTCTCCAGCGATTACATTTTCTTTACGTATATAATCTAGCAAAGATGTTTTACCATGATCTACGTGACCCATAACAGTAATGATAGGAGCGCGTGTTACTAAATCTTCTGGTTTATCTTCTACCTCTTCTATTGACTCTTCAATATCAGCGGTAATAAAATCAACATTATAACCAAACTCATCAGCCACAACCGATAAAGTTTCAGCATCTAAACGCTGGTTCATCGTAACCATCATACCAAGTGACATACATGCAGAAATAATTTCAGTTACTGAAACATTCATCATCGTAGCAACTTCATTAGCTGTAACAAATTCTGTTACTTTAAGAATTTTGCTTTCTGCATCTTCAATCTTTTGATCGATTTCTGTCTGCTCTCTATGTTGATCTCTTTTCTCTCTTCTGTATTTCGCGCCTTTTCCTTTACTCGATTTTCCTTGAAGTTTTTCAAGAGTTTCTCTTACTTGTTTTTGAACCTCTTCAGCACTTGGCTCTTCTTTAACCGTAGATGTACGTTTTCCTTTTCCTTTAAATCCTCCTCTTTGGTTACCACTTCTATTTCCATAGCTGTTATCACCTCCAGATCCAGGACCTTTACTTATACGCTTTCTTTTCTTCTTATTCGCGTCTCCAGAAGCCGCTTTGTTTCCTACTGGCTTCTTCTCTTCTTTTTTCTTCTTAGGTTTATTAAACTTAGAAAGATCTATTTTTTCACCAGCTATTTTAGGGCCAGTTAATTTTTTGTATTGAGTTTTTAAAGTTTCATCTCCAGGTAATACAGGTTTTGGTTCTTCTTGAGACACTTGCTCAACCTTCTTTTCTACCTTTTCCTCTTTAAGCTCAACCTTTTCTACTTTCTTAGGAGCCTCTTCTTTTTTGGGAGCCTCTTCCTTTTTAGGCGCTACTTCTGGCTTGGGAGTTTCTTTTTTAACTTCAGGCTTTTTAACTTCCTTAGGCTCTTCAGGTTTTGGCGCTACAGCTTTTTTAGGCTTATCTAAGTCGATTTTACCAACTTGTTTTGGCCCACTTAATTCAGCTTTAGCTTTAACAACTTCCTTGCTTTTTCTCTCTTCTTCCTTAGCCTTCTCTTCCAACTCACGCTCTCGCTGTTCACGCAATTCTTCTTTTTCCTTTAGCTTAGCTTCACTAACTTCTTGTGACGCCATTTTTTTATTAGCGTCTGTTTGAAATTCGTTGGAAAGAATTGTGTAAACGTCTTCTGATATTTTAGTATTGGGACTCTTCTCTATTTCGACACCTTTTGATTCTAAAAAATCAACAGCACGATCAATAGAAATATTGAGTTCTCGTAATACTTTATTTAATCTTGTTTGAGCCATAAATCGCTTGTAATATAACTTAAAAATATTTTATACCAAATTAACTTTACAATGTTAAGCAGGTATTAATCTTCGAATTCTTCTTTAAGAATTCTAATAACATCTAATATTGTTTCTTCTTCTAAATCTGTACGTTTTACAAGATCTACAACATCTTGTTCTAATATACTTTTTGCAGTATCTAAACCTGCTTTACTGAATTCTTCAATAATCCAGCCTTCAATTTCGTCTGTAAATTCACTTAATTCTACATCTTCTTCTGCACCTTCTCTAAATACATCTATTTCATAACCTGTTAGTTGACCGGCTAATCTAATATTATGACCACCTCTACCAATAGCCTTTGAAACTTCTTCAGGTTTCAATAATACTTCTGCACGTTTAGTCTCTTCATCTATTTTAATTGAAGTAACTCTTGCAGGACTAAGTGCTCTTGTAATAAATAGGTTTAGGTTATTTGTAAAATTAATTACATCAATATTTTCATTTCCTAATTCACGAACAATTCCATGAATTCTTGACCCTTTCATACCTACACAAGCTCCAACTGGATCAATTCTATCATCATAAGAATCTACAGCAACTTTTGCTTTTTCTCCTGGAATACGAACTACTTTTTTAATGGTAATTAAACCATCAAACACTTCTGGTATTTCTTGCTCAAATAATTTTTCAAGAAATACAGGTGCAGTTCTTGACATGATTATTGCTGGCTTATTCCCTTTTAATTCAACACTTTCAATAATCCCTCTAACATTTTCTCCTTTTCTGAAGAAATCTGAAGGGATTTGTTTGTCTTTTGGAAGAATGATTTCGTTTCCTTCATCATCTAAAAGTATAATTGCTCTATGACGAATATGGTGAACTTCAGCAGAATATATTTCTCCTTCTAAATCTTTAAATTGCTTGTAAATATTAGTATTATCATGCTCATGGATTTTAGAAATCAAGTTTTGTCTTAATGCTAAAATTGAACGACGACCTAAATCTATAAGTTTTACTTCTTCAGCAACATCTTCTCCTACTTCAAAATCAGGTTCTATTTTTTGTGCTTCAGATAACGCTATTTCTTGGTTTGGTTCTTCAACTTCATCATCTGCAACTACAATTCTATTTCTCCAAATTTCTAAATCACCTTTATCTGGATTGATAATAATATCAAAGTTATCATCATCTCCATATTTTTTCTTTAAGGCATTTCTCAAAACATCTTCTAAAATCGCCATTAACGTTACACGATCGATTAACTTCTCATCTTTAAATTCTGAAAAAGAATCAATTAACGCAATATTTTCCATTATTCTTATGAATTAAAATTTTATTACAACTTGAGCTTTTTTTATCGAATCGTACGATAATTCAGCCTGCTTTTTTACAGTTACCTTCCCTTTACCAATTGGCTTAGGCTCTCTTGTTTTCCACTCCAGAAGAATTTTCTCTTCACTAGCTTCTGTTAGTTTCCCTTCAATATCTTCATCACTTGTGGTTTTTACACTAAGCGTTCTACCAATATTTTTCTTGTATTGTCTCTTATTAATTAAGGGCGATGTAGCACCTGCAGATAATACTTCTAAAGAAAAATCTTGCTCTTCTCTATCTAAATTATGCTCTATTGCTCTACTGATAAACATACAATCTTCAACAAGAACACCATTATCACCATCTATCACAATCTTAATAGCATTATCTCCTAAAATATCAAAATCGACTAAAAACAAGTCTTTACGCTCATTAAGCCCTTCTTCTAATAATTTTTTTACTGAATCTCTGAACATTTTTAGTATAAAAAGAGCGGACTTTCCGTCCGCTCATTATTCTTTTTTCTTCAAACAACGCTGCAAATATACAATAATTATATTGATTTCACCAATCTGTGTTATGTCGATTTTTATTATTAAATTTATGTGATTAAATCCAACCTTATACTTTATGAAAAAAATATTAGTTCCAACAGACTTTTCTCAAGAAGCAGAAAACGCATTAAAAGTCGCTGCTCAAATCGCAAAAAAGCATGGTAGCGAAATTTATTTATTGCACATGTTAGAAATTCCAATGCAAGAAATTGATGCTGTGAATGCTCATGTAGAAGTTCCAGAAGTAATGTTTTTTATGAAAATGGCTCATAAAAAGTTTGAAGAAATCATGGAAAGTGATTACTTAAAAGGAATAACAGTACATGAAATTGTTAAACCTGAAGCCACATTTAATAGCGTTGTCGAAATTTGTCATGAACAAGGTGCCGAAATTATTATCATGGGATCACATGGCGCAAGTGGTTTTAAAGAGATGTTTGTAGGTTCTAATGCAGAAAAAGTTGTTAGAATGTCTGATATTCCTGTATTAGTTATCAAAAACGAACACGAGGAGTTTAGTATTGACGATTTAGTATTTGCTTCTGATTTTAAAAACGACAGTAAAGAAACCTATCGACAAGCTACAGAGTTTGCCACAGCCTTTGATGCTCAAATTCATTTATTAATGGTTAACACTGCAGGAAACTTTACAACTACTAAAAAAGCAAATGAGCGTATCAATGCATTTATAGAAGGTTACACTTTTAAAAACTACACTGTAAATATTTATAATGATGAAAGCGTTGAAAAAGGCATTTTAAATTTCTCTAAAGATATTGATGCAGATTTAATTGGAATTAGCACACATGGCAGGCAAGGTATTGCGCATTTCTTTAATGGAAGCATTAGTGAAGATTTAGTAAATCACGCTAAACGACCAGTGATTACTTTTAAAATTTAATACCCATTTATATAAAAAGAAAAAGTCTTCCAAAATTTGGAAGACTTTTTTCTTGTTGGCCCACTAGGTTTCGAACCTAGACTCTTCGGTACCAAAAACCGATGTGTTAGCCAGTTACACCATGGGCCATTCTCTTAAAGAGGTGCAAATTTAAAACAAAGTTTTATTTGTACAAATAAAAAAGTATAAAATAATCAAAAAAGTATAACGTTTCCTTAAAAACTTTAGCGTTTCGTATATTTATTACTAAATTCGCTCGCACTAATATACCTTGAATATGACACATTTCAACTTCAAGAAATGGAATACCATTTTAGGATGGTTTGCTTTTACAATAGCATTGATTACCTATGCTTTAACCATTGAACCCACTGTGAGTTTTTGGGATGCTGGTGAGTACATATTAACCTCTTCAAAGCTACAGGTTGGACATCCACCTGGAGCGCCTTTGTTTCAAATTTTAGGAGCGTTTTTCTCTATTTTCACTTTTGGAAATAATGAAGCAATTGGCATGATGATGAATATGATGAGTGCTGTTGCTAGTGCTTTTACCATACTTTTCATGTTTTGGACCATAAGTATCTTGTTAAAAAAGTTAATTTCTAATGAAGGAGAAATCACACAAAATGCTTCAATAGCTATTTTAGGAAGTGCTTTAGTTGGTAGCTTAGCGTTTACTTTTACAGACTCATTTTGGTTTAATGCTGTTGAAACAGAAGTGTACGCGATGGCAACACTAATAATGTCTGTATTATTTTATTTAGGATTACGTTGGGAACAAGACATGCACCAACCAAGAGGTCATAAATGGTTAATTTTAATTGCTTTTGTAATTGGATTATCATTTGGAGTCCACTTTATGGGATTATTAACGATTCCTGCTCTCGGTTTAATTTACTTTTTCAAAAATTATAAAAAAGTAACTGTCAAGAATTTTATAATAGCCAATATTGTAGCTGTTGCTATTTTATTGTTCATATTTAAACTATTACTACCTAATGCCCTTAAACTATTTAGTGCTTCAGAAATATTTTTTGTAAACACCATTGGCTTACCATTTAATTCAGGTTCAATAATTGCTGGTTTAGTTTTGATTGCCGCTTTTTACTTCGGATTAAAAGAAACTAAAAAGAAAGGCTATAAATACGCGAACACCTTAATCTTATGTTTAATCTTTATTTTTATTGGATTTTCATCATGGCTTATGCTTCCAATTAGAGCAAATGCTAATGTGATTATTAATGAAAATAATCCATCAAGTGCAAGAGAACTTTTAGCGTATTACAATTTAGAACAGTATCCGGAAACACATTTGTTTTATGGTCCTTTATTCACAGAACAATACACAGGTTTAGATAAAAACAATCCTTATATTGATGATAAACCTAAGTACGAAAAAGATTATGAAAAGGGCGAATATGTTATTGTAAACGACTATAAAAACTCTAAACAAAACTATAATTCTGAACAAGCAGCAATTTTACCTCGTATGTGGAGTACAGAGCATGCTGAAAATTATATGATGTTTACAGGATTGCTTGATTTTAAAGTAAAACCAAATCTAGGAATTACTCTATATAATGACGCCTTAGATCAAGGCTATTCTAATGATGAAGCTAGTCAATACTCAAGTCTAAGAGTAAATAGTATTAAAGAACAAGTTAATGCGTTTCGAAAAGACGTCATGGAAGGACAGATTGACTATGAAGATTATCACATGTTTCTCAAAGAGTTTGGACAACAATTTTTAGACATTGAAAAACCTTCGCTTCTAGACAACTTCTATTATATGATAGATTATCAATTAGGTTATATGTATTGGCGTTATTTTATGTGGAATTTCACCGGACGCCAAGATGATATTCAAGGAAAATATAACGATTTACATGGTAATTGGATTAGTGGAATTGATTTTATTGATGAAATGCACTTAGGCATGTCTCAAGACAACTTGCCAAGTGATGTTGAAAACAATAAGGCGAGAAATACTTACTATTTCCTTCCTTTTATTTTAGGACTTATTGGATTCTTATACCTCATGTCTAAAGATCCTAAACGCTTTTGGGTTATGTTGGTGTTTTTCCTGTTTACAGGATTAGCAATTCAATTTTATACTAATGTAAGACCATTTGAACCTAGAGAACGTGACTATTCTGTAGTCGGTTCATTTTATGTGTTTGCCATTTGGATTGGCTTTGGAGTTTACGCCATTTACGACCTTTTAAGAACTAAAGTAGCTTCAAAATTTTTAGCTCCTGCAATTACTTTAGCTTCTATAGTATTAGTACCTGGAATTTTAGTGGCAAACAATTGGGACGATCACGACAGGTCTGACAAGTACACTACTAATGCAATGGCAAGACAATATCTAGAATCATGTGCACCTAACGCTATACTATTTACTATTGGCGACAATGATACTTTTCCTCTTTGGTATTTACAAGAAATCGAAGGTGTTCGTACAGATGTTAGAGTGATTAATACAAGTCTTTTTCAAACGGATTGGTACATTGACCAAATGAAACGAAAAGCTTATGAGAGTGATCCTATTCCTTCACAACTAACTCATGATCAATATAAATATGGAACAAGAGATTATATAATAAGACGAGAAATCACGAAAGACACTTTGATGATTAAAGACTTTATGAATTTTATTGCTAACGATGATCCTAAATACAAACTCAAATACATCATACAACGCGAAGGTGAAGATCCAGCGGGATATCCGTCACAATTACTTAATTCAAACTATTTCCCAACACGTTATATCAGAGTTCCTGTTGACAAGCAAACGGTTTTAGATAATGGTATTGTGAAGCAAAAAGATGCTGATAAAATTTTACCTTATTTAGATGTTGAAATTAAAGGAAGTGCTTTACACAAAAACAGATTATTAATGCTAGACATCATTGCTAACAATGATTGGAAACGTCCTATTTATTTTACAGGTGGTGCTTTTAGTGATGAAGATTATGTTTGGATGAAAGATTTCCTTCAACTAGATGGTTTGTGCTATAAATTAGTACCCATCAAAACACCTGTCAATAGAGCTAATCCATTTGACATGGGACGAATCGATTCAGAATTAATGTACGAAAAGGTAATGTCTTGGGATTGGGGAAATAGTGGTAGTAACGACATTTATCACGATGTTGAAACTCGAAAAAATGGGATTACCTATAGAGGAAACCTTGCTCGTTTAATGGAACTACTCATCAACGAAGATCAACTTGATAAAGCTGAAAACATCGCAGATTTAGCAATGGAAAAAATGCCAGTAGACAAATTTGGTTATTATACACTGCTTGAGCCTTATATTGGTGGTTATTATGAAATTGAAAAAACTGAAAAAGCAAGAAAACTTTATCAGGATGTATCAAAAAAATATCAAGAAAATCTAAAGTATTACAGCGAATTAACTATTGAAAATCAGTCACGATACCTCGATGAGATTGTTTCAGATATTGAGCGCTATAGAGGTTTAGTTGATTTATTAGTCATCTATAATGATAAAGAATTAGCTTTAAAGGAAACAGAAAAATTCAATAATTACCTAAGACTCTTTAAGCACTTTACAGACGACGATGAACCTTACGAAGAGGATCTTATAAGAGAAGATGCTGATATTGTAAAAGATACCATAGACAGTATTCTAAAATTAGATCAATAATAAATTGTGAAAATAATACTTGTTAAAACACCTTTAATAGCAAAGAAGATGTTTCCAAATTATATTTGGGATATTCCTACAGCTACTAAAGAGTTGTATTTAACCTTTGATGATGGTCCTACTCCAGAAATTACAAATTGGACTTTAGACACCCTTAAACAATACAACGCAAAGGCCACGTTTTTTTGCATAGGAGCTAATATTGAAAAACATCCTGATATCTTTCAAAGCATCATTAAAGATAATCATGCAATTGGCAATCATACGCAACATCATGTTAAAGGTTGGAAAACAAAAACTAAAACTTATTTAGATGAAGTATTAGAGACAAAAAAACTAATAGAACTCCAACAACCTAAGGCGTCAAATTTATTTCGTCCTCCATACGGACGAATAACTCCAACACAAGGTAAAAAATTAATGGCTTTAGGTTATAAAATCATCATGTGGGACGTTTTATCTTTCGATTGGCAAAAAGAAGTTTCAGCTCAAGATTGCACAAACAATGTGATTTCAAAAAGTAAAGAAGGTAGTATTATTGTATTTCATGATAGTATAAAAGCATCAAAAAATATGATGCATGCACTTCCGAAAGTTTTACAGTATTTTAGTGAAGCTGGTTACAACTTTAAAGCTTTGAATATCTAAAGAAACTCTTGAACAATACCAATAAGTGTGTTCGCATCTTGTTCTCCACTATGACGCCATTTCATTTCTCCGTTTTTATAAATAATAAGTGTTGGTAATCCCTTAACGCGAAGAGCTTCGGCCAATTCCTTATTTTTATCTACGTCAATTTTTATCACTTTAGCTTTATCACCAAGAGCGGCTGCAACATCACGCATTACTGGATGCATTGCAGTAGATTGCTCATTCCATTCTGTGAAAAAATCCAACAACACAGGAATGTCAACATCTATAAGTTCCCCAAATTTTGACATACGTTTAAACTTTTAAATTAAACACGTTACTACAAACCTACACATTTTTTTGGTAATACTTTAAATAAAGTATTCTAGTAGGTTCACTCTGACTTATTTATAAAAATAAGTAATTTCAGAGTAAATATAACATTTCCATACTATTATGCATTATTTGAACCCTTTTTAAGTGTAATGACGGTAACTTCAGGCCAAATTCCTACACGTCCAGGATATCCTAAATAACCAAATCCTCTATTTACATTTATGTATTGTCCTAATTGCTCATAGATTCCAGCCCATTGTTTGTACCTCCATTTTACAGGACTCCACTTTATCCAACCAGGAATTTCGATTCCAAATTGCATACCATGAGTATGACCACTTAAAGTTAGATGATAATGATAATCATCTTTTACAACCTCAGCTTCCCAATGACTTGGGTCGTGTGTCATTAATATTTTAAAATCTTCAGACTTGACTTGCGCAGCGGCCTTTTTAAGATCTCCTGCTTGTTTAAATCCATTCTCTCCCCAATTTTCAACACCTACGATTGCTATTCGTTCGCCATTTCGTTCTAAAAAATGAGATTCATTTAATAATAAATTATAACCCATTTCTTTTTGAAGCGCTTTCAAATCATTGAGATTTTTAGCTTTTTCTTCTTTCGAATCCCAATTTACATAATCACCATAATCATGGTTACCTAAAACAGAAAACACTCCATCTTTAGCTTTTAAAGACCCAAAAAGACCCTTCCAAGGTAACATTTCTGAAGCCTTATTATTTACCATATCTCCAGTAAACAAAATGACATCAGATTTCTGTTGGTTAATAAGATTTACACCATATTCTATCTTTTCGCGGTTGTCAAAACTACCAGAATGGATGTCACTAATTTGAGTAATTTTATAACCGTCAAAAGCATCTGGCAAGTCTTCAAAATGAAGTACATAATCTAACACTCTAAACCTGTACTTTCCTCTGTACATTCCATAGAGCAAAGATGCAAAAGGAATAGCTGCTAACCCTAAAGCAATCTGACTTATAAATTTACGACGAGATGGTAAATAAAATGGTTCTTTTGTTGTCAAATATTTTTCATAAACACCTATCACTAGTCTAATAATATCCTCTCCCAAAAGAATAGGCACTATCACTAAATTTAAACTCATAAATGCTAATAAAAATCCGAAAGAATAACTCTTAATTGGATTAAGCACTCGTCCTTCAGAACCTAAAGAAAATTGATACAGAAAGTTACCTGCAACAATAATTGCAATAGCAATAAAAAGATAGTGTACCCAACTTATTTTTGTTATTGTTTTAATGGCTTGAAAACCATATACCGAAAAAATAATGTAGATTAAAATAAAGATAATCCAACGCATCATACCTGTAGTTTTCTCAAAGGTAACTTATTTTGAAGCGCAACAATATAGATGAAATCTATATTTAACTATACCTTAAGATTTACTATCTTTTCAATCAAATTAAAACCTCTTTCATGAGACTTCTTTTTCCTTTTGCTTTTGTAACTTTTCTTTTAACAAGTTGTAGCCTTAGTTCTGATAAACATATTGCAAAAAAAGACAAAGCACTTATTACTTATGTAAACCCATTTATTGGCACTGGAGGACATGGTCACACCTATCCTGGAGCAACAATGCCTTTTGGAATGATGCAACTCAGTCCTGATACAAGACTAGATGGTTGGGATGGTTGCTCTGGTTATCACTATAGTGACAACTATATCTATGGGTTTTCACATACACACCTTAGCGGAACAGGTGTTTCAGACTATGGAGACATTTTACTAATGCCAACCAATAAACTAAATTTTAATAATGGAAGCGATAGCAAACCTGGTTATCGTGCTCACTTTTCTCATGAGAATGAAATAGCACAACCTGGTTATTACAAAGTACATTTAGATTCTATCAATATTGAAGTTGAATTAACTGTTTCTAAAAGAAGTGGTGTACATAAATACAGTTATCCTTCTTCAGAGAACCAATATCTTATTTTAGATTTAGAACATCGTGATGAAGTGTTAGATTATAAAATTCGAATGCTAAATGATTCTACACTAACAGGGTTTAGACATTCTAAAGCTTGGGCTACAGATCAACGTTTGTTTTACAATATTCAATTTTCAAAACCTATAAAAGACATTACCTACCTTGAAAATGGTGTTCCTATCTCTAAAAACTACAAATATCAAAGCAAGAAGGCGGCTATTGAATTTAAAAACCCAAACAACGATCCTGTTTTTGTAAAGATTGCCATTTCAGCTGTTGATGAACTTGGAGCCAAACAAAACTTAGAACAAGAACTAAGTAACAAAACCTTTCAGCAAGTTAAAACTGAAGCTCAAAACACTTGGGAAACACAACTAGAAAAGATTGTTATTGAATCTCAAAATGAAGACTACAAAACCAATTTCTATACAGCTTTGTATCACACCATGATTGCTCCAAACCTCTATCAAGATGTTGATGATCGTTATCGTGGTATGGATTTAGAAATTCACCAAACCGACAATTTCGATTATTACACAGTCTTCTCGCTTTGGGATACCTATCGTGCTGCGCATCCACTTTACACAATTATAGAACAAGAGCGAACTAATGATTTCATCAAAACCTTTCTGGCAAAATATGACGAAGGTGGCATCATGCCAATTTGGGATTTAAGCGCTAATTACACAGGTTGTATGATAGGCTATCACGCAGTTCCTGTTATTGCTGAT
>Ga0209344_10003202_pt1 | contig 16538 bp, 11 predicted proteins | sample Cruoilmetagenom6_FD_187293 | JGI IMG/M metagenome (GOLD analysis project Ga0209344, IMG submission 187293) | Oil polluted marine microbial communities from Coal Oil Point, Santa Barbara, California, USA - Santa Barbara Oil Seep Sample 6 (SPAdes)... | ecosystem: Environmental > Aquatic > Marine... | reverse complement strand
TATCACATTATCTTCATTTGTATCTACACCTAGTTCTATCAATGCATTTTTAAAATTAGCATCAGGTATAGTTACGTTTTGGGCATACGTTTTTAAGCTTAGTGTTATTAATAACACCATAAAAATTGAAGTGTAGTTTTTCGCTTCCATAAATTATTTAGTTTTGATTAAATTAATATGAAGCTAACTTATAGTAAAATCATCGAAGTACTTAAATTACACCATCACTATAGGTTCCCTTTAGGTTCCTTTATGCACCTTTACGTTATAAAAACTAAAAACAAGCAAAAACACTCTTTCTTATTAAATCAATACAAATCGGCAGCAATCTATTGATAAAATCGTACAGCAAACACATAATGCCATTACCCATGACATTTATCACACACACACACACACACACACACACACACAACAGCTTAAGCGTTTATAAGTTATCTGGTATTATGCCGAGATAAGAGATGAACGTTATAGAAACCGTGAAAATACACCTAGCTTTGAATAGTTTTGTTCTTCGCAAATTCATCATTTTTAGTTATCAAAACACTTCTTAACATACTCATATCATTACTTCCTTTTCTCTCAATTACTTTGGCGTAGATTTGAGTAGTAGATATTCTTGAATGAACTAACAATTTTGAAACAGTTTCTATAGGCATACCGTTACTTAAAGCAACAGTAGTTGCAAAGGTATTTCAAGCATACCCGATGGTGCTTTCTTTATTAATGAGATGGTAAAATCGGATTCTAGATTACCTTTTGGTGGTACAAAAGCTTCTGGTTACGGTAGAGAATTATCGAAAGAAGGTATTCACGAGTTTGTAAATATTAAAACCGTTTATATAAATAAATAAGAAAAGTGTATGTATAAAAAAAGCCCAACGTGAAGTTGAGCTTTAGTAGTCGGGGTGGCAGGATTCGAACCTGCGGCCTCCACGTCCCAAACGTGGCGCGATAACCGGGCTACGCTACACCCCGAAAATGTGTTATCATTTAAGGATTGCAAATATATACCTTTTCTTGAAAAACAAACTATAAAAAGATGTAAATTGTAAATACTTTTTATATTTTTAATTATGAAGCATCATTTACTCCTTTTATTAGCTTTAATTTCACTTAGTTTTAATTCTTGCGCTCAAGACAAAAACCCAGTAAATACGGCACATACACATGAGGTAATTGTTCCTGAATTACAAAATCCATGGGGATTTACTTTTCTTCCAGATGGTTCCATTTTAATTAATGAAAAATCAGGAAAAATGATTCTTTTTCAAGAAAGCAAGAAAACAACTATTTCTAATCTGCCCGAAATAGAGCTTCTTGGGCAAGGTGGCTTAATGGATATAGAACTACATCCCAATTATGAAGAAAACGGTTGGCTATATATTTCTTATGCTTCTTCTAATGATGAAAATGATGGCGCACATACTTCTATTATGCGAGCAAAACTGAAAAATAACGCACTTACAAACCAAGAAGTGCTTTACAAAGCCTTACCAAACACCACTGCAGGACAACATTTTGGGTCTAGAATAGCATTTGATAACCAAAACTATTTGTATTTTTCTATTGGCGAACGTGGAGAGCGAGATATTAATCCGCAAGATATTACCCGCGATGGCGGGAAAATATATAGGCTACATGATGATGGTTCTATCCCTAAAGACAATCCGTTTATAAATATCCCGAATGCAAAAAAGGCGATTTACTCTTACGGACATAGAAATCCCCAAGGCATGACGAAACATCCTATTACTGGAGAAATCTGGACGCATGAACATGGTCCTCGTGGTGGCGATGAAATAAATATTATTAAAGCTGGTAAAAATTATGGCTGGCCAGAAATAACCTATGGTATTAATTATCATGGTACAAAAATCACCGACAAAACCAATTTACCAGGAATGGAACAACCACTTCATTATTGGGACCCTTCTATAGCACCAAGTGGTATGACCTTTATAACCAGTGATATATACCCAGATTGGAAAGGGAATTTGTTGGTTGGTTCTTTAAAATTTCAGTATTTAGACCGATGTGTACTTAAAAAAAATAAGGTTGTTTTTGAAGAAAGATTATTAGATGGTATTGGCAGATTACGCAGTGTACGTCAAGGTCCAGACGGTTATATTTATGCTGGTATAGAAAATGTTGGAATAGTTAAAATAATTCCGAAGAAATAATCTTAAATTTGCCTATCAAATCAAAATAAATATTCATGCTTATTATAGGAATTGCTGGTGGAACCGGTTGTGGTAAAACAACTGTTGTAGACCAAATACTTAACGAATTACCAGAAGGAGAAGTTGGTGTAATCTCACAAGATCATTATTATAAAGATACGTCTCACCTTTCGTTAAACGAAAGAACAAAAATCAATTTCGACCATCCTAGAAGTATCGATTTCGATTTAATAGCAGAACATTTAAAAGAATTAAAAAACGGAAACCCAATAGATCAACCAGTATACTCTTTTGTAAAGCACAACAGAACCGGTGATACTATTCGTACCATGCCAAGAAAAGTAATGATTGTAGAAGGTATTTTAATACTTACCAATCGGGAATTACGTGACATGTTTGATATTAAAATATTTGTACATGCAGATAGCGATGAGCGTTTAATACGAAGACTAAAACGTGATATTGCAGAACGTGGTAGAAATATAGACGAAGTGCTAACGCGTTACCAAAACACATTAAAACCAATGCATCAACAATTCATTGAACCAATGAAAGAGTATGCAGATATTATTATACCAAACAATAAATACAATACCGTTGCTGTAGATATAGTTAGAACTATTATAAACGAAAGAATAAGTTAATGCTAAAGTATTTTAAAAACATATTCCTTATCATTTTTTCCATATTCGCTATTTGGATGCTGTTTTTTGATGCCAATTCCTTACTCATTCACAACGAATTAAATAACGACCTTAACGACCTAGAAGACGAAAAAGAGTTCTATATTAAAGAAATTGAGAAAGATAATAAGGGACTTAAAAAGCTAAGTACAGACGAAGGATTAGAGAAATTTGCACGCGAAGAATATTATATGAAGCGCGATAACGAAGAGATTTATATTATTGAATACGAAGACAGCTTAAAAACAGAGAAGGATGACTAAAAAATTATTTAATGGTTTTGAGAAAGTTTCTTCAAAAGAATGGAAACAAAAAATACAAGTAGACCTAAAAGGAGCAGATTATAATGATACTTTAATTTGGAAAAATAATGAAGGTATTGATGTGAAACCATTTTATCACGCCGATGAATTTAAAACACCTTTTAATAGTATTGCTGGTCCAAAAGGTTGGTCAATTTGTCAATCTATTTTTGTTTTTGATGTCGCATTAAGTAATAAAAAAGCATTAGATATTTTAGAACGCGGTGCAGAAAGCATTCAGTTTATTATTCCTAACCAGGACGTATCTATAAACGATTTACTTCAAAATATAGCTGTAGAAACAATCCCTTTATACTTTGAATTACAGTTTTTAGATTCCGAATTCGTAAAACAACTAAACAACTACCTTCTGGAACGCAGTACAAAGGCTGCTAATGCAGGTAACTTTTACATTAAAACCGATATCATTGGTAATCTTGCTAAAACCGGAAATTGGTTTATAAACCTAAAAGAAGACCATAAACATTTTGAAGCTATTGTAAAAAACACCAATTCCTTTTCTATAGATGTTTCTTTATATCAAAATGCTGGAGCAACGATGGTGCAGCAATTGGGATATGCCATGGCACAAACCAATGAGTATTTAAATCATTTAGAAAACGCAGACAAGCAACCAATTCAAATAACCTATCACATTTCTGTAGGTACCAACTACTTTTTCGAAATTGCAAAACTTCGCGCTTTACGCTTGTTATGTAACACCTTAGTTAAAGAATATAGTCTAGAAGCTGTTTGTCATATCGTTGCAACACCAACAAAACGAAACAAAACGATCTACGATTATAACACAAACATGCTTCGTACCACTACAGAATGTATGAGTGCTATTCTTGGTGAAGCAGATACTATTTGTAACTTGGCCTATGATGCTATTTATCATAAAGACAATGAATTTGGCGAACGTATTGCACGAAACCAACTCTTAGTTTTAAAAAGAGAAAGCTATTTTGATGTGGTAGAAAATGCTTCCGAAGGATCTTATTATATTGAAAGTTTAACCAATCAGCTAGCAGAAAAGGCTTTAGAACTATTTAAAGACATAGAAGCAAAAGGTGGTTTTTTAAATCAGTTAAAGGAAGGCACCATTCAAAGAAAAATAAAAGAAAGTGCCGCTAAAGAGCAAGAACAATTTGATACTGGTGCAATTGTTTTATTAGGAACCAATAAGCATCCAAATAAAAAAGATATCATGAAAGACGAATTAGAGCTCTTTCCTTTTGTAAAAACAAATATCAGAAAAACCTTAATACAGCCTATTATTGAAAAGCGTTTGGCTGAAAAAATAGAACAAGAAAGATTAAAAACTGAAAATTAAACATATTACATCCTGAAACATCCTTAACTCCTATTCTATTTTTCAATGAAAGGATTAAAAGAATGTCGTAGATGACCAATTAAAATCATAAAATATAAACACATGAAAAACAGTAGTATTAAACTTCTATTAGTAATCTTAATTTTTAACTTTTCAAGCTGTAAAAAAGGAAACGGTACTTTTTCCGATTATCAATTTGCAGAAAAAACGCCATTAATAAATTGCGAGGATGCAGATAACAAATTATTAAATGAAGCCTTATATTCTTTTGAAAATGATATTATTTCTTATTTTGAAGTAAAAGAGCAAAACACCAATCGCGCATACAGAACGTTTTTAACCCAAGCTGTAAATAAAAAAACAGACCTTAGTAAATATGCTTCTAAGCATTCTGTAGCATTAGCATCCGCTCTAAAAAACGCTGGTTTTATTGGTGATAATGGCGTGAATTACAACAACCCAATTATTACATGTCTTGCAGACAAGATGAAAAAAGGAGATCTTGCTACAACCTTTAATGCATTAGTTTCCACAAATAGCATGCGTAGAGATTTGTATGCACCTGCTTTACGAACAAAAATAAGCACGGTACCTGCAGACAAATATTTATCCATGTATGTTGCTCTAGAGTATTTTTATGCAGATATATTAAAAACAGATTTTACCAATATAAATTTTAATAGACCAAATTACATAAAGCCAAAACCTACGAAACCAGCAATAAAAGCGGACTTAAACAACGCTAAAGTAGATTTTAATAAGCGTCCTAGAAAACAATAAATTTTATTCATGCGCAAAAACATCCAACATATCACTTTAACTCCGGAAGCTAAAGATTCAAAGCCGGAAGCGAATAGCCTTTTTCAAACGGCGGAAGACATTGCTGTAAAATCCAATTATAACAAAGAAGATTTACAAGATGTAGAACATATAGGTTTTGTGGCAGGACTTGCACCAAATCTTCGTGGACCATATTCTACCATGTATGTTCGTAGGCCCTGGACGATTAGGCAATATGCAGGATTTTCAACCGCAGAAGAAAGTAATGCTTTTTACAGACGTAATTTAGAAGCTGGACAAAAAGGCCTTTCTGTTGCTTTCGATTTAGCAACACATCGTGGTTATGATAGTGATCACGAACGTGTGGTTGGAGACGTTGGTAAAGCAGGAGTAGCAATTGATTCTGTAGAAGACATGAAGGTGTTATTCGATCAGATTCCTTTAGATAAAATGTCGGTTTCTATGACCATGAATGGTGCTGTTTTACCTATTATGGCATTTTATATTGTTGCTGCAGAAGAACAAGGTGTATCACCAGAATTGCTTGCAGGAACGATTCAGAATGATATTTTAAAGGAATTTATGGTACGTAATACCTACATCTATCCTCCTACACCATCCATGAAAATTATTTCAGATATTTTTCAATACACCAGTAAACACATGCCCAAATTTAATAGCATTAGTATTTCAGGATACCACATGCAAGAAGCTGGAGCAACTTGTGATATTGAATTAGCATATACACTTGCAGATGGTTTAGAATACATTAGAAAAGGATTAGACGCAGGAATGGATATTGATACTTTTGCTCCTAGACTTTCCTTTTTCTGGGCAATTGGAATGAACCATTTTATGGAAATCGCCAAAATGCGAGCTGCTAGAATACTATGGGCAAAATTGGTAAAACAATTTAATCCGAAGAACACAAAATCACTTGCATTACGTACACATTGTCAAACTTCTGGTTGGAGTTTAACAGAGCAAGATCCTTTTAACAACGTAGCAAGAACAACAATTGAAGCTGCTGCGGCTGCATTTGGTGGCACGCAATCTTTGCACACCAATGCTTTAGACGAAGCCATTGCACTACCAACCGATTTTTCTGCTCGTATTGCAAGAAATACACAAATATTTTTACAAGAAGAAACCAATATTACAAAAACGGTGGATCCCTGGGCAGGAAGTTATTACGTAGAAAAACTAACCCATGATATTGCACAAAAAGCTTGGACTTTAATTGAAGAGGTGGAAGAACTTGGCGGCATGACAAAAGCCATTGAAGCTGGTATACCAAAAATTAGAATTGAAGAAGCTGCTGCACGTAAACAAGCACGAATAGATTCTAGTCAAGATATTATTGTTGGTGTAAATAAATATGTTTTAGATGAAGAAGATGCGATTGCCACTCTAGAAGTAGACAATCAAACCGTACGTTTACAGCAAATTGAAGGTTTAAATAAAATTAAAGCCGAAAGAAATACCACAAAAGTAAACAAGGCTTTAGCAGATTTAACCGAAGCAGCTAAAGATTCTAAGGATTCCTCTTTGCATGCGGACAAGAATTTATTAGCTTTAGCAGTAATAGCTGCTCGAGAAAGAGCAACCTTAGGTGAAATAAGTGATGCTTTAGAAGCTGTCTTCGGCCGTTATAAAGCACAAATTAAATCCTTTTCTGGCGTGTATAGTAAAGAAATTAAAGACGATAAATCTTTTGCTAAGGCAAAAGAACTAGCTGATAAATTTGCAGCACAAGATGGACGACGTCCGCGAATCATGATTGCTAAAATGGGACAAGACGGTCATGACCGTGGCGCAAAAGTAGTTGCTACTGGCTATGCTGATGTTGGTTTTGATGTAGATATTGGTCCGCTTTTTCAAACCCCACACGAAGCTGCTAAGCAAGCGGTAGAAAACGATGTACACATTCTTGGTGTTTCATCTTTAGCAGCCGGTCACAAAACTCTAGTTCCCCAAGTTATTGAAGAACTTAAAAACTATGGCCGTGAAGATATTATGGTTATTGTTGGTGGTGTAATACCCAAACAAGATTACCAATATTTGTTTGATGCTGGCGCTGTTGCCGTATTTGGTCCTGGAACAAAAATTAGTGAAGCTGCTATTAAGATTTTAGAGATATTGATTGACTAACAATAGTTTCGTTTAAAAACAAAAGCCCCTTTAGATAATAATTAAAAATTCATCTTTACGGGATAGCAGTAACCCCAAACTAAGGATATACAGACTTATCTACGGGATATAATTCCTACAAATTAGGATTTAAGACGTTGCCATTCATTGCTGAACTCACTAGGAAACGGAAAATTGGAATTTATAATAACTGGCTTTTAACGAGTTAAATACTGAATAAATTACACGGAATTATTCACTCAATCGGAATTTAACCAGATAAATTGAATACAAAAAAAAACGAAATGGTAGCAATATATGTATATTGCTACTTTTGGCTAAATCAAAATAGTCTTAAATTGACATTATAAAAACTAAATTTATAACCTTTAACGTAAGTAATTATATAAACTGATATGAAATTAAAATTAACCTTACTGTCTTTATTTGTTTTCATTTTACAGATTAATGCTCAAATTATTTTCGAACAAAAGAACATTGTAAATGAGTCGAATACTACAATAAATACGCACGCTACATATTCCGTAGATATTGATGGAGATGGAGATTTAGATATTATTGCTGGAGGAACAGATTTAAATTGGTTTGAAAATGTTGATGGATTAGGCAATTTTGGACAAAAACATGTAATATCAACTCAATCATACCCTATTTCTATTCAAGCAGAAGATATTGACGGAGATAATGATATAGATATAATTTATATTAATCGAAATGATAATAGTTTTTATTTGTATGAAAACACTAATGGAATTGGTGATTTTCAATTAAAAGGAGCTGTATCTCAAGATTCCTCTAATGCTAGTTCTAAATATCTTTTTACTACAGATATTGATGGAGATGGAGATATCGATATTTTATCAAAATACCAAGGTTCTTTAGTTTGGTATGAGAACACTGATGGTAATGGTAATTTTAGCTCAGACCAAATAGTTTCAATAGCGACTAATACACCTTTAATTTCTACTCATGCAGCAGATATTAATAATGATAATAATATTGATGTCATTATAGCAACAAGTGATAATAACATTTCTTGGTATACTAATAATGGTAATGGTATATTTGGTGCTGGATTAATTATTACACAATCCTTAAGTGATATAACATCCTTGTTTGCAACCGATATTGATAATGATGGAGACATAGACATACTATCATCTTCAAAAGGTGATAACACAATAGCTTGGTTTGAAAACACTGATGGTAATGGCAATTTCAGTACCAAACAAATTTTAACCACAAATGCTAATGGAGCCCAAACTGTAGTCGCTTCTGATATTAATAATGATGGCAAAACTGATGTAGTTTATTCCGCTACAGTAAACACAGGAAGTACATTTAATCCTATTACTGAAGATAAAATTGCTTGGTTTGAAAACATTGATGGAATGGGAGTTTTTGGATCCGAACAAATTATATCAACTAAAGCCAATGGAGTAATGCAAGCAATTTGTGGAGATATAAATAATGACGGTAATATTGATGTTATTTCTGCTTCAAGATTTGATGATAAAATTGCATGGTATAGCAACGCAGATGGCAATGGTAATTTTGAGAGCCCAATATCAATAACAAAGACAGTAGAATGGCCAATAAAGGCATATGCTGTAGATTTAGATGGAGATAATGATTTAGATGTGTTTTCAACATCAAATCATGATAATAAAGTAGCTTGGTATGAGAATGTTGATGGCAATGGCTTTTTTGGAAACCAACGTATTATAAATGAAAGAGTTGGTACAGGTAATGGTAGACCAAGTGCATTCTTTGCAGATATTGATAACGATGGAGATATAGATATAATTGCTGGTGGTATAAGAGCAGGTACTACTAATCAATTCGTTTGGTATGAAAATAATGGTGCAGGGAATTTTGATATAGAACACTACATAGAAGATTCTAGTCCAACCTATCTAGGTTCTGCGGATATAGATGGTGATGGTGATGTAGATATAATAGCAGGTCATTTCTCTGCTGCAAAACTCACTTGGTATGAAAATCTAGATGGAAATGGTAGCTTTGGATCAGAACAAATTATAGCAACTTCCCAAGTTAGGTATTTGGAAGTCTCAAAAGACTTAGATAACGATGGTGATATTGATATAATAACTACAGGTGATTCAGAAGTAAACTGGTATGAAAACGATGGTTCGGGAAATTTCATTGAACATTATCTAAATAATGTAAGTGAAGAAGGAGCTGTAACAGCTGCTGATATTGATGGCGATAATGATATGGACCTTTTAGCTATATCTGAAAGCATTGGTTTTAATGATAATATATCTTGGTATGAAAATGATGGATCAGGAAATTTTGCTACAGAACATATAGTAACAACAGAATATATTTCCGGAAATACAATTGTGGCTAAGGATATAGATAATGATGGCGATTTAGATTTTTTTATAGCTACACGACGTCAAATTGCTTGGTTTGAAAACATTGATGGTAATGGCAATTTTTCTGTTCTACAATTAATTAAAGAAAGTATTAATGCCTATAGTGATGCGACCTTCGCTTTCGCGGCAGATATTGATGGAGATAATAATATGGATGTTATATCTGTTTATGGACACGCAGGCCACAACACAAGAGGTGAAGTATCATGGCATAAAAATGAAGGAACATCCTTATCTATTGAAGAGAATTCTATATCTTCATCTTTTGTTGTATATCCAAACCCTTCCAACGACATAATTAATATTTCCTCAAAGAAAAATATTTCTCAAATCATTATCTATAATGAAAAAGGCCAATCAATCTTTAGTCTTTTAAATAAAGATAAAATAGACATTTCAAATCTTAATAAAGGATTATATTTCCTAAAAATAATTGATAAAAATGGTTTTGTTTCAATTAAAAAAATAATTAAAGAATAAAGACTCTTAATTCAAAAAGCCTTTTTGTTAAAAGTAATTCTATTAAAAACCTAATAAAGCACATTAATCAAAATACCCAAACCGTATAAAATTAAATTTGTAAAAAAACACCTTAAATACTATTAGATTTTAAAGTGAAAATGATATCAGATATTGCTCTTTCAATCAAAATTGAAAACTATTTTATAATAAAACGTTAACTAAATTTACTCAAATTCTAAAAAGTGGAATATGTAATTCTTGCAGGTTAATTTGGAAAACAACGAAATGGCAACAACGTGTATAATTAATAGCTGGTTCAAGCTTACTTACGAAAATTCTATCGGATTTTTTATTCGGTTTTTATTTGCTAAATTAGGTGCTTAAAACACGCCACTAGTCATACACAAAACCGTTGTGCTTCATACCTAAATTGTAACAAAAAACTTAATAATTCGTCACATAACAAACGAACTATTTTATGAAATTAATTAAACGAATTGCAAAATTTATCGGAATTTTAATAATAATTGGAATTCTTTTTATTGGTTTCAAATTTGGTACAAAATATTATAAATCTTATCAAAACTCTGATTCATTAACCAATACAACTCTTGATTATAAAATTAGCGCTAACGATTACAAAAATTCACAAAATCTAAAAAATGGAGATATTTTATCTAAAAAAATAATAGACCTTTCAAAAATACCACCAATTTGGAATAGTATTTCTGAAAATAATTCTTTAACAAAAAACTATAAATATTTAGATAACATTAATTTTTATGTTATTGTTTATAAAAGTGATTCCTTATTAGTTAATGGAATAATTGCTGAACCAAGAAAAGAAGGGAAATTTCCTGTAATTATTTTTAACAGAGGCGGAAATAAAGAAGTTGGAAAAGTAGCAAAGGGTAAAACACTTCATTCATTAATACATTCTGCTTCAAGATTAGTAAATGAAGGTTATTTAATAATAGCTAGTTGTTACCGAGAAAATGATGAGTTTGGAGGTAATGATATTAATGATGTTTTAAGTTTAACAGAAACCATTAAGACTATAAAAAAAGCAGACTCTAATCGTATTGGAATGTTTGGTTGGTCGAGAGGAGGAATGATGACATACTTATCTCTTAGATATACTAATAAAATTAAAACCGCAGTAATTGGAAATGGTCCGTCTGATTTAGAGAAACTAATTATTGATAGACCTAAAATGGAAAGTATGGTATATGCTAAACTAATTCCAAAATACCAACAAAATAAAAGTGAAGAACTAAAAAAGCGTTCTGTATCTTATTGGGCTAATGAATTAGATAAAAACTCTAGTTTACTAATTCTTTGCGGAACAGAAGACAAACAAGTAAATCCTAATCAAGCTGATTTAATAGCTAATAAATTAACTAAAATAAACTATGATTTTAAATTAGAAAAAGTAAAGACTGACCACAAGTTTTCTAATAAAAAAGAAGAGTTAAATAAATTACTAATTAATTGGTTTAAAGGAAAACTATAAAAACACTAAGCACAACAACGTATATCTTTAATTGCTAGGTTCTCGCCTATTTGGAAAATTCATTCGGCATATTCTCTGGTTCTTTTTAGTTTACTAAATTATATCCTTACACACGTAACTTTCCATACATAAACACGTATAACCACTTAGAAAAATAAAAGATCCCTTTGCAAGTAGAAATGAAAAATACACGAATCGAATGTTACAAATGCATGAGGCCTTCCAGCACATGTATTTGCAAACACATTAATCCTTTTCAAACGAAGACTCGTTTTATTATTCTGATGCACCCAAAGGAGTACAAAAAAGAAAAGAACGGAACGGGTCATATGACTAAGCTTCAGCTTAAAAATTCAGAAATTATAGTCGGCATCGATTTTACCAATAATAAGCGTGTAAATGAAATATTGAATCAAGAACAAAGTTCCTCTTTCTTACTTTATCCGGGAAAAGATAATTTCAACTTATCGGCAAGAAAAAGTGCAGAAATAAATTCTTTTATGGGTACTAATCCGCATATTTTCCTTATCGATGGCACATGGCCTTGTGCCCGCAAAATACTGAAACTAAGTACGAACTTGCAAAAATTAAAAAGAGTAAGTTTTGATAATAAAATAAAATCAAAATTTATTATCAAGCAGCAACCAGAATCTCTATGCCTTAGCACTATTGAGTCCGTTTATACAGTCTTAAATTTACTTAAAAAAGGGAACTTAGAACAATGCGAAACCAAAGATTTCCTTATTCCTTTTGAAAAAATGATTGCATATCAACTCGACTATATTCTAAATCCAAATAGTAAAAATTATTGTTCCTCTGCGAACAGAGTCGTTATTCCCAAGAACACGTATAAGAAAAACACGGAAAGAAACGTTATTTTTGAACAAGAATAGCTATAATTACAGAATCCAGAATTATAAAAATGGGCTATAATCCTGCGTAAATAAAAACTTGCCAACCAAAATAATTTTGGTTTGGCAAGTTTTATGGTATAAAAGCGTCTTCAATTAATCTACTTTTTCATCCTCTTTTTTAATATCAAAACTTTCAAAATCTCCCGCATTTACAACGGTCCATTCTTCAAAATTTTTAAAGTGTTTCTTAATTGCTTTATTTACATCTTCCACGGTAAGACTGCTTACTTTGGCTTCTATGTCTTTCTGAAAATTTAAATCTCTATCATAATACATATTGTCATTAATAACTCTGGACAATTCACCATCTTTTGCTCTAGATACACTTTGTTCTTGTACCCAACCATCCACAGCTGTTTTCAATTCTTCTTCGGTGATACCATCTTTAATAAAACGAGCAATTTCTTCGGTAAAACCGAGTTGTACTTTAGCTGCATTTTCTGGTGCATAAATAGCATAAACCATTGCTGCAGAATTGTTATCCGTTTTATTATTATCGACATTCACTCTTCCTCCAGCACCGTAACTTACGCCGTCTTGTTGGCGTAAACGATTTGCAATTCTAGAACTTATAAAACCACCTCCTAAAATTTCGCCAGCCATTTGAAGCGCTGCATAATCTTCATCATATTTACTAGTTGCCATTGGTAATATTCCGAAAGAAATTGCATTCTTTTTATCTGGTGTTTTAATTTTTTGATTTATAGCTTTATTATCTTGATAAGGATCACTAATTGCGGTATACGCTAAATCGGATTTAAAGTCGCCAAACTCCTTTTCAAAATAGCCTTTTAATGTTTCTTCATCAATGTTACCAATAGCCACAAGAGTTGCACTATCTGAAATCCCATAGAACGCATCATAATACGCTTGAAGGTCTTTTACGGTAAGCGAACTAATTGCTGCAATCTCTTCATCTACAGTCCTATTATAAAGCGGATGTCCTTTTTTGTAATGTTGATTTAATAATCCGATTTCTCGAATTGCTAAAAACTGAGGATCTGTTTTGTTTTGCTCCAGACCTGCTAAAGCTTCCGTTTTTAGTTTATCCAATTCGGTAGCATCAAACAACGGATTCTTAAGCATATCTGTCATTAAGGATAAAGCCTCAGTAAGATGTTCTTCGGTACTGCTAACATTTGCCGTTATTCTACCATTAGAACCTCTAAAACTAACCGAGGATTTAATCGCACTTAATTTATCTTCAATATCCTGTCTCGACTTGCTTTTAGTTCCTTTGTTCAACATTTTTGCGGTATAACTCGCCGCAAGTCCTTTATTCATTAGCTGAGACTCATTTCCTGTTCTACTAGTAAAGGAAATAGTTACTGTTTTACCACGATTATTCTTTTTAATAAGACCATATTCTATTGGTGTTTTACTTAGAGTTCCAGAATCCAATGTGTTTTGAATATTTTCAAAAGACACATCAAAAGCATCTCCTGCTCCCATTCCTTCTTTTCCTTTATAGTTTGCTACTAAATCGGCAACACCTTCGGTATGTTCTATTTCTACACGCATTGGTTTTTTATCTGGAACAAAAAGACCAACCGTTCTATTGGTTTTAATTAAATAGCGTTGTATTGCAGCATTTACTTTATCTGCGGTCATGCTTTCTACACGATCCCTAAAAATAAATGCTAAACGCCAATCTCCTGCCCCAATAAATTCACTCATAAAGGTTCCTAATCGAGACGAATTTCTAAAAATAGCATCTGCTTCCTTTAAAAATTTCCCCTTTCCACGATTCACTTCTTCTTCGGTAACCGGGTTGCTTCCTAAGTTATCTAATACAGATAATAAGGTAGATTCGGCTTCCGACAAAGATGTATCTGAAGGCACATCCACATTTATATACATAAAACCTGGCTCTTTTGTAAAAGGCGAAAAAGACCATATACTAGATGCCTTTTTTTCATTTACTAATGCTTTATATAATCTACCAGAAGGCGAATCGGTAAGTATTAACTCTGCAACCGCCATTGCTGCCGCATCTTCATGAGATCCTGCCGGAATATGATATAGCGCAGATACAATTTGTAAATCGCCCATACGACTAAGTGTTACTCTTTTTTCTCCATCTTGCGCAGGTTCAATAGTTGGCGTGTCTTTTAACGGCGCGCCTGGATTTTTAAGAACCCCAAACTTCTTTACCACTTTAGTTAACATCTCTGTTTCTTCAAACTTCCCTGTCACCATTAAAACGGCATTGTCTGGACGGTAATATTTTTTATAAAATGCTTTTAAATTTTCAATAGGTACACGTTCTATATCCGATCGGTTTCCTATGGTCGATTGTCCGTAGTTATGCCACAAATATGCTGCACTAACTACTTTATCTAGAAGTACTCTGGATGGGGAATTCTCTCCCATTTCAAATTCATTTCGTACCACCGAAAACTCAGATTTCAGGTCCTCTTCTGCTATAAAGGAATTTAACATCCTATCTGATTCTAAATCTAAAGCCCAATCTAAGTTTTCCTCATTAGCATTAAACGTTTCAAAATAATTGGTACGATCATACCAAGTAGTTCCGTTTGGTCGTGCACCATGCGAAGTTAATTCTTCCGGAATATTTGGATGGTTTGGCGTGCCTTTAAATACCATATGTTCTAATAAATGTGCCATTCCTTTTTCGCCATAGCCTTCATGTCGCGAACCTACTTTGTAAGTAATATTTACCGTTATGGTTTGCGCAGAATTATCTGGAAACAATAGCACTTTTAAACCGTTGTCTAACATATATTCTGTGATTCCTTCTACGCTTGCCGTCTTCTTTATTTGCGATTGTACGGTTAAAGAAAACACGAACAGTAGGATTACAGTTAGGGACTTTTGAAAAATAACATTATTTTTTTTCATGATTACGAAATTGGTTAATAGGTATTAAAGATAAAACAAAAGCGATTAAACTTCTGTAAATCAGCGGCTTTATTTTATGTCTATGGGAATAAAAAAGGGAATTCACCTAAGATTAATCGCTCGAAATTATAAATAAACGAAAATCCTATTGCATCCAAAGACCTACACTTATGCTTCATTTAGAAATTAATACTTTCTTTTAACCAACTGTTAACAACTTCCATTTTATAAACCCATAAATAATCGTATTTTTGATTGTTCCTAAAATCAAATGAAATTAATGGGTAAAATTATAGCAATTGCTAATCAAAAAGGTGGTGTTGGCAAAACTACAACTTCAATAAACTTAGCTGCTTCGCTTGGTGTACTTGAAAAAAAAGTACTTTTAATTGATGCAGATCCACAAGCCAATGCAACGTCTGGTTTGGGTATTAATGTAGAAGAAGTAGAAATTGGCACTTACCAACTTTTAGAGCATACAAATACTGTTAAAGAAGCTATTCTTAAAACAGATACTCCTAATTTAGATATTATTCCTTCGCATATAGACTTAGTGGCTATTGAGATTGAATTGGTAGATAAAGAATCCCGTGAGTATATGCTTAAAAAGGCATTGGAAGAAGTAAAAGACGATTATGATTTTATCTTGATTGACTGTGCTCCTTCTTTAGGCTTATTAACGCTAAATGCTTTAACAGCAGCAGATGCAGTAATTATTCCTATTCAATGCGAATATTTTGCATTAGAAGGTTTAGGTAAATTATTAAACACAATTAAAAGTGTTCAAAAAATTCACAATCCGGAATTAGATATAGAAGGCTTGTTACTTACCATGTACGATTCGCGTTTACGCCTTTCTAATCAAGTGGTAGAAGAAGTACAAAAGCATTTTAACGATATGGTTTTTAAAACTATCATACAGCGTAACGTACGTTTAAGCGAAGCTCCAA
>Ga0209344_10003200_pt1 | contig 16542 bp, 13 predicted proteins | sample Cruoilmetagenom6_FD_187293 | JGI IMG/M metagenome (GOLD analysis project Ga0209344, IMG submission 187293) | Oil polluted marine microbial communities from Coal Oil Point, Santa Barbara, California, USA - Santa Barbara Oil Seep Sample 6 (SPAdes)... | ecosystem: Environmental > Aquatic > Marine... | reverse complement strand
CGCCGTGTCGATCTGCAGGCGGCCGACTTGGCGATGGCCCTGGCCAGAGTCGATCGGACGGAGCACCGGCTCGACACTCTCGAGGAAGGTCTCAGACAGACCCAGATCGAGCTCGCCGAAGTTCGCGACCAGCGGCTCCCGGTGGCCGAGACTCGTCTCGATGACGCCGAGGGTGCCATTTCGTCGGTGACCGGTGTAACGACCCGGTTACGCGATGTCATCGTTCCGGCCATGGTCGGTCGATCCGATGCCCTTCTCGAAAGGCTCGCTTCCGAGCTCGAAGAACTGGGCTCGTTGGTCGAACGCATACTCCGTCGTGAGCCGTTGCCCGTGCCAAGAGAGAGCGCCATCGACGAGGCGAAGCTGGCGTCGGCCCTTGCCGAGGTCCAACCCGCCCTCCTCGAGGCGTTTCGCGGCCCCGAGGCCGAAATCCGGCATCGTCTCGATCACTATCTCGAGCCGTTGAAGACCAACGCCCCTGTCCTCGATCTCGGTTGCGGTCGGGGCGAGTTGCTGCTCATGCTCCGCGAGGCCGGCGTCGACGCGGTCGGCATCGAGGGTGACGCCGCGGTCGCCCAGGCATCGCAGCGCCGCGGTCTCGAGGTCATTGAGGCCGATGTCCTCGAAGGACTGCGGTCAGCCGAGGACGGCAGCCGCGGCGCCATTACTGCGATCCACCTCTTCGAACACCTCGAACCCGCGACCCTGCTGGCGGTGCTTGCCGAGATCCGGCGGGTGCTGCGACCGGGGGGCGTGCTCATCGTCGAGAGCCCGAATCCGCACTCGCTCCGTGTCGGGGCGGCGCTTTATTGGGCTGATCCGACCCACCAGAGGCCACTCCTGCCCGAGACTCTCGAACTCTATGTCAAGACCAGCGGCCTTGCGGTCGATCGATGCGAGTTTCTCCACCCGTTCCCGGATGATCAGCTCTTTACACGCGATGGTGAAGCGATCGCGTCGGATGCGGATGTGGGTCTGACGACGCTCGAGGCTCGGATCGAGCGCCTGAGTCGGCGGCTCGACGATCTCGTCAATGGCCCCCGCGACTTTGTTGTGTGGGCCAGCAAGCCCAAGCTCGGCGCAAGCTGAGTTCGGTGAGATCTTGCGAAGCCAGGCTCATAGATTGTTTTCAGGAGGAAGTAATGAAGAAGTGTGGAACGGTGGTGCTGATGTTGACCATGATGATCATTGCAGGCTGTGGCGTGGCGCCCGAGGCTCCCGATACGGAAACCGGTCTGACGGTGCGTGACGATATTGGCGCGCTCCGCGCTCAGTTCGTCCCGCAGACATTGACTGCGGAGATTTCCCATCTCTCGGAAGGCGATCAGGAGGCCCTGCGTCATCTGGTGACCGCCGCGAAGGCCATGGATGAGATCTTCATCGTCCAGGCGTGGGCCGGCAACCCCGAATTCGCCACCAGGGTGGGCGCCCTCGATGGTCCCAACGCCGGCGATGCCCGCGACTACTACCGCATCATGGTCGGTCCCTGGGACCGGCTTGACCACCACAAACCGTTCCTCGGCGACAAGCCCCACCCGCCTGGCGCCGGCTATTACCCCGAGGATCTGACCGAGGCCGAGTTCACGGCCTGGATCGAGGCGCATCCGGAAGACAAAGAGGCATTCACCTCGCTCCACACCCTCATCCGACGGGATGGTGAGTCTCTGGTTGCGGTGCCCTACCATGAGGTCTTTGCGGCGTCGCTCGAGCGTGCCGCCACCGCCATGCGTGCCGCCGCCGCGGCAACCGACAACGAGAGTCTCAGGCGGTTCCTCGAACTGCGGGCGGATGCCTTCGCCACTGACGACTATTACGAGTCGGACATGGCGTGGATGGATCTCGACTCGGCCATCGAGGTCGTGATCGGACCCTATGAGACATACGAAGATTCACTCTTCGGTTACAAGGCCGCATTTGAGTGTTTTCTCTGTGTCGCCCAACCCGAAGACTCCGCCCGGCTCGAGATCTTCAAATCCGAGTTGCCCTTCCTCGAGACCAATCTTCCCATCCCCGACGAGCACAAGAACCCCGATCGCGGCTCCGAGTCACCCATCCGGGTGGTCGACGAGCTGCTTGCCACCGGTGACACGCGCTCCGGTGTCCAGACCATCGCCTTCAATCTTCCGAACGACGAGCGGGTCCGCGAGGCCAAGGGTTCCAAAAAAGTGCTCTTGAAGAACGTCATGCAGGCCAAGTACGAGGGGATCCTCCTACCCATCGCCCAAGCCGTGATGCCCGCCGACGAGATCGAGCGGATCTCCTTCGAGGCATTCTTCCAGTTCACCCTCCACCACGAGCTGTCCCACGGCATCGGCCCCGGTCAGATCACCGTCGATGGACGCGACACCGAGGTCAGACTCGAGCTCAAGGACCTCTACTCGGCATTCGAAGAGGCCAAGGCCGATGTCCTCGGGGTCTATGACATCTATGGTTTGGTGAAAAAGGGCGTCATGGAGCCCGAGATCCTCGAAAGTCTGCCCTGGACCTACACCGCCGGGATCTTCCGCACCACCCGTTTCGGCGTCGCCGAAGCGCACGGTCTCGGGATGGTCTTTCAGACCAACTTCCTGATGGAGAAGGGAGCTGTGGAGATCACCGAGGCCGGTAAGTTCAGACCGGTGCCCGAACTCTTCGAAGATGCGTTCCGCGAACTCGCCCACGAACTGCTGATGATCCAGGCCCTCGGTGACTACGATGCCGCCGTGGCCTTTGTCGAGAAGTACGGGACGGTCAACCCGGCCATGGTTGATGCCATTGAATCCCTTTCCACGATCCCGGTGGATATCGACCCGAGCTACCCCTTTGCGAACAATGATGAATGATGAATGCGGAATGATGAGTAAGACTCCCGAACGCGTCGCGATCGTAGGTGGAGCGTCCGCCGGCCTCGGTTATGCCGTCGCCGAGGAACTCCTGCGGCAGGGAAAACGGGTCGTGATCGTCTCGCGATCGGAGGAACGAATCACAGCGGCGGCGGAGAGCCTCCGCGAAGCCACCGAGGGCGAGGTCGCTCCGGTGGCGGCCGATCTCACCGAGCCCGAAGGGCCGGCCCGCGTGGTGACGGCTACCCGTGAATACTTCGGTCAGCCCGAGATCATCGTCACGAACGCCGGCGGCCCACCAGCCATGAAGGCCATCAACGCATCCACGGACGACATGACGGCCGCCTGCGAGCTGATGCTCTTTCCGGTGCAGCGGTTCCTCGAGCTCTGCCTGCCGCCCATGCGATCGGCGGGGTGGGGCAGGCTGGTTGCGATCACCTCCATCGCCGTGCGGGAACCGCAACCCATGTTGGTCCTGTCCAACACGTTGCGCGCCGGATTGACCGGCTATCTCAAGACCGTCGCCGACGAGGTCGCTTCGAACGGGGTCACCGTCAACAGCGTTCTTCCCGGCTACACCGCCACCGATCGACTGGCCGAGCTCGCCGAGATCAAAGCCGAGGCCATGGGGACGACCCCGGAGGCACTGATGGCGAATTGGGCGACCATGGCGCCCATCGGCCGTCTCCTCGAACCCGCCGAGGTCGCCGCTGCAACCGCCTTCCTCTGTTCCGATGCCGCCTCGGGCATCACCGGCCATGCCCTGCCGGTGGATGGCGGGTACGGCAGGGGGTTGCTGTAGGGGGACAGTCCTGCCATTCTGAACCTGGCCTGGTCCTTGCACGGCTCATCGGACGGAGGGCGGAGCCGGATGACTGACGAGAAAGTTCAACCACGAGAGGAACGATCGTTCCGGCTGACCGGTGAGGTCGACGGATCCCGTTTGACCTATGACCTGACGGCCGGCGAGCACACCATCGGTGCCTCGGAAGACTGCGAGGTGCAGATGGCGGCGACCGGTGTCTCCCGCCGTCACGCCGTGCTGACCATCGGTAACGGGACGCTCACCGTACGAGATCTCGACAGCAAGAACGGAACCTTCGTCAACGGCCGGAAGATCGAAGAACGGACCGTGGACGAGGGTGATTGGATCGGGTTCGGACCCATTGTGCTCTATGTGGTGCGGGTCCACCCGGACGACGCAAAGGTCGCGATCTCCCTCAATCCGAGCCGAAGATGGATCGAGCATATCGACAGCACCACCGAGGTTCGTTCCATCGCCCGGCGGTCCGAGGATGAGCCCCCCCGCTGGATTGAGCTGCTCAACCGGATGACGGATGAGCTGGTCGGACCGGTGGAACCGAGCCTTGGAGATGCCCTGGACACCCTGCGAGAGGGACTCGGCGCAGCGGGTGTGTGTCTGGTCGAGTGGATTGACGAGAGCGACCCCATTGCGGTCTGCGCCGGTGGTGCGGTGCCCGAGAGCCCTGAGCTTGTTGCGTTGGCAAACTCGTTCCGATCCTCCGCGGCCGAGTCGGGCGCAGGGCCCACCATGACGAGTGGCAGACTCGACGGTGAGGTCTACCTCACCTGGGCGGCTGCCACCGACCCGTCATGCGAGCCGTGGACGTTGGTGGTTTCGGGTGATTACCCCCACCGGAAGGCGGTTGGACCCCTGCTCGAAGCCACCCTGAGGATGATGCTCCACTCAAAGACCGAGCCCATCCATATCGAGGCCGGGGGAGCGAGCTTCGCACCGCCGGAGCTCTATTTCTCACCGCGCTACGTGGTGGGCAGGTCCGCGGCAATGGGCGAGATCTACACCCAGCTGAGACAGCTGTTACGGGGTGATATTCCGGTGCTCATCACCGGCGAAACAGGAGTTGGAAAGGAGCACGTGGCCGAGACCCTGCATGCTTCCTCGGCGCGGCGCGAGGGTCCTTTTGTCGCGGTGAACTGCGCCGCCATCCCATCGGAGCTCCTCGAGGCCGAGCTTTTCGGGATCGAGAGTGGAGTCGCTACCGGGGTGTCGGCCCGCAAAGGCAAGTTCCAGCTCGCACGGGGCGGGGTGCTCTTCCTCGATGAGATCGGCGACATGTCACTCGAACTCCAGGCCAAGCTGCTGCGCGCGTTGCAGCAGCTCGAGATCCATCCCCTGGGGGCACGTGCTCCCGAACCCATCGATGTCCGGATCATCACTGCCACCAACACCGATCTTCAGGCTTTGATCGCCGGCAATCGGTTCCGGCGGGACCTCTACTATCGCGTCGCCGGGTTCACGATCCAGGTGCCGTCGTTGCGGGCAAGGCGGGAAGACATCCCGGCCTTTGTCGAGCACTTCATGCGGCTCTACGCCGAGGAGATCGGCAAACCCGTCCGCGGTATGACGGTCAAAGCGCTCAGCGCCTTGGCGGCGGCTCCGTGGCTGGGAAATGTCCGCGAGCTCGAACACGAGGTGCGGCGGTTGGTCTATCTCTGCCCCGAAAACGAGGCCATCGACTCGACCATGCTCTCGTCGTCGATCCTCTACCCGCCGCTGCAACAGCAGCTCGATGATTTCGATGGTGCGGGCGACCTGGAGCTCGACACCGCGGTGGCCGATCTCGAGCGCAAGTACATCACCGCCGCCATGGCTCGAACCAAAGGCAATCGTTCCAAGGCTGCCAAGTTACTTGGCATTTCGCGCAACGGATTGGCACTCAAGATGGACCGCCTTGGGCTCAATTGACGGACGAGGCAGCGCTGGATTTCACCGTAAAGACGCGATGTTCGCAAGACAACCCAGTGAGCCATCAGCTTTCAGCCATCAGCTCTCAGCTCTTCCATCGCAGGGTCCTATAGAACCCGGAAGGTGATCGCGATGGAGCTGACGGCTGAAAGCTGAGAGCTATCGGATGCATGGGTGCCACCCTTCGCATTCATCACGATGTGTTGATGAAAGACGTGTTTGGGAGATCCTCGACTGCTCTCCGGATCATAGAGCGTACGGGCCGCTTCGCCATGTGATGTTTCCGGCAAATATTGGCGAAACTCCATTATTGTCGTACAAATACGGAGTCAGTCGGGCGCTCAGCCGCACCCTCAACGTGCCGCTGAACCGGGGAACCTACGCCTACAGGAGAGCCTTCGAACGCTTCTTGATCGCCGAGGCCTTTCGGCGTTGTGCTTATCTCAAGAACGACTACCGGCTTTCGTACCTCCGCACAAAGGACGGTGCCGAGATTGATCTCATTGTCGAGCGGCCGGGTCTGTCAATCGCATTGGTCGAGATCAAGTCCGCGACCGAAATCGACGAAACTGATCTTCGCCATCTGAAGGCGTTTCGGGCTGCGATTCCTGAAAGCGAAGCGATCTGCCTCTCACAGGAGGCGCTGCCGCGCGTGGTCGACGGCATTCAGATCCTCCCCTGGCGCGACGGTATGAAGAAGCTTGGGATGTAGGCGATCGCCGTTCCTGCATCCCAGTTCAGACGTGCTAGCGTGCTCGGTGAATGAATGAGGGCGCTTCAGATCACCGAACGGCACCGGTTGACGCGGAAGCTGCGCACGGAACTGCAGCCGCGACGGTGGATCTCCCGGATCGCTGGCGGTTGCTCGAGCTGCTGGGCTCCGGTGGACAGGCGACTGTGTGGCTGGCCGAGGATCGCACACTGGGTCAACGGGTGGCGCTCAAGATCCTCCCGGCTGATGCTGATGAGCGGACCCATGCGCGCTGGTTGGAGGAGGTACGGCAGGGGCGGCGGCTGTCTCATCCCAATCTGATCCGGATCTTCGATGTGGTCGAGACCAGCGACCGGCCGGTGGCGGTCATGGAGTATGTCTCCGGAGGAACCCTCGCCGACCAAGTGGTTGCCGCTGGAGCGCAGCCGGTGGAGGACGTCATCCGTTGGACGGGTGAGGTCCTTGAGGTTCTCGACTATCTGCATGGCGACCGGATCGTCCATCGTGACGTCAAGCCTTCCAACCTGCTCCTCACCGAAGGCGGGGCCATCAAACTCTCGGACCTCGGTCTGGTTCGGAGCTTGGATCGGGGCTCAGACCTGACTCGGACCCTCGAAGGGGTAGGCACTCCGCGCTTTATGTCGCCCGAGCAGCTGAGAGGCGATGAGCCGACGCCGTCGTGCGATCTCTACAGCCTCGGTATCACGATGTATCAGCTGCTCACAGGCCGTCTCCCCTTTGACGGGGACTCGGCATTCCAGATCGCGGATGGTCACCTCCACAACCGACCGGTGGGCGTCCGGGAACACCGCCCCGAATGCCCGCGGTGGTTGGCCCGCTTTGTCGAGCGGTTGTTGGAAAAGGACCCGGTGGCGCGGTTCCCGTCTGCGGAAAAGGCGTTGGCCGCGCTGGAAAAGCGGCAGGTCGGCCTCTCCCGCCGGAGCTTGATCGGGGTGGCGGTGGTGGCAGTTGTCGCCGTGGCCGCCGTCTTCGGCATCGGATACGCGCGAACATGGACGGAGCCGACTCTCGATCGAATGGAGATCGAGGGATTCGGAGTGGTCGCCCGAGATGCTGGCGGTCGCCGTCTGTGGTCGCAGGAACGCCCCGGATTCCATCCCCGGACCATGCTGGCCGATTTTGTCGGCGGCTCCGCAAAGGAGGCGGTGGTGGCGTGGTCGCCGCAGGATGGTTGGGGCGCCGGGGAGTCGGCCGTAGCTTTCGATCTCTATTCGGTCCGCGGTGAGAGGCTCCGGACGGTGGAAACGGCCGGTCTGGGCCTGCACATGTTCCGAGGAGTCGTCGATGACTGGTATCTCAGGGATATGAGAGTGGGCGATCTGCTCGGCGGAGGTCCCACGGTGGTTTTCGGTGTCGTTCACCCGAGGTCGTACCCGGGGATGATCGGCGCCATCGACTTTCGATCAGTGTCGGATCGACCGCTGCTGGCGATGTCCAACTCGGGCCACGTCCAGAACCTGACCACCGCCGATCTCGACGGCGACGGGCGCGAAGAAATCGTCGCCATGGTGCTCAACAACCCCATGGGATTTCAGCGGGTTCTGGTGACCCTTGGAACGAGGTCGTCGATCACCGGCGAGACGTGCACCAACACCTACTCGCCGGACATCAATGCATTTCGGCAGGCCCGCTCGGATGTTCCGGAGGGCTGTCTGAGCTACACGCCGTTGGGATGGAACAGCCTGGTGGTCGATGCCCCAATGGTGACCGAGCGCGGCATCGAACTCGTCATCGGCGGTGAGCTTCGGATCTTCGACCGGTGGGGCAACCCTGAGGAATCGCCCTTCTTCGGTCTGGACGGACGGGCGAGAGAGGCGTTTTGGCGGGACTTTGCCGAAACCTGCGCCCGGCTGCGGCTGGCGCCGGTGGTGGATCCGCCATTCACCATGGCGAGACTCGGCGCCGATCACCCTGAAATTATGGCCGAGGCGCCGACAGAGGTGGCCGCCACCCTCGTTGCGGCGCAGGCTTTGGCATCCGGAGGGCACGCCGAAAACGCCATCGGGCTGTTGCGGGACGGTATCGATCGGTTCCCCGATGCTCGCGATCTCCAACTGCGTCTCGGCGAGCAGTTGCTGATCGGCGGTCAGCGCGCCGAGGGTCGCGACTGGATCGCGGCCAGTCTCAACGTGGCCGGCAGCGGTCGCAATCACAACGACCAGGCGTTCCGATTGATCCTCGACGCCGCGGTGAACGGCGACGCAGCCGCGTACGACGAGACCCGTCGCTTCCTCGGCAGCCTCACCGTGTCGTCAGACAACGAAACCATTCGATTTCTTGATGTTGCGTGGCTCTTCTTTCAGGGTGAGTTCTCCGATTCGCGGCTCGTCGAGGTCGATCCCGGATCGACCCACCTGTGGGTGCAGGTCCTCCAGGCGTGGGCGCGTTTCGAGGTTGACCACATGAGCGCTCCGGCGCTGGCCAGCATCTCTGAGTTGTCCGTGTTCCACGACATTCAAGATTTGACGGCCCTGTTCGAGGCCCGTGTCCGGCTCGCCGACGGCGATGCGGCCGCCGCATCCCAGCTCGCCGAAGGGTCGCTCCGGCAGCTGGAGACGCAGTGCCAGATCGAGAGCGAAGCCTGCGCCTGGGTGCCGTTGGCAGAGTGGGTTCTTGGTGAGGCGCTGCGTTCCATCGACGGCCGTGAGGTTGAAGCCGAAGCTGTCCTCGCAAGTGCGGCCGAGCACGCTCCGAATACCTGGATTGCGACCTCGATCACCAGGTAGGCGAATTGTCCAAAAAGAATCGTTGCCGCAGGTGGACATTTCCTGTGAACAGGTTCACAATCCCACTTCAAGGGCTTTCTACGCCCATAAGGAGGACTCGGTAATGCCGACTCGGGATCTCACATTTGCAATCGTCGGTTCTGGTGGTGACGGTGTGATCACCACAGGAGACATGTTGGCGCAGACCGGCGCATCAGTCGGGCTGCACGTGATGAAGGTCGAGGCCTATGGACCCCAGATTCGGGGTGGGGAATCGTCCTGTACAGTTCGGATCAGTGCCGACCCCATCTTTGCTCAGGGGGATCTGGTGCAGGTTCTCGTGGTGTTCAACTGGGCGGATTTTGCGCAGTTCCGCGGCGAGATTCTGGCGGCGCCGGATGCGATCGTCCTCTACGAGGAGGCCGACGACACTCTGCGCGAACAGATCGACCTCGGTCCCGAGACCGATGACGTTCGTTGGGTTCCGGTGCCCTTCATCGAGCTCGCCAAGGAATCGGCGGGAACCAAGCTTGCCAAGAACATCGTGACCCTGGGTCTCCTGTCGGAACTGTTCAAGCTTCCGCAGGACCCGCTCGAGCTGGCGATCAAGGGCAAGTTTGCCAAGAAGAAGCCTGAAGTCCTCGAGGCGAACCTCAAGGGTTTCGAGGCGGGCAAGCTCCATGCGTCGAAGGTCGGTGACGCGGCTGCCGGAAAGCGGATGCAGTACGAACCAGGCGAGCCGATGCTGCTGATGTCGGGCAATGAGCTCTCGGCGGTAGCCGCGCTGCACGCCGGTTGTCGATTCTTCGCCGGCTATCCCATCACGCCTTCATCCGAGGTCCTTCATCTGCTGTCGGAGCTCATGCCCAAGGTCGGTGGATATCTGGTCCAGACCGAGGATGAGCTTTCGGCCATCGGTGCGGTGATCGGCGGGTCCTTTGCCGGGGTCAAGTCCATGACCGCCACCTCGGGTCCCGGGCTCGCGCTCATGACCGAGATGCTTGGGCTCGCCTCGATGGCGGAGATCCCAGCTGTGATCATTGATGTTCAGCGCGGTGGCCCCTCGACCGGTCTCCCCACCAAGAGCGAGCAGTCGGATCTGTGGCAGGCGTTGTGGGGCTCCCACGGCGACGCGCCGCGAGTGGTGTTGGCGCCTGCCGACGTGGAAGACTGTTTCCACGCTACTGTGGCGGCGTTCAACATTGCCGAAGAGGCGCAGGTGCCGGTCATCGTACTCTCCGACCAGTTCATCGCTCAGCGGCGGGAAACCCTGTCCATGCTCACCCTCGACCACGAGGTCACGGGCCGTCAGGTGCCGACGGCGGGCGATCTTCGTGAGTACAAGCGCTACAGGGAAACCAAGTCGGGGATTTCGCCGATGTCATGGCCCGGGATGAAGGGCGGCGAGTACCAGACCAACGGTCTCGAGCACATGGAAGACGGTTCACCGACCTCCATGTTCTTGACTCACGAGAAGATGAACGCCAAGCGCTACCGCAAGCTTCGCGCGGTGCGTGACAAGTACAGCTACTACCGGCACTACGGCGCAGAGAAGGCCGATGTCGGCATCATCTGCTGGGGTTCCTCCAAGGGTCCCGTCAAAGAGGCCGTTCTCAATGCCAACGGGCGTGGCGAGCGGGTCTCTGCTTTCGTGCCGCAGCTGCTCTACCCGTTCCCGTACCACGAGTTCCAGGATTACATCAAGACGGTCCGCGAGGTGATCGTGGTCGAGCTCAGCTACTCGGCTCAGTTCTACAAATACCTCCAGACCTTCCTCGAGCTGCCCGAAGGCCACACCTATGTCTTCAAACGCTCGGGTGGTAAGAACCTCACTGTAGGTGAGGTCGAGGACAAGATTCAGAAGGTGCTCGATATGAGCGCCATGCGGCGGGAGGTGCTGGTATGAGCGCTGCAGGAGTCAAAGTCGAGTTGAAACCCGGTGCGTACAAAACCGGTCTCAAGCCGGTCTGGTGCCCCGGATGCGGTGACTTCGGTGTTCTCAACGCTCTTTATCGGGCGATGGCCAAGCTTCAGATTGAGCCTGCGGACACGGTCATTCTTTCCGGGATCGGTTGCTCGTCGCGGTTGCCCGGTTATGTCAAGACCTATGGATTCAACGGCGTCCACGGACGGGCCCTGACCCTCGCCACCGGCGTCAAGGTGGCGCGGCCCGAACTCACCGTGATCGCGGTCGGTGGCGACGGTGATGGTCTCGCCATCGGCGGGAACCACCTCATCCACTCGTGCAGGCGGAACCTCGATGTCCTCTACATTCTGATGGACAATGAGATCTACGGTCTGACCAAGGGACAGGTGGCGCCGACGACACCTACCGGCGACAAGACCAAATCGACTTTCTGGGGCAACCCGGAACCCGCGGTCGATCCGTGCGAGCTCGCGATCTCCACCGGGGCGACATGGGTGGCGCGTGGATTCTCCGGCGATATGAAGAACCTCACTGAGATGATCACCGCCGGTCTCACCCACAATGGATTCTCCTTCCTCAACGTCATGTCGCCGTGCGTGACCTGGCGTGGTGACGATCAGTTCAAGGAGATGAAGGCCAAACTCGGCCATCTGCCCGAGGACTACGACCCGGCACGCCGGGCGAGTTCGGTTCCCTACACACGTGAAAAAGACAAGATCACATGTGGGGTTCTCTATGAGGTCGAAACGCCGTCGTTGACCGACCAGCTGGAAGACATCAAAGAGCGTGCGATGGAGGGCAATGGAATTCCGAGCACCAAGGAAATGCTGAGCAGCTTCTACCCGTCGTTCTAGCCGGTCCAACAACAAACGAACACGACCGGGAGGCTCGCGCCTCCCGGTTTTTTCTTTCCCTTGAGTCCCGTTTCAAAAAGCGTGACACCAATACCGATTCTCTCGTCGCGGGTGGCCGAGAGTGCCTCCTCTAACGATCTTGGGCCCGAAGTGTGGCGCGTACGGAGAGGCTCTCCTTCCAAGATCGATTTGAGACGGCACGTCCGTTGAGCGCCAGTTTCACGTGACCTCGATGTGCCACAGGCTCGTTCCTTTGGAGAACGCGGGAAGAGTGCCTGGCTCCAACTTTGTTCGCGGCGAACAAAGTTGCGTGCCTGGCTCTCCTCCCATCGCGTAGCGGGGAGGGGTCGGCCATTCTCAATTTTCTTAACTTTTTTCTTTGTCATTTGCGCCGATGTCGAAACGTCGAAATCGAGCCCTGACAGGGGTCGTGTCTTTCTTCACATGGAATCGTGGTCTCAGTCTCTATCTCGTTATCTTTCAGACACTTGACAATTTAATTTTACGACATAAATGTTCAACTAAGTGAAATATTGACAAGGTGAAGAGATGCCAATTGGAAGTGGCCGGATCGATCCAGCAGGGCAAGACGCCGACACGACGTTGCCCGGGGAAGGGTTCTATCGGTTTCTCCGCTACGGCCACATCCTGAGTTCGCTGCTCCGCGAGTTCCTCGAAACCTCCTTCCTCGACCAGTTGGTACCCTTCCGGCTGACCCGATCCCAGTTCTGCTTCCTCAAGCTGATCGCCGCCAACACCGATCTCCAGGTGGGTGAATTGGCGTGGAGTCTCGGAGTCTCGCCGGCCTCGAGCAGCAAGAACATTGATCGTCTCGAGGAACTCGGTCTCGTGGTCCGCGAGACCTCGCCGCGGGATCGTCGAGCGACCCTGCTCTCGGCAAGTCCGGCCGGAAAGAACCTCGTCTGCGAGTTCGAAAGGCTGAAGACGGCCCAGCTGGCGCCGGTGATCGCAGAACTCGGTGAGGAGAAAACCGCCGAACTCTGCGATCTGCTTCAAGACGTCTGTTTGAAGCTCTTGGAGCAACACACGCACCCGGATGCACCGTGTCTGCGGTGTGCCGGGTATTTCCGGCAGGACTGTGCGGTGGAGGAGCTCCAGGGCGGGTGCGCGCTGAAGCCGCGCCGGGCAGCCGAAGCATGATCGCTCGTAACTTGTTGGTCGTAAGACGTAAGTCGTTCCTTGGGAATCGGAAGGGCACCAGGCCTTCGTGCATGCGTTCTCTCGGTTTGGTGGTGACGTATCCCAAGAACCGAGTTCGTTTCTGCCTCCGCCGGCCCGCGACTTCCGACTCACGACTTCCGACTCACGACTCACGACTCACGATTAACGACTCACGATTCACGACTTACGAGATCCAGCCGTCCAGCGGAGGCCGCCCGCCTCCGCCACCAGAACGATGCGGGAGGAATGTCTGATGCGATATTGGCGAAAGCCGCTCGACTTCGACCAGGTGACGGTGCCGCGCGGTGAGGTGGTGATCATCGCGGACAGGTGCAAGGGATGCGCCTTCTGCGTCGAGTACTGCCCCAAAGACGTGCTCGTCATGTCCGAGGACTTCAACGTGAAGGGTTACCACCCGCCCGAAGTCGTCGTCGAGGGCGAGTGCGTCAACTGCAATCTGTGCGAAATGATCTGCCCGGATTTCGCCATCTTCTGTGTTCCTGCGGGCGATCCCGTGGCAGTCGAGGCGGTTCTCAGCATCTCCGCCGAGGAAGACAAATTCGCCGACGAGGAGGCACTCAATTGAAAACCGATCCAAAGGGTGTACTCACCGGCGTCCACTACCTCGATGGCGACTACGCCTGTGGTGAGGGGGCCATGGCGGCAGGTTGCCGCTTTGTCGCCGGATACCCGATCACTCCGTCAACCGAGGTGGTGGAACGCATCTCCAGACGGTTCCCCGTCATGGGTGGGACATTTATCCAGATGGAGGACGAGCTCGCTTCCATGGCCGCGGTGACCGGTGCCGCCTGGACCGGGACAAAGACAATGACCGTGACCTCGGGCCCCGGCTTTTCTCTGATGATGGAGAACATCGGGCTCGCCGCCATGATGGAGACCCCCTGCGTCGTGGTCAACGTCCAGCGGGGTGGCCCTTCCACCGGGTTGCCGACGATGGTCGGTCAGGCGGATATGATGCAGGCGCGGTGGGGCTCGCACGGTGACTACGAGCTCATTTCCATGTCGCCGCAATCGCCGCAGGAGGCCTTCGATCTCACCATCGACGCCTTCAACCTCGCCGAGACCTACCGGGTACCGGTGATGTTCATGATGGACGAGTGCGTCGGCCATATGACCGAGAAGGTGGTGATCCCCGAGGCCGAGGAGATCGACGTCGTGCCGCGGGTGCTCTCGGACAAGACGCCGGAGGAATACCAGCCCTACGCGCTCAACGGCCGGCCGGTTCCCGAGATGGTGCGGGCCGGGGACGGTTATCGCTTCCACACCACCGGTCTGACCCACGACGACCGAGGCTACCCGGACATGTCCGTCGAACGGCAGCAGATCAACGTCCAGCGCATCATGGACAAGATCCTGCTCAACGTCGATGACATTGTCCGTTTTGAGGAGGAAGAGACCGAAGGCGCCGACGTGGTGGTGGTGGCCTATGGCATCACCGCCCGCGTGGCGAGGATGGGCATCGATCTCGCCCGCGAGCAAGGTGTCAAGGTCGGTTTCCTGCGGCTGGTTGTGGTCTGGCCGTTTCCGGAGAAACGGATCCGGGAACTCGCCGGAAGCATCAAGTCCTTTGTCGTTCCCGAGATCAATCTGGGCCAGATGGTGCTCGAGGTCGAGCGTTGCGCCGGAGGCAAGGCGCAGGCGGTCCACGTGCCACACGCGGGCGGCGGAGTGCACGACCCCAAAAAGATCTGCAAGGCGATCGTGGAGGCAGCACGATGAGCGCGATAGCACACCCCCCGAACCCCAACGACCACCCCATTGCACCCTATCTTCGAATGGACCGGATGCCGCACATCTGGTGCCCGACCTGCGGCATCGGCACCGTGGTCAAGTGCTTCGCCTCCGCCCTCGAAGAGGCCGATATCGATCTCGACAAAGTGGCCATCACCTCGGGCATCGGTTGCACCGGCCGCGTTGCCGGCTATATGAACCTCGACGCCTTCCACGCCACCCACGGCCGGGCGATTCCCTTTGCCACCGGACTCAAGCTCGCCCGACCGGAGCTCGAAGCGGTGGTCTTCTCCGGCGATGGCGATCTGTCGGGGATCGGGGGAAATCACTTCATCCACGCGGCTCGCCGAAACATGGACATGCTCGTCATCCTGGTCAACAACTTCATCTACGGCATGACCGGCGGCCAGAACGCGCCCACCACACCGATCACGGCCAAATCGTCGACCATGCCCTTCGGCAACTTCGAGCGACCCTTCAACCTCCCGCATCTTGCGGCAAGTTGCGGCGCGACCTTTGTTTCCAGATGGACCTGCCTCCACATCCGCAGGCTCACCAAGTGCATGCGGATGGCCATGCGTCGCAAGGGATTCCGTTTTATCGAGGTCATCGCGCCCTGCTCGACGCTCTACTCGCGGCTCAACAGGCTTGGAGGCGGGCTCGAGCTCATGCGCTTCTACCACGACAACGCAAAGATCCAACACGGCATCGATACCCGCGAGGTGGATATCGGCTTCCAGGACACCATCGTCTGCGGCAATTTTGTCGACGAGGAGAAGCCAACCTTCCTCGACATGATGCATACCCACTACGAAGAGGTTCTCGGCGAGGAGTACGTACCCATGGCTCCGGAAGGGGGGTGGCTCCATGACTGACGCCAATCGGATTGAGATCCGCATCACCGGTTTCGGTGGTCAGGGCGTCGTGTTGTCGGGCCACATCATCGGCCGGGCCTGCGCGGTCCACGCCGACAAGCACGCCACCATGATCCAGAGCTTTGGTCCCGAGGCGCGGGGTTCCGCGTGTTCAACCACCGTGGCGGTCTGTGACACCGAGGTGCTCTACCCCTACATCGGCCGGCCCGATGTCTTTGTCGTCATGTCGGCCGAGGGCTATGACAAATACCGCGACGAACTCAAGGACGACGGCATCTTGATCTATGAGAAGGACCTGGTGCGGCCAACCATCAAGGAGGGCCAACCGTCCTTCGGAGTGGCTTCAACCCGGATCGCCGAGGCTCTCGGCCGGGCCATCGTCCAAAATATTGTCATGCTCGGTTTCTTTGCCGCGGTGACCGAGATCGTATCGCGCGACGCGATGCGCGAGGCGGTGGCCAAGTCGGTCCCCGACGGCACCGAGGAGCTCAATCTTCGCGCCTTCGACGAGGGGTGGGACGCGTTCGAGAAGGAGTACGGGCAAACCGCACCATCAAAGGAGGAAGAATCAGTTCTGGTTCCCGGATAGTGTTGGGTACTCAGTAGTTCACCTAATTATGAATTATGAATTATGAATTTCGGATCATGATTCACGACTCACGAACCATGCATTGGGGCATTGCAGATGGACGAACTGATCGACATCGAGGAGATGGGCGGCGGAAAGAAGCTTCGGGCGCTTGTGGTCGGCGGCGGGATCGCCGGCATCCAGGCGGCGCTTGATCTCGCCAACGCCCGGATCCCGGTGACCATCGTGGAGAAGTCGCCGTCGTTGGGGGGCCGGATGGCTCAGCTCGACAAGACCTTCCCCACCATGGACTGCGCCATATGAATCCTCGGGCCTAAGGCCATGGATGCCGGTCGGCATCCGCTCATCGAGGTCATCACCAACGCAGAAATCACC
>Ga0209344_10003199_pt1 | contig 16542 bp, 18 predicted proteins | sample Cruoilmetagenom6_FD_187293 | JGI IMG/M metagenome (GOLD analysis project Ga0209344, IMG submission 187293) | Oil polluted marine microbial communities from Coal Oil Point, Santa Barbara, California, USA - Santa Barbara Oil Seep Sample 6 (SPAdes)... | ecosystem: Environmental > Aquatic > Marine... | reverse complement strand
CATAGCCGATCAACTGGTTGTCACGACCGGCCTGCAAGGAGGCGATGTCCTTGATGCGTGAAGCGGCACCGGCGGGGCGGACGAAGCTCAGGCCCGCACCGGATGCAAAGGATTCAACGGCACCTTGGCTGGTTGCCGTTCCCGTGCCATTTCCGGTTTCGGGTGCGAATTCCGGGCCCGGTCCGGACCCGACCAGGCAGAACATGGCGATCCAGATGCCGACTATTTTGCCAAATTTGCGGATCATTTCACCGCCACCTGTATGCTGCCGTTCTCCATCACTGTTCCGGAAACGATAACTCCGGTTTCAATGTTGCGGACACGGATGAAATCGCCAATCGTAGCATTTTCAAGCGGCGTCCCCATCGCTGTGATGGTCAAGCCAGTGCCGTTGAAGACAAGCGGAACAGTCTTGCCGCGCTCTACGGCCCAAGAATCGCGCAATGCCGCGACCGGAATGGTCCGGCCGGGCAGCAATGTGCGGGTTGTCACCTTGCCCAACACTTCGCTTGTCACTTCGACGTAGCCGCCGCGAAGGTTCGGGTTGGTCACTTCGACCTCACGGACCAAACTCTCCATGAGCTCTTCGCCAGGATAGATGGTTCGTTCGGGAACGACTGCAGTACCACGTCCCGCGTGCGCCACAGGCATGGCGCACAACAGGCCGAGCACAACAAAAGCCGCGCGAGAGAGGCCTTGCCATGGCAATATTGGGCGAAACGTCATGTCTGCCTTATCCTTTTATGACCTAGAGGTTCTGGGAAACGACGGACGCCATTTCATCCGCCGCCTGGATGATCTTGGAATTCATCTCATAGGCGCGCTGCGCGGAAATCAGGTCGGTGATTTCCTTGACAGGATCAACATTGGACGCTTCCAGATATCCTTGCTGGATATGGGCAAAGCCGGGATCCGCGGGAACACCGACGATCGCGGGACCAGAAGCCACAGTCTCGCGGAACAGGTTGTCGCCGAGCGGCTCAAGGCCTGCTTCATTGACAAAATTCGCCAATGTCAGCTGCCCCAAATCCTGCAATTCCACATCGTCACCAATACGAGCCAGGACCTGGCCGGTACGAGAGACCTGAACTTCACTGGTTTCGTCAGGGAATGTGATACCGGGAACCACCACATAACCATCAATGGTCACCAGCTGACCTTCGGCATTGGTGTTGAAGGCACCTGCTCTTGAGAACTGGGTCTCGCCGTCCGGCGTTTCAATCTGGAACCAACCGCGCCCGACGAGCGCCATATCCAGCTTGTTCGAGGTGCCCACCAGGCTGCCCTGAATGTGCAGATTGCGGACTGCAGATGTCTGCACACCAAGTCCGACATGGGCACCTTCGGGCACGATCGCCTGGTTGGAGGCGTTGGGGACCCCGGAGTTCCGCTCGACCTGATAAAGCAGGTCGGAAAACTCGGCGCGGGCTCTTTTGAAGCCTGTTGTATTGATGTTCGCCACGTTGTTGGCGATTACTTCAAGATTGAGCTGCTGGGCATTCATGCCGGTAGCTGCGATGGCCAAAGCCTTCATGGCGTATTCCTCAGATTTGCATACGTGCGATTTCGAGATAAGCAGTAACCATCTTGTCGCGGATCGCGACTGCGGTCTGCAGCGACTGTTCGGCCGACATGATGGCGTCGACGACTTCACGGGTCGGCACCTCGCCGCGCATTGCGGCAAACGACTGTCCTTCAGCAACCTTCAGATTGGTCACCACGCCTTCACCGAGGTTCTTCATCGTCTCGGCAAATGAGCCCGGAGCCGGAGCACCGGCTACCGCCGGCATCCCCGGCATTGCAGCGGCGCTGGCCAGATTCGTCTCACGCGGACCACCTAGGCCCGACATACCTGACAGGCCTGAGAGGCCAGAAATCTTGTCAATCATTGACCGGACCTCAGCAGTTCGATTGTCATGGAAATCAGCTCCCTGGTCTGCTTTACTGTCTGAAGATTGGCTTCGTAGGACCTGTTGGCCTCACGCATGTCGGCCAGCTCAACCAAAACGTTGACGTTGGGCAATTTCACCATGCCCTTGCTGTCCGCCGCGGGGTTTCCCGGGTCATATTCAATAGTGAAATTGCTTGGATCATCATCGATCTTGGCCACTTCGGCGCGCGTCGCGCCCGTGGCACGATCAAGCTCCCAAGAGAAACTGATGGTCTTGCGGCGATAGGCGTCTTCACCAGGCGTGTTGCCGGTCGACTGCGCGTTGGCGAGGTTTTCCGACAGAATGCGCATCCGGGTTTCCTGGACATTCAGGCCGGATGAGGCGATGCGAGACGCGAGTGATAGAGGATCAACCGGCATGGTCAGCGCCTCACAGTCAGGAGCATCATGCGGTGAAAGGCCGTCACCATTCCTGTGTTGAGTTCATACATGCGTTTGATCTCTCCGGTCTTGCTCATTTCCTCAGGCAGGTTGACCGAGTTGCCCGAAGGCTGCACGTCCACATCGCCGAAGCTCTCGCTGCGGATGGTGCCGCGCGTTGGGTCTTCCTGAATATGCCCTGGTTGGGTTGCCGCCATGCGAGCCTGCGGCTGGGTCTGGTCGAGAACGGCTTCAAAAGCAGCAACATCCCGGGTCCCGTAGCCCGGCGTATTGGCGTTCGCAATGTTTCCGGCAACAACAGTCTGACGCACGGTGAGCCAGTGAGATTGCTTGGATGCCAGTTCGAAAAGCTGAATCGGCTGCATGGATTTTCCCTGTCCTTAACAAGCCCAGAGACTAGGTCGTTAATCTTGCGTGTGCCTTACGGGGAATTAACCATTCAGTAAGCTCCGTACCCGACGCATGTTCTTCAGGTGATTCGGAGGGATAGCGTGAGTGGAATAACGGCACCCTCCGGCCAGGTCCGCTGGCAGGGATGACACGGCAGGTTGCTCTCAAACCGCCAGCCGAACCGCGGCGCAGCCGGAGAACCTTCAGTATGTTGAGTTTGCGGTACCGCCTCCGGGCTTATCCCGGATGAGCTGGCGCGATGGCATTGGCGTATCGGTGGAGTAACAGGACAATCTCGAACACCACACATTGCGCTCAACGCCATCGGAGATCTGTCGAGACCGTCACGTCATGCGGAAGGCCTGCGCACAGACACGCCGGTTCAACGCTGGATGACTTCGCCGTTTGATGTGATGATCACCCACTGGCCTTCACGCTTTTCCAAAGTGGCAAGGCGGGAATTGTCTGGCAGGACAGAGCCGATACGTACAATGTACATGCCCGATGTGTCCTCGATGAGCGCCCTTCCGTTGGCAACATGCAAGAGCTTGTAGCGCGGCTTGCCGGGAAAGCTTTTGTTAGGATCAACTGTTGTTGCGGGCCCTGCACCATTCGGTCCGTCGCCGAGATTGGAGACCGTCGCAGTGGTGATCGGATCAAAGGCCGACGGTTCTGCGGTGCCGTCCTTTTCATCGGGAATGGCAAGCGGCGATACGTTAACGACAGAACGCCCGCGGATTTCCGGCAAGTCGCGGGTTTCAGTGTAGCCTATGGGAGCAATGCCGAAGCTTTCCTGGTTAAAGAAAACGTACCAAGGAAAAAAGGCGGCAGCCGTGGCCAGCATGAAACCGGCGACGGCCACCAAGCGATCACCGTTGCGGCGCGGGGAAGCCTTGCGGACAGGAGCTTCTTCTTCGCTCTCTACGGCTTCGATCTCGGCTTCTTTTGCATCGATCACTGTTTCGTCCTTTCCTTGGCGGGCGATGAGACGGGCAAACCAGCCGCAGCCTTCATTGCATCCGCGAGTTCGGCAAATGCATCGGCGCTCGGAGGCTGTTCCGGCGTCTGGCGCAATGTCTCGTAGATCACCGGTGCTTGCTTGATCGCCATTTCAAGTTCCGCATCAGATCCTGCCCGGTAGCCGCCTATCAGCCGCAAGTCGCGGGTTTCCTCGAAACGATGGATCAGGGCTTTGAGACGCATCACCAGCTTTTCCTCGTCGCCCCGCCAGGCCTTGCGGGCAAGACGAGAAATCGATGTCAGCGGATTGACCGGCGGATAGCGGCCTTCGTCTGCAAGAGCGCGGTCAAGCACAAGGTGACCATCGAGAATGCCTCGGGCGGAATCGGCCACCGGATCATTGTGATTGTCGCCATCCACCAGGATCGAAACAATGGCGGTGATTGCGCCAGCCCCTTCCGGCCCAGGTCCGGCACGCTCAAGCAATCCGGGCAAGGCAGTGAAAACGGATGCAGGATAACCACGGGCGACCGGAGGTTCGCCTGCGGCCATGCCGATTTCACGCAGCGCATGCGCATAGCGCGTCAGGCTGTCGACGATCAGAAGCACATTTTCACCAGCGTCCCTGAAATGCTCGGCAATGGCCATGGCTGTCAGGGGAGCGAGTTTGCGCTGCATCGGGCTTTCATCGCTGGTAGCAACCACAGCAACGGTTTTTGCCATGTTGGGACCAAGCGTATCCTCGATGAACTCGCGGACCTCGCGGCCACGTTCGCCAACAAGTGCGACCACAGCGCGATCAAAATCCGCGGCTTTGGCAAACATCGACAGAAGCGTGGATTTTCCGACGCCTGAGCCGGCAAAGACACCAAGCCGCTGGCCCTGGCACATCGGCGTGAAGACGTCGACGACCCGGATGCCCGTCTTGAGAGGTTTATCAACCCTCTGGCGCAACATCGATGACGGCGCGGCTCCAGTCACCGGGCGCGGTTTCGCACCTTGTTTGAGCGGCCCGAGCCCATCGACCGGATCTCCGAGCGCATTGATTGTGCGGCCGCACCAGCTCTTGTCGGGTGACAGACGGAACGGTCCGCGCCGCCAGACCCGCTCACCGATATTGGCCTGTGATGCTCCGTCAACCGGACAGGCGATCAACTCATCCGGCCCGAGACTGACAACTTCCGCCAGCTTGGCTGTCTCGCCATGGCGGAATGTGAGAAAATCCCCAATCCGCACGTGCCGTGACAACCCGGCGACGACGCAATGGCCTGGCGCAACAGACGTGATAGTGCCCGAGATATCGTAGGCGCCTTCCGGAGAAGAAAAGCTGCGCACGTTATCGGCAAGCCTGGCCAACCCTGGCCGCCCACTCATTGCGCGCAACTCTCCAAAAGTGCCGATCGATTATGCAACAGATTCACGTTCAATGTCATCGACCACTGCCCAATGTACGGATTGCTTCCTTGAAAACGTCCTCGGTCGCCCTTGTCATTGCCGAAATATTCTCAAAGGCGCGCGAAATCATGATCAGACGACTCATCTCGGCCATGGCGTTGACGTTTGAATTTTCGATGTATCCCTGCATCAGACCGGCGCTGTCGGCGTCAACAACGGGTTCGGGCGGAATTGTGGGGACGATGCCAAGCGAAGCTTTGCGGCTGAAACCATCCGTGAAATCAGCCTCGAACAGACCGATCGCTCCGCGTCTGAACCCATCCTGGGTCAAACCGCCATCCCGCCCAGCCTTGGGTGGCTCGCCATCGGGGTCCAGCTGAATTGGGGCTTCGCCAGGATCCAGCACCGGATATCCGTCGACGTTGACCAACTCACCGGTGGCCGTGAGGGTAAAGCGGCCATCGCGGGTGAGCATATTGCCGGTGGGCGTTTCGATCATGAACCAGGCCTCGCCGCGAATAGCGAAATCGAACTGACTGCCGGTGCTCTTGAGACCGCCATTGGCCGTTGTCAGATAATCCTTCCCCTGGTCGACGAAGGAAACATCCGTCGAACCGGTATTGGCCAAAACCTCATTGAACTTGACTTCTGTCGCCCGGAAACCGGTTGTGTTGGCGTTGGCGACATTGTCAGCCAAAGTCGTCAGGCGACGTTCAAGCGCGATCTGTGATGATAGCGAAACGTAAAGTGAACTCTGCATCAGCGGCCCCCGAGTTTAAGATTGTTGATCGAGAGCATCAATTCCGGCGAGATGCCGAACCCGGTCGAAGACCCAAGCAGCAGGCTTGAGCTGGCCGATCCGCCTGACGGGTTATCGAGCTCCCAAAGCGCGGTGAACCGCTGCATGAAGAGGTTTAGCTTCTCAGGATCCTTGAAGTCCTCGATGTCGAGGCGTGCATTAAGCATATCGGCCTGCTTGTCGATATCTGACGCGGCAACTTCGGCGGGAATGCCGAGCGCGGTGCGCACCACTTCGTACAGGGCGGTATCGGCAAGAATACCATAGGCGGAATCGAGCGCGGGCGCGGTGCGCTCGAAATACAGCGCCAGACGAACACCGGTGTTGTCTTGGCCTGCCTCTTCCTCAAGCGAAAGCCGAAGGTACTTGTCCACCGTGCCTTGCTGCGCCTTGGTGAAGATGGTTGCGGTTTCGCCATTGCGCGCAAAATTGTAGGTCTCGGCGAATTCCTTGTACTTGGAATCTGCAAGCTGATTGGCGAAAGCATCATCGTTGTCGACACCTTCCGTCAACACCTTGCGCATGAAGGCCTTAGCGTAATTCATGTCTTCGAGACCATGAGCCTTCATCGCGTAGTTAAAGAGGCGCGTGTCGGACATGAATTCGTCGACAGATTTGATCTCGGAAATACGCTCGAGATAATACTCGCTTTCCCGAGCAATCTGAGGTTGGCTGGCAATCCGCTCGATGGATTTCGGAATATCTCGAGCGATAAGATTGTAGCTGGTGTAAGTTGATGTCACCGGATGCCCCCTCTTGGTCCATAGGGCACATTGTGCGGTTTCATAACCGGCACAGCCCCAGCAAGCCTGTCCCGGATTAGGCCAGCTTGCTTGTGCGAAGCTGAAGGTCGCAGGCGGCTATTCATCACGCGGCCAGATTCAGCTTCACACAAGGCTCAAACCGTAGTGATTGTTTTGCAAGTCATTTATCGCGGCGGGGCACCATGAATATCATTATTGGTTTTGTTATTACCATCGGCTGCGTGCTCGGCGGCTTCATGGCCATGGGCGGGCACATCGAAGTGCTCAACCAGCCGTTTGAGCTGCTGATCATCGGCGGCGCGGGTATCGGCGGCTTCATCATGTCGAACCCGGTCAAGACCATCAAGGATACGGTGAAAGCACTGGGCGAGGCCTTCAAGGGCAAGGTTCCCAAGGAGCGGGAATATCTCGACACGCTGAGCATTCTCTACTCGCTGATGCGCGACCTGCGCACCAAGAGCCGCAACGAGATCGAAAGCCACATCGACAATCCGCATGAATCCGAACTGTTTCAATCAGCTCCGACAATCCTGAAGAACACCGAGCTCACCTCGTTCATTTGCGATTACGTGCGCCTGATCATCATCGGCAATGCCCGTCCGCATGAAATCGAAGCCTTGATGGATGAGGAAATCCATACCATTGCCCAGGACCGCCTGAAGCCCTACGCCGCCATGAGCGTCATGTCTGACGCCTTCCCGGCCATCGGGATTATTGCCGCGGTTCTGGGTGTGATCAAGGCGATGGGCGCGATCAATGAATCGCCGGCGGTGCTGGGCGGACTGATCGGCGCCGCGCTTGTTGGTACCATGCTCGGGATTTTCCTCTCCTATTGCGTCTTCAGCCCGATCGCCACGAACATCAAGATTGTGCGCACCAAGCAAAACCGGCTTTACACCATCGTCAAGCAGACCCTGCTGGCCTACATGAATGGTTCAGTTCCGCAGGTTGCGCTTGAGCACGGCCGCAAGACCATTTCTTCCTACGAGCGTCCATCGATTGATGCGGTCGAGCAGGAAATGATGAATCCTGGCGGCGGCGGCGACGCAAAGGCGGCTTGATCCCATGAGTGTAGCAACCGAGACTCGGCAGTCATCAAACCATCAAGGGTTTAATCCGGACCTCCTGGACCGGATGATCGGCGTCAAGGGAAATGGCGCCGACATCGGCTCGAAAAGCCAGACCTTGCTGAACGCCCTGGGGCCTGTCCTTGCGGCGACCTTCCTGAGCGCGACAGGCGTGACGATTGATGCCCGCCCGGGCGAGATAAAACTGGGGCGCCGGCGGGAGCTGCTCACCGAATTGAGCGGCGACACGGTCTATTGCGAAGCCACAATCGCAACCTGGTCATCCGACATTTGCAGCCTGTGCGGCACCAAGCTGATCATCGGCATGGTGGAGTGTCTGCTGGGCGGTTCTGATCCCGACCAGCTCGATATTGCTGCACGTCCACTGTCAGGTATCGAACTGGATATGTCGCTGGTGGTATTCGAACAGCTCAATGACAGCCTGCGCAGCCTGGTTGCGAGCAAGCCCGACGCCAAGGCGAGGGCTCAGAACCCGCATCCCGAGCATCCTGAGGAAGAAGATGATCCGATTGCGGATTTTCATGCCGTAGCACTCACTCTCGATATTGAATTTGGTTCGGTCGCAGCTCCTTTGACGCTGATCCTTCCGCAGTCAATTCTGCTCAAAACCAAACTCAACCCAGCCAAACTCGACAAGAAGATAGACCCGAACAAGGGCGAGTGGACGGAACGGTTGAGTGATCGGGTTTCCAAATCACAGATCAGCCTGCAGGCAGCAGTGGCATTGCAGCCGCTGGAGCTCGGTGAAATCAGCCGCTTGCAACCCGGCGATCTGATTGCCTTTGCACACAATGGCGATATCGAAGTGACCCTGAGCGCAAACGGGCAGCCGCTCTACACCTGCGCCCTGGGCCGAGCTGGCTCACGCTATATGGTCAAGGTTGAAGGACAGGCCGGGCCGGACGAAAACTGGAAAACCGATTTTAAATGAGATGGCGCCCGAGAGCTGCATGGCAGGCTCCGGGCAAGCTTCACACGGGATAAAGCTACATGGCTGGCGATAAAGCACTAGATGGCATTGAAGATCTTACGGCGCAGGACGACAGCGCGATAGATGACGCTGTTGATGGCCTTCGCGATGTATTGAAAAAGGATACTGGCATTACGCCGGATCTCACTGAAGAAAGCGTGGATGGTATGGGTGGCGCAGCAGCCTTTGGTTCCGATTTTGGCGCAGACTTCGAAGACGACACTGCGACCGACGATCCCTTCAACATCGGCGACGACGCTGCGGATACGTCTGATTTCGGCGCGGTCGGCCTCGACGCGCCCGGGCTGGGCTCCGACTTCGGCGGCGATTTTGGCGCAGCACCGGACCTCGATGAACCTGCTTTCGGTGCACCGAATGGCGGAAAATCGCTGGTTCAGGATTTTGGCGGAGCAGCGTCATCCAACCCAAGTGTCAAGATCGGCGCAAGCGGTACAGCCAATCGGGTAGATCTGGTTATGGGCATTCCGATCGACGTGCAAATTATCCTTGGTTCGAGCCGTATGGCGGTTTCCACCTTGATGAACCTTTCCGAAGGCGCGACCATCGCGCTGGACCGGAAAATCGGAGAACCTGTGGATATCATGGTCAACGGCAAGCTAATCGGTCGCGGAGAGATTACTGTACTGGAAACCGACGACACAAAATTTGCTGTCAAGATAATCGAAGTCATCGGCGAACCGCAGAAGAAGTCGAACTGATATGACCAGCTATGATGAGTTCACCCCCGAAAGCACCGAAGGCAGCACCATTTTGTCGCCATCGGAAAAGGCCGCAGCAGTGCTGCTCGCCATGGGCAAGCCGGTGGCGGGCAAACTGCTGAAATTCTTCGAACATGAAGAACTGCAGGAAATCATCAAGAATGCCCAGAACCTGCGTACCATCAAGCCGCAGGAACTGATTGAACTGGTCAATGAATTCGAAGATCTTTTCAGCGAAGGCGCTGGCCTGATGGACAACGCCAAGGCGATGGAGGGCATTCTCGAAGAAGGCCTGACGCCTGACGAAGTCGACGGACTCCTCGGACGCCGAACCCAATTTGCCAGCTATGAAACATCGATTTGGGACCGCCTTCAGGATTCCGATCCGGATCGCGTCGGCGCATTCCTGCAGAACGAACATCCGCAGACTGCAGCCTATATTGTCTCGATGCTGCCGACTGCATTTGCCGGGCGCACCCTTATGAAACTGCCCGAGAAGGTTCGTGTCGATATCGTCAGACGTGCCGTCGATCTCAAAAACGTCAATCCGCGGGCAGCTGAAATCATCGAGGCCCGGGTCCGTGACCTGGTTACCGCTATCGAGGCCGAAAAAGCCAGTACCGGTTCGGTCAAGGTGGCCGAGATCATGAACGAGCTGTCCAAGCCGGACGTGGAATCACTGCTCGGTGCACTCGAAACGGTTTCGAAATCTGCTGTCGACAAGGTGCGTCCGCGGATCTTCCTGTTTGATGACATATTGCTTATGCCACAGCGCAGCCGCGTCACGCTCTTCAACGACATATCGGGAGATATCATCACGACCGCGCTTCGCGGCGCTGAACCAACCCTGACGGAGTCTGTGCTCTCAGCCATTGGCGCGCGTCAGCGCCGCATGATCGAGTCGGACCTGTCGGCAGGGACTGCCGGTGTCAGTACACGTGAAATCGCTGTCGCCCGGCGCAGCATCGCCCAGGAGGCCATCAGATTGGCCGGACTTGACCAGCTGACGCTGCGTGAAGACGCACCCGCCGAAGCTGCAGCGGCTTGAGCCTGAGCTGATATGGCTGAAGGCGAAGACAAAGACAGCAAAACAGAAGACCCAACAGAGAAAAAAATCAGAGACGCGGTGGACAAGGGTAATGTGCCCTTCAGCCGGGAAGTCCCGATTTTTGCCTCGACGCTTGGAATGCTGGTCTTTCTGGTCTTCTTTCTACCCAACAGCATAGGGCACTTCACCGAAACATTGCGGGACCTGTTCGAGCAATCGGATGGGTGGCGGCTTGATAATGGCGGCGATGCAGTTGCCTTGTTCCAGCTGTTGTTCTGGGAGGCCAGCGGCATCCTCCTTCCAGCTTTCGCCCTGTTGATGGGGTTTGGTATATCCGCTTCCGTTCTGCAGAACATGCCAAGCCCGGTGCTCGACCGAATCCAGCCCAAACTGGAACGTATCTCGATCACCAAGGGCTTCGCCCGAATATACGGCGCCAAGGGCTTTGTTGAATTCGGCAAGAACATTTTCAAGATCGCAGCCGTTTCCACGTTTGTAGCCGTTGTCATGCAAACGGAATATTTCCGCTCGCTGGACTTCATGTTCATGGATCCGACGCTGGTCGCGCCCGACATGGCACGGATGGCCGGGAAGGTTATTGTTGTCGTGCTGATCTGCACGGCAACTCTGGCTGTCCTCGATCTACTGTGGACCCGCTACAGCTGGCACGAAGACCTGAAAATGAGCAAGCAGGACGTCAAGGACGAGCTGAAGCAGTCTGACGGCGATCCAATCATCAAGGCCCGGCAGCGGTCGCTTGCCCGCGACCGGGCTCGACGCCGGATGATTTCAGAAGTGCCGCGTGCCACGCTGGTGATTGCCAATCCAACCCACTTTGCGATCGCCTTGCGCTATGTCCGCGAGGAAGGTGGCGCGCCGATTGTCATTGCAAAGGGGCAGGATCTGATTGCTCTGAAGATTCGTGAAATCGCAGAAGCGAACGGAATTCCTGTTTTCGAAGACCCACCGTTGGCCCGCTCCATTTTTGCACAAGTCTCAGTGGATAATTTCATCCCGCCAGTCTTCTACAAGGCAGTCGCCGAGTTAGTGCACCGCATTTATTCAACCAAACCTAATTCCAGAACTCCGGACGTGCGATCATGAAGCAGAATCCATTTTCCGCCGAGCAGGAAAAAATCATCGCCGATGCTATTTGCACAGTCGCGAGCGAATTGCGCCTCATTGACGTGGCCGACCTGATTGCGATGCTGCGCTTTGAGCGGCACGGTGATCTGGCCGATCTCGTGGCTTCGGCTGCAGAGATGTATTTTCTGCCCGGAACCGTGAAGCTTGGCATTGGTGGCGACTATTATCTGGATTGGGGCGGACAGCCGCGCGTGGTTCTGGACCTCGAAATCCGTCCCAAAAAAGTGACCATCTATGCACGTCTGGTCCTGGAACAGGACTGCGGCGGCATTGAAATCAACCACATCAATTTTGACGAACCACTGGAAAATCCGGAAGACGATACGCTCGTCCTGGCTGAAAGCCTGCGTGCTGCAGCGTTCCGCCCGTTTGTGCCCGCGATTCATGTTGCTCCGCCGGCCGCTTAAGCCTGAATTGGATATCGATCGCTGAGCTGACGGTCTTATCGCCGTTCTGGATGGCTGAGTTGGGTACCGCAGGTCACTGAAGCGGGATCGCTACTACGAGCAGGATCGCCACACGGATTGCTATGCAATAATTCCGAGACGAATGGCCTTGGCGATCGCCTGAATACGATTGACGGCATTCAGCTTCGTGGTGGCGGACCCCAGATAGGCATTTACGGTGTGGACCGACAGATTGAGTTGCTCGCCGATTGCCTCACTCTTCATGCCGTTGCCGACAAGCTGAAGGCATTCGATTTCCCGATCATTGAGGTTCTCCGCGCCGGCCGAGATGCCGAATGCCAATCGCAGCTTTTCCCGCAACACGGTCAGTGACTTCCGGTGCAAATCGATCAGAAGATCATTGTTCAGCACGGCCCCGGCATTGAAAAACAACACAAAACCGTTCCCCATCGTGCCCAATTGCACAGGGAACGCCAAATGGGTCGCATCATCTGGCCCGGTGTGAACGACAAATGCCGGCGACGTATCGAAAGCTCTCGCGTCCTTGGGATTGAAAACAATCGGAGCAGGAGACGAATAGATGTGTTTGAGCAGGAACTCTGCATTGTCCAGAAGGAATTTGTTGACCAATGCCTGAGACCCAGAACTCTGCATTGCGCACTCGATCTGGCCCGGCTTGAGCAGAGTGTGAGCCTGAATCGACAATAGCGCGAAGTCTCTGCTGCCACACAGTCGCTGCATAGTGACCAGTTTCGGAAAAAGATCAGCCGTCGAAGCGGCATTGCTGATCGCATCACCATTTAAACGTTCCGGTGCGCGCTCCTGGGTATTCTGGGTGTCCTGAGGTGCTCCGAAATCCTTCAAAATGCTTCCTTTGGTCATATTATGCGTTGGCGCACGGCGAATGCAACTGCTTCGGAGCGTGTTTTCGCGCCGGTCTTGTTCATAATACTGGTGATGTAGTTGTTCACGGTGTTGCGGGATATGCCAATGATCAGGGCAATCTCATCACTGGTTTTGCCCTCCCCGATCCACGACAAGCACTCCACTTCGCGGACCGTCAGATCCGAAAGCGTATTGTTGGTGGAGACAATTTCAGGGTAATGCGACGTGTAATAGGCAGTCGCCAGAGCCACATCACGCAAGCGGTCATGAGAGAGAGAGGCATCCTTGCTGAATAAAAGCCCCAACAGCATGCGGGCCTGGCCTGCATTGAAAGGTATCAGACACATCCTCGGCGCGTAGTCGCTCAAGAGATCGTCGGATGCGTCGATATCCTGAAAAGTCGGCTCGAACGCCTGAAGGCAACGACGGACCTCACTGGTCCGAGCCTCACTATCAACCAGCGACGCACCAAATTTGCGCACCAAATTGAAAGGCCAGTTCGACGTTACGATGAAATCGTGATGACGGTCAGAATACAAATCCGTTCGGGCTAGAAGGTAAGATCGCGCACCTGCATAGGCGCAGATGAGATCCATTCCACCGGTCAGGTGCCCACACGTCCGCTGCGCTTCCAAATCATGGAGAAACGAACCACGCACGTTCATCAGACCCCCTCACCTCGTCTTGTGCACACACACCGCCCAGCGCACATACAAACTACACCATGGTCCGGGGATGTCGATATCCTTACACTACTCGATACCGATCGCTCCACACCCAGGACCAAACCGCAACCTCTTGTTCCGACGCCAGGAGATTAAACGAATCAACTCCCCGCATCTCCAGTCTGCCTAAGTTCACCCCGAGAAAACATAACCATATCTAGGACTGGACAGGCTCTCTGTAGTCTGAGTCAGTTTACTCGAATTTTAGAGGTTTGCACGAGTTTTCAACGAAACATGCTGTTAATCTGTGAAAACAGGGATTCAATACCGCAACATCAGACAGAAACACCCGCGCCGGCGCCGCATGGCCCAAAGCCGGCAGCCTTGCGACATGCCTGTAGATCCTGGAAATGCGAATTGAGGATCGGGATTTGGTGCCAGGAACGCATGTGGGTGCAAAATCAGATAGTTGCGAAATCATTTTCGCAACCTACCGATCCGCTGCGCTGTAGAGATAAACGGCTACGCCCACACCAAAAAGGGGTCAGGAATGCTGCCAGTTGATCCCGACAAGGATTATCTCGTGCGGTACCGGACCAGCGTAACCCAAGGTGATGAACCGTTGTTGTTTATGCCGCTTCGCTTGAGGCCCAGCTTCTGAGTATTTTCGCGGCCCGCTCTTCGTTGATCTCGACCATCCGTGCGAGGCGACGTTCCGGACCTTCCTTGACCCGACGGTTGTAGGAACCGGTGTCCTCAACGTCCATGTCGGACTCGCTTTCTTCGCCAAATCCGAAGTCAGCACCGAAGCCCTCCATTGCCATCGAATTTCCAGCGCCGCCCATGGCTGCAGGTGAGAAGTCCGGCAGTTCGAGTTCATCATCGAGCCCAAAATCATCCTGAGCGGGAGCACCGACCGAGCCGCGCATCAGCGGACGGAAGCCGAACATGATCAGGAGAACCGCGACCGTGATGAAGGCCAAAGCGTTGATGATCGTACCGAGCTGGGTTTTCAGCGTATCCATGAGGCCCGGCTGCGCGGCATCAGCTGTCAGGATCTCGCTTGCCAGGAACTCCATGACAGTGACGGTTGCCCGGTCGCCGCGCTCTGCGTCAATGCCTGAGGCAGAAGCAACAACCTGCTCGAGTTCGGCGAGATAGGCTGCCGTCTGTTCTGGTGTCGCTTCTCCGCCAAGCATGGCGTCAATGCGGGCCTTGTTGACCACAACCGCGATCGACAGTCCTTCAACATTGTAGCTGTTGCGTACCGTCGACACCGTTTTCGAGTTGATCTCGAAGTTGGTTTGCTCTTCCTTGCGTTCGGCCAGCTCACTGGACTTGGGCCCGGCGGCACCATTTGCGTCAGGTCCCTGGTCGGGAATGTTCTGCTCAACAGTGGCCGGAGTGCCAGCGGCCGATTCGCTGGAAGTCTGGTTTTCCCGCGTTACACGGATCGAACGCTCGACGCGGGATTCCGGATCGTAGACGGTTTCCTGGATCTGCTGGCTGTCAGTGTTGACCTTTGCGTTGACGCTGGCCCGAAAGTTTTCAATTCCGAGAAACGGCGACAATGCTTTCTCAATATTGGTTTCAACCTCGGTCTGAACCATCTGCACGATCGAGAGCGAACGGTTGAGGTTGGAATTGGAAAAATCGTCTCCGGCGGCGAGCAGTTTGCCTGTCGCATCAAGCACGGTGACTTCATCAACGGTCAAACCCGGCACCGATGAGGCGACCAGATGCCGGATGGAACCAGCTGCACGACCGGCCAGACTGCCGCCACGGACCATGACAGATGCTGACGGTTTCTGATCGCCGCGTCTGAAATTGCCACGATCAGGCATGACGATGTGAACGCGGGCGGCGGAAATACCGTTGATTGACTGAATGGTGCGGGCGATTTCGCCCTCAAGTGCGCGAACCCGGGTGACTTCCTGCATGAAGCTGGTCAGTCCGAGCGAGCCGACATTGTCGAACAACTCGTAGCCGGCGCTGTTTGAAGATGGCAATCCACGTTCCGCAAGCAGCGCCCGGGCACGACTGGTCATGCCGGCAGGCACAGTCACGGACGATCCATCCGTACCGCTAGCGAAATCGATATTAGCTTCGGCAAGAACCAAGCTGATCTGGTTTATGTCTTCACCGGAGAGACCAATGTAGAGGGTCTCTCGTGTTGGTTTGTTCAGGAATATGGCGGACCCGATGATCAAAAAAATCGACAGGGCGCCGACCCCGACAAGAGTCAACAATTTCGTCTGACCGAGTCCGGCCAGATTCTTGGTGATTTGTGTCAGCTGGTTCAACAGACTCATTCTGTATCCGCGCTCAATAAAAGATGCCGGCCACATTGACCGGTATGTGCACCCTAGACGGCGAAACTTGCGCGAAGATGGTCTGTTACCAGCGAACCCGGTTGCCTATAGCACCGTTCGATTAATAAGGCGCATTCTGTTGGTTCAAACGTGGCTGATCCACAAGAAGGGCGGCGCAGAGCGATGCGGCCCCATCTCTCAAGCCGACCGAGCCAGCGGACAGCCACGTTTGAGCCAACCCGAAGGGCCGCATGCTTTCAAGTACTGGGGCGTATTTCCGTCTTGAACGTACCAGCAGGTATGCCCTTCGACTAAAATACGTCTCAGCCCATAAAATCATTACGGCAGAAGGCGTCTTATTAATCGAACGGCGCTCTAGAAGAAGTCGAGGTCGCCGGATGCCTTTTGATAGAGATCGGCTGACGGCATTTCATGAATGGAGGCCATAAGGCGCCGTTTCATGTCTTCCAAGGTGATCAAGTTGAGTGCCGTAGTAATGTCTATCAGATGCTCTGGCTCCAGGCGCTCGCCAATTCCATTGAGGAAATCTGCGAGTCCATGGGTCTTCTGAACCGCCAGATCGATTCCCTGCATGACACGCATGTGATCCGGAGATGCCAGAAACTCTGTGGACCGTCCGTTGGACAGGAGCGGCTCGAGCC
>Ga0209344_10003198_pt1 | contig 16543 bp, 13 predicted proteins | sample Cruoilmetagenom6_FD_187293 | JGI IMG/M metagenome (GOLD analysis project Ga0209344, IMG submission 187293) | Oil polluted marine microbial communities from Coal Oil Point, Santa Barbara, California, USA - Santa Barbara Oil Seep Sample 6 (SPAdes)... | ecosystem: Environmental > Aquatic > Marine... | reverse complement strand
AATTAAAATTTATAATCTGTTTCCAGCAACGGGTAATATTGTCACCAAATATAAGCAGTAAATCACCTTCTGCGGCCATTGATAATGCCGCCTCAACTGCTTCGGTTTCATCGGCAATAATATCAATTTGATCTTCGCGGACACCTTGGGCAATGAGTTCTTTTTCCATCATCAGTGGCACTTCGCGTAAATCCCGGCCACGGCGGTTGTCATCGGCTTTTAAAATATAATAGTCAAAATAGCCCGCAGCTTCACGTGCAATTGCTTGTATATCTTGGTCGCGTCGATCACCCGGTGCAGCTAAGGTACATATTTTGCGGCCACTGATTTCAAATCGATCAATGGTCTGGCACATCATTTTAACGGCGGCTTGGTTGTGGCCATAATCCAAAATAACCTTGAAAGGATGCTCATCATATTGGTTCATGCGACCCGGGGCCTGGAAAAACGAGGTATCAAAGGTTCTTAAACCATGACGAATCTGTTCCAAATCAATATCCATGGCAAAGGCCATGGCACCGGCAAACATGGCGTTTTGTACATTATGAACGGCCTTACCTTCAATGGTGGCTGGAATTAGGTGGGTCCACAGCAATGGAATGTGACTACCGGAATCATAAATGGTAATCATGTCACCTTTAATGCCCTGCTCCAGCACCACTGCCGTACCACCTTGTTTAATGTGCTCTTTAACCAAAACATGAGCCGGATTCATGGTGACATAACAGAGTTTTTTAGCTTTGGTATAATCTGCCATATGTAAACAATGCGGGTCATCGGCATTTAAAACAGCGGTGTCTTCAGCCACTTCTATCACCACCCGTTTAACTTCTGCCAGCTGCTCCAAAGTATCAATACCGCGTAAACCCAAATGGTCTGAATCAATATTTAAACAGGCGGATACATTGGCATAGTTATAGCCTAAGCCGGCACGCAGAATACCGCCACGAGCGGTTTCCATCACCGCCACATCGACGGTCGGATCACGCAACACAATGTTAGCTGCCATCGGGCCGGTCATATCACCTTTGACGGTTAAATGACCATCAATATAAACCCCTTCGGTTGAAGTTGAGCCGACATGCAAACCGGCATTTTTTAAAATATGTGACAGCATTCTTGAGGTGGTGGTTTTACCGTTGGTACCGGTAATCGCTGCGATTGGGATACGGCTGGGTGTGTCGGCCGGAAACAACATATCCATCACCTTAGCGGCGACGTCTCGTGGCTCACCTTCTGAGGGGGCCACATGCATACGAAACCCCGGTGCGGCATTGACTTCAACTATGGCACCACCAATTTCTTTGTAGGATTGGCGGATATCCTGGCTGAGAAAATCCACACCGCCGACATCTAAACCAACCGCCATCACCGCCCGAATAGCCATCGCTCGATTATCCGGATGCACTTCATCGGTTAAATCAATGGCTGTTCCACCGGTTGATAAATTCGCCGTGGAACGCAAGTAAAATACCTCGTCTTTTTCTAACACTGTGTCAACGGTATAACCGGCGTCAGCCATTAACTTCTCTGCCTGACGATCCAGTTCCAACATGGTCAGAACCTTTTCATGGCCGACACCCCGTCGCGGATCTTCATTCACAATCTCTACTAACTCGGCAATAGTGTGCTTTCCATCCCCAACCACATGCCCCGGAACCCGTTTTGCCACTGCCACCAGTTCACCATTAACCACCAACATACGGTGATCAAAACCGAGAATTAAAGACTCCACCAAAACCCCTCTGGAAGTACCTTTTTCTAAGGCAAACTGAAATGCGGCACTCACTTCTTCATCTGTACTAATGTCAATGGTAATACCCCGGCCATGGTTGGCATTTAAGGGTTTCACCACCACCGGATAACCCATCCGTCGCGCCGCTCTAACCGCCCCGCGTTCGGAATACACTAAATCCTGGGTCGGCAAAGGTAAGCCCAAATCTCGTAACAGGTTATGGGTGTCCTCTTTATCACATGAAATTTCTACCGCAATGTGGGTGGTTTTACTGGTAATGGTGGCTTGGATTCTTTGTTGATATTTACCGTGTCCAAACTGGACTAAAGAGTATTCATTCAGACGTAACCAGGGAATATTGCGTTCTTCAGCAGCTTTTACGATTGACCCGGTGCTGGGACCCAATTCTTTGCGTTGTGCAAAGCGAATAAAATCAGTGAGCTCATCGTCAAAATTAAAATCATCATCAATAAATTCCTTGAGTTCTGATTGTAATTTCGAGGGCATCAAACTGAATAACAGCTGGCGCCCCAATCCGGCTGCCGCCAAACCCACATCCTTTTGTTTGTACTGAAAAACCATGTTGTAGCATCCCGGCTGACCCTCTATCGAGCGGGTTTTACCAAAGGTGACATCAGAACCGGCCATGGCCTGTAGCTCAATCACCGTATGTTCCAACACATGCCCTAACCAAGTGCCCTCGTCTTCACGCAAACGCCGCACAAAACCACCCGGCACACCATAAGAACAACCATGTTCTGCTAAACCGGGTAAAGCCTCAAGATACGCATCGATAAATTGAGGTCCTAATTTAGCTGTCGGCCAGTGTTCTAAGACTCCCAGGTCGATCTGTTGTCTGATGACAGGGAAATGTGCATATAAGTTTGGGCCTACATAGACATTAGTGGATAATATTTTCATCGTTGCCTCTTGGTTATTATTAAATTAATAATGGTTTCAGCCCTTCCTGGTGTTGATGAGATGATTTATTTAATGTTACTTTTATAACATAATTAGACGTGGCTTCCTATGTTATACGATTAATCTGAGTGATCAGAGGGATAAGCAATCCGTTCATTAATATCATATTTGGCGCCGCTGGCTAAAATATGTAACTTCATACCGATTAGAGTAATGGCATCTCTGTGTCTGGCATTCGACATGGATGAATGCGATAAACCGGCCGGATCAACCACTGTAATGGCACCGGTTCCGACCACTTCAAACACCCCATCAGGTCCAATAAATGCCGCTGTGTTTTCATCAATTCCGAGCCCTGACACAAAAGGATTGTATGATAAGGCCGTCATCAATCGACCAATCCTGTCTCGTTGTCTGAAATGTTGATCAATTATCACCTTGTTGGTTAAGCCTAACCCCGGCGCCATAATTGTGCCATTTTCACGTGGCGTAGGCCCGGTTCGACCACCGGCAATCATGTGTTCTGACATAATGGCTGCACCTGCAGAGGTGCCGGCAACATGAACACCCGAAGCATTTAAGGACCGAATTAGTTTTGCCACCGGTGTACCACCAAGTATGGTAGATAAACGCAATTGATTACCTCCGGTGATGAAGATACCCGTGGCTTCTGACAGCAGTTCTTGAATTTCTTGTTTAAAACAATCTTCCCGTTCATTGACGGGAATATATTTTGAAGATGCACCCATCGCTTCAAATATTTCGACGTAGCGTGGCCCTGTATCATCCAGTTCTGAAGCGGTGGGAATAATTAGTATTTTGGCGTCTTCTTGACCCGCTAACTTGCAAAACCGTTTCAGAATAACCCGATCTTTTGATTTTTTCTCGGCACCACCGATGGGAATTACCCAGCCTTTTCTGGGTTTGTCTGAATCTTGACTCATAATAATTATAATTCCTTAGTCTGTTTATTCTATATAGTTATTTGGATTGTTCAAAACCACCAAAAATCAATGTCTGGTGATTTTTACGATGCCATTGACCCAAAGCCATCACATCTTTGATTTGATTATCTGCATCTAAGACCACTAAATCAGCGTCATGACCCACGGCAATTCGACCCTTGTGATTTAGGCGCAATAATTCGGCTACATTTTGGGTAAATACCGGCAACACCTGATCAGCCGGAATACCATCGTCTAGTAATTCTTTCAATGTTTCGCTCAGTGCTATATTACGACCAAAGTCTAAATGCATTAACTCGCCCTGGTCATTAAAGTGTGGCAAACAACCACCCCCATCTGATGAAATGGTTAATTTATCAGCCGGACAGCCTTGCACCTGATAGCGTCTGAAAGCATCCGCCGCCGTTAAACCATCCTCACCCTCAACAATCGGGAATGCCGTCACATCAATATGACAGCCTAAGTGACTTAACTCACAAGCCTCCTCAAACAAAGCTTTTTTACGGTTGCAATGGGTCGGATTTAACACCCGTGCCGGAATTTCAGTGTGCGCCAGTATATCATTAATCAAATCCATGCCACGCGCACCATCGCCCAAATGAAAATGCACGATACCGGCTTTACCGGTCATTAATCCAGCCACATGGGCATCGCCGGCTATGCGCGCCACTTCTTCAAATGTTGGCTGGCTGGAGCGGTGATCTGAAATCGCCAATTCGCCGACACCGATAATGGGTTCAATGTGTACAATATCAGATCTCACCGAACCGGTTAAGGTGGTTAAAGGCACATGATAGCCACCGGTGTAACAGTAGGCACTTAATCCTGATTCACGCAAAGCATAAACTTGGGCTACCAAGGAAGAAGTTGAACGCGTTGTATCATCGGTCCCCAGCAAACCCACCACGGTGGTTACACCCGCTTGGGTATATTCACTCAAATGTACAGGTGGTACTTTACTGGCGAAACCCGTTTCACCACCGCCACCGGTAATATGGGCATGACCATCAATTAAACCGGGAATCAGTTTTTGGCTACCATGCTGATCAGCGAAATCAGTATCCGACGCCAATAAATCTTCGCCAATTGAAGGCAGCTCTGTACTGATGCTGACAATTTTACCGGCCGCCACTAAAACATGGCATAAGCCTAAATCTTCGGGTGCATAAACATGCACATTGCGCAATAAATGTATCATCGGTATTTCAATATGGAGGGGTCATAAGTCTAAACGGCTATGGTACATCATTGTTTTTTTGATAACCACAGCTGACCCAGTATTAATCACAGAATTATACTTATCAATTATCTGCTTTCAGTATAAATAAAGATACGATATTTCTAATAATGCCAACAAAAAACCACCCTGTTTGGGGTGGTTATCTTTTGTAAAACAAAACGATTGGATTTAACAATTTAAATCAACAAATTAATAACCACAAGTCCCATCAAAATCAGCATAAAAAACCTCATCTGAGTAACCTTGCGGCATAAGACTTGATAAAGGAATTTGTTGAAACCAGTCCATAATTGAAGCCGGAATAACATTGTTGTCCATATCGTTGCCACTTAAGAAAAATTCATTCATTAAACTCATATTGCCGAAACTCTCCGGCACCATTCCGGTGAGGCGGTTACTGTTTAAGTAAAACCCCTGCACCAGGGTCATTTGTCCCCATAATTCTGGTATGGGACCTGATAATTGATTACTGTTTAAGGTAATAAAATCAAAGTTTGTCAAGGCACCTAAAGACACCGGTAAGCGACCGGACAAATGGTTATGACTAAAATCAATTTGCCGTAATGCAGCCATTTGGCCGATACAGGTGGGAATTTTACCGGTCAGTTCGTTTGCTCTTAAAAATAAATGTTCAAGCTGATTTAAAGTCACAATCTCATTCGGTATATGACCGTAGAAGCCGACATTCTTCGCCGAAAAATATTCCAATACAGTCATTTGACTGATGCTACCGGGAATGGGCTCAATAAAGGTGTTGTTATCAATCCATAAATCTGTCAAATTATTCAGACCCGTCACATACGGCATAATCTGACCGGTTAGTTTGTTATTCTGAAGCTGTAAAACTTCCAGCTTAGATAGATTAGCCAGAGAGGCCGGCACATCACCGGCCAGTAAATTATCACCCAACACTAAAAACTCTAATTTTGATAAATTTCCTATGTTTGAAGGTATGGGCCCATACAAGGTGTTGTCGCTAAGATTTAAGAAAACCAGTTCAGTGAGATCGCTTATATTGGTCGGGATAATACCGGTTAAGTTGTTGGATCCCAAACTTAAGAACCAGACCTTTTTTTCTACAGGGCCAATGGCTGTAATACCATACCAGCTGTCCACATCGGCTGTGCCCCAGTTACTGTTGTCGGTCCAATTATCCCCGTCAGTGATGTTGTATAAGTTAACCAGGGCATTACACTCTAAGTAAGGTGAATTCATACCCGGTTGCAGACACACGGTATTAAAGTCTAAATCTGCTCGCGCCAGATGAACCAGCATCACCAATGGAATGATGATTAAAAAATGCTTATTAGACTTCCCAAAAGAACTATCAACACCCATAAATGCAACCCCTTACCATTGGTTTTCATCTGATGAAACACCCGACCATTGTATCACCATTGAATGCCTGCCTTGCATTGATCAAATAAGCCAAACGACTGTGATGTTTAAAATACCACAGTCGTTGACCATTTAAAAAATCACGCTAAAGTTTCGGTGATGGCGATGCGCTGCGCGCCGTTACTGAACTGAGAAAACGCCAGACAAATAACAGCGTCACCAGCAGCAATCCCGGATAACCCACACTGGCCATCAGGTAGGGTAGTAATGGATTGCCTTCGCGTACCACGGTAAGATTAAAACTTAATAGACCTATGGTAATAATGGCACCAAAAACCCACATACTTAATAGCCAGATGCCAGCTTCCCAGCCTGATAAATAACGTTTCCAACCGGTGGCAGGTACTGCTTGAGTTGGTAATTGCATGCTTGCATCATCCTGTTCAGGTGAACCATCTTCAATATCACCTGGTCGATGACCCATGGTCAGTAAATCATAGACCAACAATCCGACACCAACAGTAAATAACAAACCAAATATTGGTACCATAATTTTAGCAAAGTACATGGCTGACGAGACATCACCGCCGAACCAATCGAGACCCAGGGTGCGATAGACAAAGACCTGCACAGTACCACCGATGGCGAACGCAAAGGCCATACCCAGCATACCTAAGAAAACCATCCAAAATGCCAGCTTACCCAGACGTTGGTCGAACTTTTTAATGCCTCGCATTAACGGAATCGCATAATAAGCGGCCGCCAGACCCAACATACCAAAAGTACCAAATAAGGCCAGATGCGCATGACTCACTGTCACCCAGGTACCATGTGACCACACATTAGTTAACGCAAAAGTCATGGTGAAACCGAGTATACCGGCACCCACCTGCTCTAATACCACCGAACCCAACAGGAACGCAAAGGCAGGCATGTTTTTGATGGGTTTTCTGTCCTGATGGGCATCCAAATAAATATGCCAAAAGCAGAAAATCAAAGGTAAAGGCTCTAAGGCACTGAACAATGAACCCCAAAATTGCCAGAATTCAGGGGTACCTATCCAGAAGTAATGGTGGGCATTACCAATCAGGCCTGATAACCAAACTAAGGAGATGCCCCAAAAAACAGCATAACCAACCGATTTAATCTTGGCTTTAAACATCATCACCATCATAAAGCCGACCAGACTGATATGAATCACTTCCCAAACACCTTCAACCCAGTAATGAACCACATACCAGCGGAAATATTCTTGTAAATCAAGGCGATCAATAAAGAACAAACCAAACATCCATACGGCAGTGAGCGCTATCACACCTAGTCCCAAGCCCCAATGGATTTCAGTCCATTGCTTTAAAGGCGGAAAGGTGCGTAAAACCACATAACACAAAATAGCAAAGCCAATCAAAATAACAATGTCTGCGGCACGCCCGGCTTCAATGTATTCCAGTCCTTCCTGAAACCAGGGTTGTCCCATCCACCATCCGGCGATACCTTGTTGGGCCAGGTATTGCGTCAACACATTCCAGATTACAATGGCTAACAATGCATAAAACAAAAATTTAATTAGCCAAGGTGCGGCCAACTCTCGTTTCGACAATAAGGGACCGACGAATAAAATGGTGCCGATAAAACCGGCCAGAATCCAAAGAATACCTAAATTGAGATGCTGTACGCGTACCACGTTAAAGTTCAACACGCCGGACAGCAAGGTTGGATCGATGTGTTGCATGGCCAGAAGCAAACCGAAACCGGTTTGAAAAAGGAACAAAATCAGCATCACGAGAAAAAAGCGCATGCTCAGTCGCTGGGTATTATATTCTATGCGGATCATTGTTCTTCTCCTACGAGACTACGTATATAGGCAACGATGGCTGTCACCTGTTGTGTATCTAAAATTCCTGAATAGGACGGCATCAAACCTTGATTAAAACCGGCAGCAATATGTGTGTCCGGATTTAAAATGGCTTCAGTTAGATAATCTTCATCCACATGTGCTGTGGAACCGTCAGTCAATGTCACATTACTGGCATACAACCCACCCCATCCCGGGCCAATCAAATCTTGAGTATTATCTGTATGACAGGCCATACAACCATTGTCCTTAACCAACTGTGCGCCCAATGCAACCGGGTCACCCAATGCAGCCTCTGGCGTACCTGCTTCTGCAGAAACGGCGACCGAAACGGCTTTGGCAGGCATTTGTATGGCTTCTGATCGAGTTAAGCCGACCACCTGTGGAACCGGTGGCCAACCCTCGGTATCCATTTGTGAGGTGTATTTCATAAAAGCAATCACAGCACCCACTTCATCGGGTTTAATCGGTAAATTGGGCATAATCGATGCATGTGCGCTACGCCGTTCAATGCGTTCAGCAGCGGCCGGATATTTATTGAGATAAGCCTCAATGTCTTCCACGCCAGATTCTGCAGCAACGGCCGACTTATTTAATTGAACCTGAACAGCAACACGGGTTGGCCAGGATCCTGCTGACGGTAAGAATGCCTCTAACCAAGCCGGCCCCACAGTGGCATAGGTATCGGTTAAATCAGGACCTAAGTACGCACCATTACCTACGATGGTGTGACATCCCATACAATTATAGGCCTGGAACACCCGTTTACCTTGTACTGCTTCATGACCCGCATATTGAACATTATTTGGAATTACCTGCCCACGGGAGTCAAGAAATGACATAAACGACAAAGCCACAAAAATAAATGCCATTAATCCAAGCACAACCATGGCAATTTTTCGTTTTTTGCCCTCTTCGCAGAGTTCGCCTTCTTTGCAACTCATAACACATCCTCCGAATCATCAGTATCAGATTGATTAGCCAATTCTTGTCTTTCAATGGCATCATGCTCGAACAGTGTTCGTACCGCTCTGAAAAAGATATAAAAAACGTAAACGGCCAGCAGAAAACCCAATACAAAATAAATTTTCCACATAACCTTGGATTCTGCCCAGTAACTAAAGTCTCGCCACCATGGCCATGATAAAAATAAACTGATTAAACTGCCAACTGCAGCCAGAGAAACCCATATAAGCTTTTGCGCTCTGGAACCCTGATTGGACACATCAGGATTGGGCTTTTCATTATCTTTTTGATAGGACTGACTCATATAATCCACCTCTTTGAAGTTCTCCGAAAAATATCAAAGAACTTGTTTTTATCGTTTACCCAACATAATTCACCAACAGTTTTTATGCCCAATAAACACCTCACCAATTGTTAAAAGTAGCCAATAAGGATAAATATTTATCACCACTTTGTTTAATAATTTAACATAAAACAAACAAATGGATGTTTGACCTGAATCAATTTTAATTAAGATAGTAAAAACAAATTTCTGCGCCAATCGCTTTTTTCCATAACTGCATTCATTATTGAAAGCCAGGCGGCGTTAAAATTAAAGGAGAATAAAAAACCCGTAAAAAGCAGATGTCTTTTTCCAGGTGATTTCGTAGACCACACTTAAGATTAGGGGGCCGGTATCGAGGTCATCGACAGAGACACGGAGCAGTGTTATAAATCGGTGGTCACCGGAAAGTTACTGTTGTCTGTAAACGCAGAAGCATAAGAATTAACACCATTGAATATTTTTTCGGTGGTGAAAACGAAATATATAAATTATCGAGCCTGGCATAACCCAATGACTGCATACCATCATGTCACCGATTGTGACCGGCAACTACATACATTGTATTCATATCAGTTCCTCATTAAACTTTATGAATTAATAACAGTTTTGAATATTGAAAGGACACATTTTTTAAAAATGATCAATTGCCGATATCGATTAACCGCTCTTTAGATCGGTGAATGAGCAAAATAAATAAGAAAATAAATAGTGATTACTTGATTTTCAATGGATTTTTTTGAAATTTTGATAAGCCTGTCACATTATCGCTATGATTTTTCTCAATAATAATTAGCAGCTTTAATGAAAATAACAAACATTAAAGTGACCACAATTAATAATTCTTATACTAAAAGGTGGATTAGCCAGATTGAATTTTCAATCTGAATTTTAAATAGAGAGGAGTAAATTCTAATATGAAAAAATTAGATCATGGTGCGCGTTCGCCAAAATTTAAATTAAGAAACGCAATCACAAGTTCATTAGCCGTCATTACGCTTGCAGCAACCAGTCAAATGAGCATGGCTCAAGTCAGTGATAGTACTCATTCAGCGACCTCACAAATACAAGGCATCAACTTAAACACAAAGATTCCTAACCAATACATTGTGGTTTTAAAAGACAATCCGGTTGTTGAATCAGCCAGACGACGGGTTGATGCTAACTTTTCAATCGCCGCTGCGCGTGCCGCAGTTGTTCAGGACATAGGTATTGCGATGGCCACCCAGGCCCGCGGCACATTAAAACAAACCTATTCATCAACCATCAATGGCTTTGTGGTTCAATCGGGATCTGTTAAACATGTGGAAACTTTACTAAAAGATCCACGAGTTGCTTATATTGAAGCAGATCAGGTCGTTACGATTGGTGCCACCCAAAATAATGCCACTTGGGGTTTGGATCGAATTGACCAAGCCAATCTACCTTTAGACAGTTCTTACACATATGACTATGATGGCACCGGTGTCAATGCCTATGTAATTGACACCGGCGTCAGAATTACTCACAATCAATTTGGTAATCGAGGCTATTCTGGCTACACCGCTATTAACGATGGCAACGGCAGCACCGATTGCAATGGTCATGGAACACATGTGGCCGGAACCATCGGTTCAAGCACCTATGGTGTCGCCAAAGATGCACGTATTTATGCAGTGAGGGTTTTAGGCTGTAATGGATCCGGCTCGAACTCCGGTGTTATTGGTGGTGTAGATTGGGTTGCCAGCAACCACATCAAACCCGCTGTGGCCAATATGAGCTTAGGCGGAGGCGCCAGTACTGCCTTAGATAACGCAGTTAACTCAGTGGTATCCCAAGGCGTCACCATGGTGGTCGCCGCAGGTAATGACAACAGCAATGCCTGTTCTTACTCACCGGCCAGAGCCGGAAGTGCCATAACAGTTGGTTCAACCACAAGCTCTGATTCCAGATCTTCGTTCTCAAATTACGGTTCTTGTTTAGATATTTATGCGCCGGGTTCTTCCATTACATCAACCTGGTCAACCAGTAATTCAGCCACCAACACCATCAGTGGCACCTCCATGGCCTCGCCCCATGTGGCCGGTGTCGCGGCCCTTTATTTGGACGAATTCCCAAATGCAACGCCTTCACAAGTTGAAGCCGCCATTGAAAATGCAGCCATAGCCAATAAAGTCACCGATGCCCGCTCAGGTTCACCCAATTTACTGTTGAATAATTTCAGTGATACCGGTGGCGGCCCGGGACCCGGCCCGATTGATGGCACCTTAACTAATGGTGTCGCCAAAACCGGTTTATCCGGTGCGTCAGGTTCACAAACCTTCTTTACCTTAGAGGTACCGGCCGGTTCAACGGACTTAAGCTTTGTGATGAGCGGTGGTTCAGGTGATGCCGATCTCTATGTGCGATATGGCAGCAAGCCAACGACTTCAACGTATGACTGTCGTCCCTGGCGATCTGGCAACAATGAAACCTGTGACATCAGTAATGTCCAGGCCGGCACTTACCATGTGATGGTGAGAGGCTACAGTTCATATTCGAACGTCAGTCTGGTGGGTAGCTATACAGCCGGCGGTGGCGGTGGCGGCAGTAATTTCTTCGAAAACACCTCTAATGTCACCATTTCATCAGGTGCAGCCAGTGTGGTTAATTCATACATTAATGTTAACCGCTCCGGTGGTATTGGAAGTATTACCGTCAAAGCAGACATTAAACACACCTACCGCGGTGACTTGTCTGTGAAGATATTCACGCCTACAGGTGCCAGCGGCACTGTCCATGCCAGAAACAACCCATCGGACAGCGGTGATAATTTGCTCCTGAATGTTAATCTAAACGGTGGTACCCTTGAATCTCAAGGCCAATGGCGTTTAGAAGTGACCGATCACTCCTACCGGGATGGTGGTTATATCGACTCATGGAGTATCCAATTTAACGATTAAATAATCGTTCATTTATGTAAGACTTTAGGGAGGCCAATGGTCTCCCTTTTTTTATGTCAATCTTAACGGATGCTTTCTACCGCATCTCAGTTTATCTTATCGGCGAAGGACGCCACTCAGCCACTTTCAAAGTATGATTAAGAAATATGACTTGATATGAATCAACTTTTAATCAAATACAGCACCCAAACCGCATGTTCATACTGCATTGTATTGTTACTGCTTTATCTAAAACCTATACTGCAACCTTGTGCCGATACAGGCATTTTATTGACTTCAAATTAAGATGATACAAGGTGAAACCCATGGTTAATTTTTTAAAGAATATTTTCAAAAGTGATAACAAAGAACAGGCTGTAGAAACAGCGCCAGTCCAATCAGAAGACACGCAAACGCATGCCGATTCAGACAATGTGAAAGTGATTGACAAGAAACCAAAACACGGCGAAGACGGTGTTTGTTGCGGTGGTTGCTCTTAATGATTAACAGCCACTTCAGCTGTTAGAATGAAATCTAAGGGGTCAGTGAATCTCAACTGCTAAATGACCCCTTTATTGAACCTTTAATTAATCCAATCCGGGCATTTCTTTAAAAAAGCGGACTTATGATTGTTGACCAAACCATGTCAGATCACCTGAAACCTGATTTTCACCAATCACTTCTCCATTGTCAAAATCAAGCACAGTCACATTATCAAGATATTGCTAAAAACTCGTACGTACTAAACTTGCCATAATCTCTTTAAAATTTCCGAACTCTGTCACTAAAATAAAATACCTGAGTTTACTTTTTGTTTTTGATCAATAGTCGCTTTAAACCCATAGACACAAACCCGCGTCGGTCTGCTTTAATGGCGCGTTTGAGCCGGCGCAAAAGTGATTTTCTCATACGCAATTTACTGACACTGTGCGCTGATTGATTCAATTCAAGGTATTCTTTCGCCAAATCCTCAGCACTTGGCATTAGGTCATCGGCCGCCACAACCGCATCCAAAAATCCGGCCTCAACCGCCTGTTCTGCATTAAAAACCTCAGACAGCAGCATGGCGCGCTGAACATGTGAAGGGTTCAAACGATAGCGACATAAGACCAACGCACAATGCGGCATGGTCAGACCGTTCTTCACTTCATTGGCCACGATTTTATAATCGCCGGCCACGCCCAAACGGTAATCACCGGCCAACAAGATAAACGCACCCAAAGCCACGGCATGCCCATTACAAGCCACCACCACCGGATGCGGATAAGACATCAACCGATGGATTAACCAAAAGCCTCCCATCAACATCTTAAACGCCGGCCCCACGCCGCTGCGCAAAACATTCAAATCAAACCCGGCACAAAACACCTCAGCCCGCCCGGTCAAAATAACCGCGCACTGTTCAGCCTCAGCCGCAGCCAGAGCCTGATTAAGCTGATCCAGAAAATCCGGCGAAGCCACATTGGCATGTCCATCATCCATGGTAATGGTCGCAATACCCTGATGTATCACATAGGTGACGAGTTGAGACATAGTAAAACTTCAGATTTAAGTGGATTTATTGTATCCCAAACCCGGCACGCTGTCATTTTGTACACTGAAATGGCCTCAAAAGCCACTCAGGCAAAAACCATAAAAACCGATAAAAAAAAGAACTTCTCTAAAACCTGACGCTGATTCCACAAAACCATCTCAAAATACACAAAAAAATAGACTGAATATTAACCAAACATTCCAAAACAATTGTCTAATAAGATGCCTGTCCATGATTATCTCTCAAAAATTAGGCTCTGCGCTGACCGAATTAGAACTCAATCCGGATACATGGCTGGATGAATTAAAGGGTTTTAAATCTGTTGGTTTTTCTGCGGTTGGAACAGTAAATCAACTAAAAGAATATTCACACAAAACACAGCGTAAATGGTCCGTTGGTATTCGCCTAAAACCTGTTTTAGAATAGCGTGAACCCAACAAGCTTTTCATATTTCTTCGCATTCGTGAAGTCATACCGCTCGGCTTAAATTAGGCAAAACACCTAAATCATCATTTCCAAAGCATCCATTAGCTTATCCAAACTTAATCACGCCAAAAGGACTCAAATATCGGTGCTAAATTGCGCAAAAATATAGACTAATGGATCGATTGACAATCTTCATTTAATGACTGAGGTATACCCGTTTCCACGGACAGTTAATTAAATGACACATTGTTCAAAATCATTAGGCGTTTTATAGCCTAATGATTGATGAATACGTTGCCGGTTATAAAATATTTCTATGTAATCAAAAATGGCTGTCTTAGCTTCATCTCGACAGCTAAACTTATTATGCCATACCATTTCATTTTTTATATTGTTAAAGAAACTCTCAGCCACTGCGTTATCCCAACAGCAACCTTTACGACTCATACTTTGAATCATATTATTTTCAGCAAGTAATCTTCTATATTCAAATGAATTGTACTGCGCACCTTGATCACTATGACAGATAACTGGTGTGTTAGGCTTTCTTCCAGTTATGGCCATCTGTAATGCAGCTTTAACCAGTTTCTTGTCATTTTTATGGCTCATTGACCAACCAATAACCTTACGAGAAAATAAATCCATTACTGTTGCTAAATAAAGCCAGCCTTTGCGTGTTGGAATGAAAGTGGTGTCACATACCCACTTTGTATTACGGTTATCAGCTGAAAAGTTTTGAGCAAGTAAGTTAGGAGCAAACTTGGTTCTTATTTTGCCTGACTGAACCTGTTTGAATCTAATGACTCTTTTAGCAACAATACCAGCATCACGCCTTAGTTTGATGACCTTATTTAAGCCACACATATAACCTTGATTATTTAACTCAACCCAAGTTTTTACAGCACCGTAAACACCTCTAAACTGTTTATGAATGCTTTTAATTTTTGTTAGTAAAAAAGCGTTGAATTGAGCTCTGGCACTTAAGGGTCTGTTTATCCAATCATAATAACCACTTCTGCTCACATCGAGGGTTTTACAAAGTTTGGATATTGTGTGCTCAGCCTTGTTGCTCTGGATAAACATATACTTCACCTGACTTCCTTGGCAAAGTATATTGCGGCCTTTTTTAGGATATCTCGCTCCTCCTTGACCTCAGCCAACTCACGTTTTAAAGCCGCCACATCGTCTTTATTTTTAGGGGGTCTGCCACTGCCTGGAAAAGCATCGTTGCCTTTAGCATGGTACTCTTCCTGCCATCGATAGAGCATTTCCCTTTTAACACCTAATTCCCGTGCTAAATCGGTACCCGCTATTTCTTTACTTTCAAGCAGCCTGATGGCTTCTAATTTGAACTCTTTTGTATATTTACTCATGGTACACCTCATGGGACATTATAGTCCCTTATCTCAGTGTCCGTTTTTTCGGGTATACCTCAGACTGTCCATGTTTATCTATGTTTATCTGTCCATGTTTATCTGCATGTCCCTGATTATTTACCTGATTATTTATTCCTGATTATTTCCCTGATTATTTCCATGTCCCTGATTGTTTCTTTTTTACAAATTATAAAAAAAGTTAGTTATTTAGAAATTAGGCTTTATCTCTTACCAGACAATTGTCCATTTAATTTTTTGGATTTATATCAATTTAGGATTTTCAATCACTCACATTCAACAACCGATACTCATCATACGCGCTGTGATCGGTCATGGCGCTGATGTGGTCTTGCAACAGGCGGCAGCGATGGTAGAAATCCCACAAATCGTGGTCAGATTCGACTTCTTCCATGGCCAGTTGGTAGGCTTTGAGGTGATTGGGGTCCATGCGGTTAATTAACAGGCGTGGCGCGGTTAGTTTGTCGGTGGTTAATAATTGCTGGAATTTATCTGTGGGAAGCTTTAATAAAGATGTATTGTGGTTCAATATGCCGGTAATAATTTGTTGGCCTTGCAGTTCCAGTCGTTGTACTTCGTGGTGGCAGTAAACGTGCTGGTAGCCCACTTGCTTGAAGGTTGCTAACAGCCGATGGGCTTCACTGCTGTCTTCTAACAGCGCTTGGTTATAATGACCATGGTAGATGGCTTCGATGTGTTCTACAAACTGCTGTGCCGCGTGGTTAACCAGATAATGAATGATCGGCACCCGAATCTTAATAAAGAACGATTGGTTGCTGTTAATACCTACCAGTTGGCTTTCCCGGTAGGCGGTGTCCAAGACTGATTGCAAACTCATCAGATGATCCGGCTGTTGCCCCAAAAAGAGTTTGTCAGAGTCTCCACCCAGCGACTGATAGGCTGCAATAATCAATTCAATCAGATAATTCAGCGGCATAATGCCCTTT
>Ga0209344_10003197_pt1 | contig 16553 bp, 9 predicted proteins | sample Cruoilmetagenom6_FD_187293 | JGI IMG/M metagenome (GOLD analysis project Ga0209344, IMG submission 187293) | Oil polluted marine microbial communities from Coal Oil Point, Santa Barbara, California, USA - Santa Barbara Oil Seep Sample 6 (SPAdes)... | ecosystem: Environmental > Aquatic > Marine >... | reverse complement strand
TCCCGATCACCAAGATCCCCGCGCTGAGCACGCCCGTGCCCGCACCGAAGATCGCGCCACCGGCATAATCGACGATGGTGTTGTTCTTGATGTTGTTGGACACCAGCTTGTCGGTCGCCAGACGCAAGAGCAAGAAGCTGATCACGAAAGGCACGATCAGCGAGATGCCCCACGCGACGCCCTCGAGGAAGGAGAGGAACCCCTTCTCTGGGCTGGCTTCGATCAGCATCAGCGAGAGACGCTCCCAGAACGCAAAGGCGATCGCCCCCGCGGCCACGGCACACAGGAAGTGGATCAAGGAGTTGAACATACCCCGGACCATCCAGGCGTAGCCTATTCCCAGCACGAGCAAGATGACGATGATGTTGAGGATCATGGTGTGGTTCTCCGGATGCTCGGTGTCGAGCTGTATCTCGGTCAGTGTGTCAGTTTCGTGAGCTCGAAGGTTTTATTCGCCTTTGGCCGCGACGGGTTTGGATGATGAACTCGAGCCCGAGGATTTCTTGGCCGGCGCCGCGGAGATCCGGGAGACCTCCTCGATGCTGGTGAGCCCCTCGACCGCCTTGCGGAGGGCGGCCTGCTGGACGGTGGGGAGCGAACGCTTGCGCATCGCCGTCCGCAGCCCGTTCCAGTTCTCGGCGGCGATCATCTTGCGTTCTTCGTCCTCGATCGGGAAGACGCCGAAGCAACCGGTCTGACCGATGTAGCCCACCCCGTTGCATACCGGGCAGACCTCTGGTTTGTTGCGGATGAGCACCTGCCCGCCCTTCTTATTGAGCTGCTTGATCTTGTCGGCCGGCAGTCCGAGCTTCTTGAGCATCTCGGGGGTCGGGGCGTACCCGACCTTGCAGTTGCCACACAGCATGCGGATGAGCTTCTCACCCACCACGCCCCGGAGCCCCGCGGCTGCGAGCTTCGCATCGCCCACGGCCCGGACATACATCTGGATGGCCGCGATCGCGCTGTCGGCCTTGATCGACAGGTACACACGCGTGCGATCGAGATCCGCGTTGGCGATGTTCTTGCCGGTCTCGATATCGGGCAGATCGCACACACCCACGATGTCCGGGTCACGCCGGAGCGTGGAGCGAACCAGGGTCGCGAAATCGGCGTCCTCGTCAGTGGCGTCGAAGTGGATCTGCTTGACGCCCTCGATCGCGTCCTCGATCTCGGTCTCGATGGTCTGGATGTTGGAGGTGTACGCGTCGTGGAGCTTGAACATCGAGTACATCGTGGTGGTGCGCCCGTTGTCGCTCGGGGCGGCGAGCAAAACGACGCCGGTGGTCTCTTCGGCCCACGAGTTGAGCTCTTCGAGCTGCTTGTCGAACAAGCCCAGGTCCTCTGGGTTTCGGCGGACGGCGGCCTGAGGGTTGAAGATCATCGAGAGCACCATGCCACGCTTGGAGCCGCTGGAGATCATCTTGACAATGATGTTGGAGATGCTGTCGCTCGAGACGGTGGTCTCCCCGATGAGCTTGCGTCTGCGGTCCTCGATATCGAGCCCGGCGCACTTCTTCCAGAAGTCAATGATCTGGATCGCGTCGGCCTTGGCGATCGGTTCACCGGCCTGGCGTACGCCGTCAACGAGCATCGACGCCGCGTAGGTGTTCTCGTTGGCGGGGATGATGTCCACCTGCGAGGCGTGGGCGCGGTGGGCGTTGATGATGATCTCCTCAGCCGCCACACGCACCGCGTAGCTCGGGCTCTCCTTGTCAGGAGGCATGACCTTCATCTTGCTGGCGTTGACGATGGTCAGCTCCGATGCGCCCAGCTTCTTGGCTTCGCGTTTATCGTCGCGACGCTGGGACATCTCGGAGAAGTCGAGCGTCAGCTTGGAGGCTTCGGGGATGCGTTCGTCCTTGTTGGCGACGCTGATGAAGATGCCAAGGTCAATCGCCAGAACGACGATCGCACCTAAGAAACCGGCCGCGATGCCCGCGATCCCGCCGATGGGGAGCAGGAATGCGACTCCGAGCGCAACGATCCCGAAGACCATATGGATCAGGTTCCATTTCTCTTGCCCGAGGAAGAAGCGTTTGGCGTGCTTGTCGAGGATCGTCGAGAGCATCCACGCCCACCCGAGGAAGGGGAGCATCAGAATCAACGGCTTCCACCAAGAAACCAGCGAGTAAGTCTCGCCGACCGCGAGGGTGAGTGTTGAGCCGAGGGTGACCGAACCAGCAGGTTCGGCGATGGTCATGAGCATGGAATCGAGCACGGTCGTATCCTCTCCAAAGTCGTTCGTCATTCGCGCGGCCTAGCCGCGCGGTCGGTGGGCGATGCCCGAAACTGTGTCCCGAGCTCTGACTGAGTCTCCGGGGCTCCATTGTAGAGGCTCACGCCCCCTCACACCATCATCGGCAGGTCCAAGTTGAGTACAACCTCGATCCGATGGGTGTCGCCGCGAAGCGGGCTTAGCTGAACTTCTTGAGCTTCATCTGCAGCTCGTCAACATTGGGCGATGCCTCGATCGCGGTCCGCATGTGGATGTACTCGTCTTCAACGAGCTGCACCAGCGAGTCGTTGAAGTCGATCATGCCGATCTGCTTGGCTTCGATCGAGTTGAGCACATCGCGAAGGTCGCCCTCGCGTTCTTCGAGGATGTACTTCTTGACCACGCCGTTGTTGATGAGGATCTCGAGTGCCGGGATTCGGAAGATCTTCTCGTGGAGCGTGGGCAGCAGCTTCTGGTACACAAACGCACGCATCTGGTACGCGAGGATCTTGCGGACCTGATCGACCTCTTCTTGCGGGAAGAGCCCGTAGATACGCGAGAAGGTCTGGGTGGTCGACGAAGCATGGATCGTCCCGAACACCAGGTGACCGGTCTCGGCGGCATGGAGGGCGGCCTCGAAGGTCTCCTGGTCACGCATTTCACCGATCAGCACCACATCGGGGTTCTCACGAACGAGCGCACGCAGCCCGGTCTTAAAGTCCAGGCAGTCGAGCCCGATCTCGCGTTGGTTGATGGTGGCCTTGCGGTCCTCGAAGATGTATTCGATCGGGTCTTCGAGCGTCAGGATGTGCACGCTCTTGCGTGCGTTGATGTAGTCGATCATCGACGCGATGGTGGTGGACTTACCAGAGCCCGTCACACCACAAAGCAGCACGATGCCCTGAGGCTGCATCGCCACCTCGCTCATGACCTCGGGGAGGTAGAGCCCCTCGAAGGGCAGGATCTCGGAGGTGATGTTTCTCGCCGCGACCGAGATGGTGCCCCGGGCCTGGAAAAGGTTGACACGGAAGCGGTGCTTGGCGTCGTAGTTGTACGCGAAGTCGACGGAACCGAACTTGTGCAGGTCCTTCATCTGTTCTTCGGTCAGGATCTCTTTGGTGATCTTGAAGAACTCGGCTGCGGAGACGGGCTCGACATCCATCGCCTTGAGCGTGCCGCGCATACGGATCTTGGGTTTCTGATCGGACTTCATGATGAGGTCGGAAGCCCCGAAGCGGATGGTGGCTTTGAGGAAGTCGCCCCAGCGGGTGGCGTGGGGGTCTTTTTTGGCAACGCCCGGGTCAAGGTCGCAATGACCCGCGGTGGCGGTGGAGGCGGGGGCTTCGTTCACACTCATGTTTGCATAATCCTTGTCTATGGTGACCCGCGGCCTGTGGGCCCCGGAGGATGATCATCTGAACCCTATTATACACACAAGATCAGGGCTCAACTCGGGGGAATGGACTGATCCAGAGATCCAGACAGAACACGCCGGGCTGTCTGGGTTGATCTGGGCATCGAAGGTGGTGCTGGATGCATTGGGCAGAACAGCCCGGGTGTTTTCTGTTCGATGCAACGGGTGGCGAGGTTCCATCAGCGGGCTGCTCGCCAGAGAAATGGCCTATGAAAAAAGCGGGCCCATGCGGGCCCGCTCTCGAGGATTTGTATCAGCCGTGGCTTATCTCACGGTGCTTACTTGGCACCCACGGGTTCTGGCTCTTGGTCAACGGTTCCGAGGAACTTGGCTTCGAGCTCGACGCGGATTTTTTCCATCGCCTTGTTCTGGATCTGACGGACGCGTTCTTTGGTCACGCCGATGATCTGCCCGACCTGTTCGAGGGTCATGGGTTTCTCCATGCCTCCGGTTTCGAGCCCGAAACGGTGCTCGAGGACGGTGCGTTCGACATCCGAGAGGTCGGCGCGGTTGGCGACGACGATCTCACGGACCTCCGAGGCGGTGTCCTTCTCGAAGTCGGCCCGCTTGGTCTCGAGGAAGTTGGACTTCTCGAGCTTGGGATCGAAATCGGTCGGGAAGCGCTGGCGGTACTTGCTCAGCTTCATGCCCTGACGGGAGAACGCTTTGAGGATCGCGCGACACGCGTAGGTCGAGAACTTGAACCCGCGACCGGCGTCGAACTTATCGACCGCACGCAGCAGGGCCATGTTGCCCTCGGAGACGAGGTCGGCAAAGTCGACCTCGCTCATCCGCGTCCGCTTGGCCATCGCCAAGACGAGGGCAAGGTTGGTCTCGGCGATCTGCTCACGGATCCGCTCGGACTTGCGGAACCAGTGCAAGAGCTGGTCGGCCTGCTCGGGCGTTGGCTTCTTGTCCGGGCGGGCCCAGGCTTCCATCTGCAGCTTGTACACGCGGTAGCGCGAGTAGTTGAACTGATGGAACAGCACGCGTTCCTCGGCACCCGTCAGGATCACCTGCTGCGACGACTTGACCGTCCGCGTGCGGGTGATCGACGAGATATCGTCCATCACCGGGTGGTACCATGTGGTGTCGGGGAGAGCGATATCGGGCGCATCTTCGTAAATATTCTGCTCGGCGTCTTCTTCGTAGAAGACTTCTGAGTCAATAAAATCTTGCTCTTTGGCGAGGATCTGGGTGAGCAAACGCTCGTCCTCATGCGAGAGCTGACGCGCGGTTTTGCCCGCACGCGTCGAGGTCCGTGACACACCGACGCGATGCCTGCGACGCATCTGCTCGAGTGGGCTCGGGTTGTTGGTTGTTGCTTGCATCATGCTGTCTCCAGCCGTCACGATCCTGCAACGGCTAATCTGTGTTTCCCAACGCTTCAACCCTTGGATCCGGCTCGGTCTGAGCCAGCAAAAGCGTAAAGCGTGAATGATCTACTTTGAATACTCACTGGATCTTCTTTGGAAAAGATCCACAAGCATTCAACCGTCAACAACTTGCCTGATGCTGTCCCTGCTTTGCCTGACACAAACACACCCAAATGGGTAAGCCTGAATCAGAGCCAGCAGCGTCCAGAATCAATCGAGTTGTCTTCGACCCTCGCCTAGCCCGAAAGGCAAGCCCCACGGGCGGGTTTGGCGGGGGTCAATCCCATTTCCTACATGTGATGCCCAAGCACATCCAGTGTGCGAGGGGACGACGGTTGCCTGAAAAGCCCATGCTTCGTTGGCCAGGCGTTGATTGGATGAGCTGATGATGTGAATCATCGAGAGCTATCACAACGCGTTCTGGACCGTGTTGGGCCTCAGACGGATAAGCGGGGTTTCCCGCTTGAATCGACTGCGTAACGGGTGCGATTGGTGTGTTTGGCGAACCGACGACTCGACCAAGCTCAAACGAGTGCACTCGCTTTGTATAGGTACGAGCGCCCTTGGTGTAAAGTTTCGATTCAGATGGTTGAAAAACACAAGAATCACACAATTTCTTCGGATGTCAGCCGGGAAAAAGCATCACCGACTCAGCGATCTGTGCAATCGGGCTGGTTTGGTGTGATTTGTGGCCGGAAAGCCTCAAAACGCACACACGCCAGCACCAATACGCGCCTCGCTTTGACCCATCCTGGTCAGATCCAGAGCTGACAGCGAAGAACTCAATCTCCGGCGAAGCTCCGCTCTCGGTGTCGTCCTTGGCACCAAGAGCCCCGTTTGAAGGCGATTGCGAGGAGGTTGACGGCCGATAAAATCGGGCCTAGTGTCTTCCTCCGGGCATTCTTCGGCTTGACCTGGTCGCGCCGTCGGTTTGCCTTCACCCGGGCCGCCAGTATACACAAATCAAATGCAAGTAGCAACCAGCAACTCCCATTTCAAGCCCATCCCTGACAACTTTGTAAAAAATTGGGGATTTGTGTCTATTTTGGTTCGCCCTGTTCACATTTCGTCCACAATTTCTGAGTGAATTCACCCACCCATGCAGGTGGTTTTTTTACTCAGCCTCAGAGAAAGAGAGTCACATCATGGCTTATGAGCTCCCCGAACTCCCGTACGCGTACGACGCCCTCGAGCCCCATTTCGACGCCCGTACGATGGAAATCCACCACACCAAGCACCACGCCGGCTACATCGCCAAAGCCAACGCTGCCCTGGAAGGCACCGACTGGGAGGGCAAATGCTTCGGCGAGGTCCTCGGACGCATCAAGATGGTCCCCGAAAACATACGCACCGCCGTGCAGAACAATGTCGGCGGCTACGCCAACCACAAGCTCTTCTGGGAGATCCTCGCACCAGCCGGCAATGGTGGGGGCGGGGCACCGACGGGCGAACTCGCCAAGGCGATCGACGACACATTCGGCTCGTTCGACGCGTTCAAAGAGGAGTTCGCCAACGCCGCGGCCACCCGCTTCGGGTCCGGCTGGGCTTGGCTCGGGTTCGACGCCGATGGCAAGCTCCATGTAGGCTCGACCCCCAACCAAGATTCCCCGATCATGTTCGGTCACAAGCCCATCATGGGGCTCGATGTCTGGGAGCACGCCTACTACCTCAACTACCAGAACCGTCGTCCGGACTACATCGGCGCCTTCTGGGAGGTCGTGAACTGGGACCAGGTCGCCAAGAACTACGCCCAGTGGAAAAGCTAATCACATATATCTGATGATTTTTCCGCTCAAAAACTTATAAGTTTCTTGAACAGCACAGGCGTTACGCCTGTGTTTTTTTGATAGGATGTGATCTTGGTTGGTGAGGGCGGCGTCTTTGTGTTCGTCATGCGTATCCGCATCGAGGGTTCCCAATGATAAAGAAGAACATTGCGTTAACCATCTGGCTGCTGCTGCCGATCACGATCGTGTCGCTGCTGATGGTGTGGATCTTTGTCTCGCTCGACAAAGATCGATTGATGGATGACGCAGTGCCCTATGGCGCGGGCGCAGGTGATACAGGCAACGCCAACGCCTTCGGTGAATGGCGAGCCGGCCGTGACCCCGACGAGGTCTCCCGTGCGGTCGACGCACGCCGAGAAGGGCGAGCGATCGATCCGCTTGAGTGGCCCGGCGGCGTGCTGATCTCCATCCCCGATGAGTACATCAGCGAGGACTCGCTCGAGCTTGTGATCACTTATAATGAGATCGATCGAAGCGATCCCGATGCGCCCCAGCAGGTCTTTACACCAATCAAAATCGCCGACCATGGCGGATATTATGTTGCTCTCGAGCACTGGCAGATCAAAGATGGTCGCCTCGGGCTCGTCCGGCGTGATGCCAATGATTTGGCATATGTGATCCCAGCAAACGCGCCGCCGACCGTTCCTCCCACGGAACTGAAGGTCTCTGAGCAGATGCGGGTGAGTCTTCTGGTCGACCCTGCACTGCTTGAGAATGAATCGCCGTGAGATTGCTGAGCCGGAAAATCTGGCGGGCATTTCCGGAGCTGGACAAGTTTGATGATGAAGTTTGTAAGCTGTACTTGCGGAGAGCTCGCCAGCTACAAAATGCGTGGGTAGGAATGCTCATGGTCCTCCTATCGATCCCGATCTCGATTTTGACTTGGGCGGTTGTGGCTTGGGGAGTTTTTAACTTTGAATCTCAGTTAGAATCGCAAGGAACAACTCTTCCATTCTGGATTGTTGTCTGTGGATTCTTGTTTATTGCTTCTGGATTCTTCTGGGTGCCTGCTCTGGTTGGGTTGTATGCTCGGGACATCTGGCTCAACGAATGTATTCGTAAGCAACTTGAAAACACAGCTTGTACCCAATGCGAATACTCGCTCATCGGGTTAATACCTATAGAGCATGAAGGTGCTCGGGTCGTCCAATGTCCGGAGTGCGGTACCTATGCACAGTTGGATACCGGGCATCTTTCTGAAGCCGATATTGATCCAGCCCTGATCGCAAGAACTTGATGATTTCGTCGCTCGACTATGTATCGAGCACACGCAGATGGCGGTAACTGCTGCCCAGCACATCGCGGCTCTTGGCGTCCATCCAGTTATCGAGCACCTCGGCGTACACGCTGCGGAAATCCGCGGTGTACTTGAGATCGCCGTTGTCCAGGCTCGTCAGCGACGGATGGCGCGAGTGGAACCCGCCCTTGACCTTCGATCCAAACATAAACATCGGGGCAGCCGTCCCGTGGTCGGTGCCGTTGGATCCGTTCTGGGCGACGCGCCGCCCGAACTCGCTAAAGCACATCGTCGTGACACGCCCATCGTTGCCCTGGGCCTTGAGGTCCTTTTGGAAGGCGCTGACCGCGTCGGAGAACTGCCCGAGCAATCGGGCGTGCCCGCCGAGCTGGTTGGCGTGGGTGTCGAAGCTCCCGTGCGAGGCGTAGTACACGCGGGTCTTCATCCCGGCGCGGATCATCGACCCGATCATGCTCAGCTGCTTGGCGAGCTTGGAGTTGGGATACTTGATCAGCGGCTGGGCCGACACCGCCTTGCGGATGGTCTCCGACGACACCCGCGCATCCATCGCGGTGCGCTGCAAGAAGGCGTTGTTGGAGTCATGATCCCCATGCTCACCTTCAGCGCCAGTGAGAGCGTGGTGGTTCTTGATGATCTCTTCGGAGTACTTCCCGCCGGCCCACTCGAATAAATCGGGCGACTCAAAGGCCACCGGCATCATGTGTCGGCCGATGAGTGTCAGCGGGGCCTGGTTGCCGATAGCAATGGGGGGCTCGATCGAGTGCGAGCCGTCGGGCTGTCCGCTATCGCCCTTGCCGTAGCCGCAGCATTGGGCATCGATGTATTTGCCGATCCACCCGTCGCCCGTGCCCGAGGTGTCGGCGGTCTGCCAGATGTCCGTCGAGGTAAAGTGCGAGCGGTTGGGGTTCGGGTAGCCCACGCCCTGGACGATGGCGCACTGCCCTTCGTCATAAAGCTCACGGATGCCCGTCATCGCGCCATTGAGCCCCAGGTCGCCCGCTCCGTTGGAGCCGTTCTTGCTCAGCACATGGAGCCCCGTGGCGTTGAGCCGGATCGATGGGCGCAATCGGTGGTACGCGTCGTCGCGGAAGGGCACGACGGTATTGAGCCCGTCGTTGCCGCCCGAGAGCTGGATGATGATCAGGATGTTGTCTTCGTTCACGCCCGGGATCGAAGACAGCCCCGGTGCGGCGGTGGGCAGCGCGAAGGCGGACGATTGGATAAACGAGGGCACCGTGATCGCCGCCGAGGCGAGCACTGCCGACAAGTGCAAGAACGCTCGGCGGGTGTACGCGTTGGCTTGGCTCGGATCGTTGTGTAGGTTCATCGCGTTCTCCGTAGGCTCGGTTGCATTCGGCTTCTTTCTGACCGGCTTAGCACAGCTGATACTGGGGCATCGAGGTAATCAGCAAGAGCATCGTCTTGATCCCCTCGGGGCTGTTGGGCTCATCGACGGCGCTGGCCGCCTCAACCAGCTGCTCCGCGGCTCCCGATGGACGATACCCCAATGCCAGATCAAGCAGCTCATTGGCTATCTGCTTGGCCGGCGGGTCGCCGTCGAGTCTTGGGTCGTTCATCGCCGGCACCAGGCGCGTCGGGTCGTAGTTCGAGCGATCGATCGATTTCCGCCCGGCCTGTCGTCCAGAGATCAGGTACACCAGCGTGTTCTGACGGATAAACATGGTCGAGGTATTAATCCACGAACGCCCGCCGTCCCATCCCTTGACACTCGGAGGCATGAACACACTCTGCCCCATCATGTCCATCGCGCTGCTCAAGGTCGTCACATTGCGTGTCGGCACATTGAGCGTGCGGATCGCCCCCACCAGCAGCTCGATCGGGCTCTTGATCTTGTCGCCCATGACCGACGGGTCATAAAAATGCTGACTCAGAAGCAGCTTGCGGAGCACGGGCTTGATCTCGTATCGGCTGCCCTGGAAGGCTTTGCTTAGGTTGCGGACCACGGTGCGCTCTGGGCCGGCGAGCTCTCTGATATCCGTTGTGATGTCGGCGACAAAGAACTTATAGAACTTGGCGCAGATGAAGTACGCGCACGCATTGGAGCGCAGGATCGCATCGACCAAGCCATCGGCGTCAAGGTTGCCCTGGCTGCCCAGCACACGCTTGGAGTTGTTGTCATGCGTGTTCTTGTTGAAGTAGAACGCGTCGTCCCGGTAGGTGTACCCGGTGAGGGCCTTGGCGCCTTCTTTGATGTCGTTCTCGGAGTAGTTGCCCTCGCCCAGCGAGAAGAGCTCGAGGAGCTCGCGGGCGAGGTTCTCGTTGGGGCTCGATTTGCGGTTCTGGTTGTTGTTGAGGTAGCGGAGCATCGCCGGGTCGCGGACGATCCCGCGGAGAAGGTTGCCAAAGTTGCCCGTCGCATTGGCGCGCAGCATCCGGTTCTGAGCGTACATGTGGTACGAGTCTTCAGTGGTGCGAAAGCTGCTGGCGAAGTGCCCGTGCCAGAACAGCGTGAGCTTCTCTTCGAGCGGGCGCGGCGACTGGATCATCCGCGTGATCCACCAGATCTGGATCTCGCGCATCTGCTTGCGATCGGCGGCCTTGGCCCGGTTGCGCATGGTCTGGAACTGCGAGATCTTCGCTTCGTCCATCGCTCTGCGAGCAGCCGCCAGCGAGCTGCGCTCAAGATCCGTTGGCGGGCGGATGATGTTGTGATCGAACGCAGTTCGTGCGTCGGCTTCGACCGGGATATCTTCGTAGTCGAGCAGATGATCGACCGCGGCTTGGGGTCCCCAGCTCGCCAGCGTGCGGATCTGCTCGTCCGTACCACCGAACCCCGCGCGCAAGAGCAGGTGGCGGGCTTCCGGATACCCAAAGTCCTCGTCCTTGATCCGGACCAGCGAGGTATTGATCTTGATCGGGCGAGTTTGCTCTGGCTGCCGTGCTGATTCCTGCGTGTGGTTCATGGGCTGCTCCGAAGGGTATCCGATGGGCACAACGCATCCGCACAGCGGATATTGCACCCTAAGCCGATAGCCCAGCGTCTGAGTCTTGGTCAGTGTGTTCTTCGGCTATCGAGCCCCCAGATTACAGGGCCTTGGGGCGAATTGCCAGCCGAATCGCCCAGACCAACGCCCCGACGGCCGCCGCGAGCACCAACGCACCAATCAGATGGTGAGCGGTCGTGACCAAAGAACTGGCCTCGATCGGCGGGGCGGAGTTTAGGTTTTCGTGCGTGTGCAGCTCGGTAGGTTCTTCGCTCGACCAGCCCATGCCAATCACGGCGAACCCCAGCGTCACCTGCAGCACGACCAACCCGTGGAGGAGCGCACCAAACGGACGAATCGCCCTGCCCGATGCGTCGGTCTTGCCCGTCCGCATGACGAGCGACCCGCCGATGATGACGAGCATGAGCACCACGAACGCGAAGCCCATGTGGGCCATCATGCCGTGCCCGGAGTGCAGGTGGCGCGTCACCGCACCGAGCACCAGTTGAAGAAGCAACGCGATCACCGTGAGAAGCATCATCTTTCGTGTCCGCTTGGCGGCTGCAACGGTTTCCTCGCTGGGCGCAGCGTTGGTCCACGCATCAGAGAGCACAATCGCGGTGCCCAGGGCCCACGCGAGGACGAGCTGGGCGAACACGCCGTGGATGATCGCGAAGAAGGTGCTCTGCTCGGCCACGCGGATGATCCCCATGTAGCCCTGCAACGAGACCGCAACAAAGAGCACGATCGCGAGCATCTTGGGCAGCTTGCGCGGCTCCCCCATCAGCACGCGGATCATCAGCACCAGCGTGGTCAGCCCGGCGAGCGTCCCAAAGAGCCGGTGCGAATGCTCGAGGAAGATCCGAGGCTCGGCCATCAACTGAAGCGGGAACAGCACCGACACCGCGCCATAACTGGTGACGGCATCGGGCACCGCAAGCCCGGAATCCGTGCTCGTCACCGCGCCGCCCACCGCGATCAAAGGCAGGTAAGTCAACGCGGTCACCCAGGCGAATCGTGAACGCCAAGTGGTTGCTGTGTAGATAGTTGTATCTGTTTTATTCTTGGTGAGCACCCCCGCCAGCACCCCGGCGATCCCCGCAACGATCAGCGAGAGCACCATCGACCCGATCACGGTCATCAGCGCATTGGGCGCAAACGAGTTGGCCTGCTCGGCCATCTGCTCAGTCGTCTCAGGCTGCTCCACAATGTGCGAGCCCAGAATCAAGAGATTCACCAGCCCCGCGACGAAGCCGCCCATCAAAGCGGCTTTGAGCCGATGGGTCGCGGCCACATGGCGCGACCAGCACAGGGTGATCAAGAACAACGGCACCATCAACGCGGGCACTGCGAGCTTGGCATCGACATGCACACCGGGCATGTGCAAGACCCACGCGAGCATCCACATGAAGACCGCCGACCCAAACCCGATGGTGAGCGCGGATCCAAGGGCCCCGGCGGGCGACAGAGCACGAGCAGCATCGTTCGGAAGTTCTTGATTGGTCATGGTTTGGGCTTTCTGGGTGTGCGCCTCGGGCGCAGATGATACTCAGTCGCAGTTAGGCATTCTTGTGAGATCGTTCTTGTGCGTCTTGATTCGGTAAAAAACGAACACAATTTCGGCTCAGGCGCACAGCATCCGGTCGTTTGAGATGCTAGGCTTTTTGTTCTTGTAGGTGTGGTCTCACTCGAGATTACACGATTTTGGTTCAGCCGGTCTCCTCTATAGGCGGAGTAATCACCTTGAAACCTATCTTTCCAAAGTGGATGAACGCGTTGCCGACGCTTGCTTTCTTTGTCGTGCACGGGTTCGTGATTCTGGTCATCGCCGGGGTTTGGTACTACGCGACACCCAAGTTCTGGGAGGTCGGGTACATGCCCGAGCAGCCCAGCACCGGGTTCAACCACCAGATCCACGCGGGCAAGCTCGGGCTTGACTGTCGATACTGCCACACGCATGTCGAAGAGTCATGGCACGCCAATGTCCCCGCCGTGAGCACCTGCATGGGCTGCCACGCCGAGAACAAACTCAATGTCGAGCTCGCATCCGCGACCGACGAGAAGGTCCAGTTCATCCGCGACGCCTACGCGACCGACACGCCGATCGAATGGCGCAATGTCCATGTCGTGCCCGACTACGCCAACTTCCCGCACAACGCCCATGTGAACGCCGGCGTCAGCTGCTTCTCATGCCACGGCCAGATCCAAGCGATGCCCGTCGTCGTCCAGGAAGAATCGCTCTCGATGGGCTGGTGTCTCGATTGCCATCGCAACCCCGAGGACAACTTAGTGCCCAAGGACAAGGTCACGGATCTGTTCTGGGTGCAGAACGAGTGGTTCAACAAGGTCGGCGACAACGGGGCACTCGAGCCTCGCCCAACCGCTGATCGCGTGCACGAAGGGCAGACGCCTCAAGAGCTCACCGCGACCCTCAAGCGGAACCCTCCACAACACTGTGCGGCTTGCCACTTCTAAGCCAATCAATCAGACTACTCAAGCACATTTCATGTTCGTAGACGACCCACCCGTGATCGGGTGATGAAAGAGATGAAACCATGAGCAACCTCGATCAATGCCCTTCAACCAAGGGGAAAAACGAGACTCCAGCGACCCGCCCCGACGAGACCATCGAGCTCGGGCAGGTCAGCGGCAAGAAGTACTGGCGCTCGCTCGAAGAGTTCGCCGGAACGACCGAGTTCACCGAGTTTGTTCATCGTGAGTTCCCCAAGGGCGCCTCGATGCTCGGCGAAGCCACCCGCAGAAACTTCGTCAAGATCATGGGCGCGGGCTTCGCCATCGCCGGCGTCGCGACCATGCCCGGCTGCCGACGCCCGGACTACAAGATCCTGCCCTACTCCAAGAATGTCCCCGAGGACATCGTCCCCGGCAAAGCGCTCTACTACACCACCGCCCTGGCCCTGCCCGGCGGCGGCGTCGAAGGCCTGCTCATCGAGACCCACACCGGACGCCCGACCAAGGTCGAGGGCAACCCGCTGCACCCGAACAACCAGGGCAAGACCAGCGCCTTCGCCCAGGCAAGCGTGCTCGGGCTCTACGACCCAGACCGGCTCAAGTTCCCCGTCTACGACAACCCCGTCCAGGGCAAGCTCGACGCGACCTGGGACGACTTCAACCACTGGCAGCAAGAACACTTCGCCAAGTTCGATGACAACAACGGCCAAGGGCTCGCGCTGATCGTCGATAAAAAATCCAGCCCCACCCGCCAGCGCATGCTCAACGCGCTCAAGGCCCGCTGGAACAAAGCAACGATCGTCCACTGGAACCCCGCCGAGTCCCGCGGCCCAATCGACGGCTCAAAGCTGGCCTTCGGGGCTGCTCATACAGCAAGCTACGATTTCAGCTCCGCGCAGCGCGTGGTCTCGATCAACGCCGACTTCACCGACTCGGGCGCTGAGGCACTCAAGAACGCCCGCACCTTCGCCTCCACCCGCAAGGTGCTCAAGGGCGGCGACCCGATGTCGCGTCTCTACTCCATCGAGTCCAAGCCAACCGGAGCAGGCGCCCTGGCGGATCACCGCTTCCGCGTCTCGCCCTCCGAGGTGCACAACTTCACGCTCGCGTTGGCCAAGGCCGTCTTCGGTATCGCCGGCGTGGGCAACCAGATCGCCGACGCCGCGGTCCCGGGCATGACCAGCGAAGACATCGCGGCGATCGCCCAAGACCTTGTTGACCATCGCGGGCACGCCGTGGTTGTTCCCGGCGATGATCTCTCCGGCGACGACTGGGCCCTGTGCATGGCGATCAACTCCGCCATCGGCGCGATGGGCGCTCATGTCGTTGTACGCGAGATGGCCCCCGAGCTCTCGGGCAACGCCAACGAAGAACTCGCGGCTTTGACCAACCAGCTCAACGCCGGCAAGATCGACACCCTCGTGACGATCGACGCCAACCCCGTCTACGACGCGCCGGGCGAACTCAACTTCGCCGACGCGTTCACCAAGGCAAAGACCACCATCACCATGTGCGTGGGCATGAGCGAGACCGAGCATGTCTCGACCTGGTCGCTCAACGGCACGCACTACCTCGAGCAGTGGGGTGATGCGATGGGGGCGGACAGCTCGCTCTCGATCGTCCAGCCGATGATCGCCCCGCTCTACGAGCCGGCGCACTCGGACATCGAGCTGCTCGCCATGCTCATGGGCGAACCCAAGGACGGCTACGAGCTCGTCCGCGAGAGCTGGGCACTGATGGGCAACGGCGCGGTCGGCTCCGAAGCATTCGATCGCTCATGGAAGCGTGTGCTCCACGACGGGGTTCTCTTCAGCAGAGGAACTTCAAGCCGAAGCTCGTTGAACATGGGCGCAGTGCTCGCAGCCGCCCACAAATCAAAGATCAATGTCGCGCCAGGGCAGGGCTCGATGGATGTCGTGTTCTACACATCCAACAACAACAACGGCCAGTGCGCCAACAACGGCTGGCTCCAAGAACTCCCCGAGTTCGGGCCCTCCGTCGTCTGGGACAACCCCATCCTGATGAGCCCCAACACGGCCAAGGCCTTGGGCGTGCTCCCAGAGCACTCGCATCAGGACGAGTTCAACCCCTACACCAAGCAGCAGATGCCTCAGGCGCAGCTCGTCGAGGTCAAGCTCAACGGGCAGACCATGACCGGCGCCGCGTGGATCCTCCCCGGCATGGCCGACAACACCCTGGGCATCAAGCTCGGGTATGGGCGCAAGATCGTCGGCAAGGTCGGCTACAAAGTCGGGCACAACACCTACGCGATCAAGCCCGCCAACACCGCCATGGTGACCCGCGGCGCGAGCATCAAGAAGGCCGGCGGCACCTACACCATCGCTTCGACCCAGAACCACTGGTCGCTCGAAGGGCGTCACTCGCTGGTCCGCGCTATCGACAAGCCATGGTGGGATCAGTACGCCGAAGAAACGGTCGAAGTCCCCGATGTGATCTACGGCAACGAGACCTCAACGCTCAACGCCGCCGAGCGTCTGGGCGAACTCAGCCACACCCCGGCCAATGTCAGCATCTACAAGAACCCGCTCAACGATTCCTACGAAGAGCCGGATCCAAGCAACACGCACACCAACGAGCCGCTCAACCGCGAAGTGCCACCACGCTACGCCCAAGGCCCGCAGTGGGGCATGTCGATCGACATGAACGCATGCACCGGCTGTAATGTCTGCACCATCGCGTGCCAGAGCGAGAACAACATCCCCATCGTCGGCAAGAGCGAGGTCGCCAAGGGCCGCGAGATGCAGTGGATCCGCATGGACCGCTACTTCGTGGGCGACGATCTCAACAACCCCGACGAGATCCTCATGCAGCCCGTCGCGTGTGTGCACTGTGAAAACGCACCCTGCGAAACCGTCTGCCCGGTCAACGCGACCGTTCACGGCGACGAGGGCACCAACGATATGGCTTACAACCGCTGTATCGGCACACGCTACTGTGCCAACAACTGCCCCTACAAGGTGCGTCGATTCAACTTCTTCGACTACGCACCCGTCAAGTTCAACGGCGGGCTCAACCCGAACTACACCTCGGTCAAGGCCGACGAACTGTTCGAGGACACCGTCGCC
>Ga0209344_10003196_pt1 | contig 16556 bp, 14 predicted proteins | sample Cruoilmetagenom6_FD_187293 | JGI IMG/M metagenome (GOLD analysis project Ga0209344, IMG submission 187293) | Oil polluted marine microbial communities from Coal Oil Point, Santa Barbara, California, USA - Santa Barbara Oil Seep Sample 6 (SPAdes)... | ecosystem: Environmental > Aquatic > Marine... | reverse complement strand
TATCGGGCTCCCGGCTGCCTATCGCGCCGACATTTCCGCCGACCTGTCGGAAATTCTGGCCGCGACCTACAAGCTGACGATCAAGAGCCACCTCTATCACTGGAATGTGGTGGGGCCGCTGTTCCGTCCGCTGCATGAGTTGACCGAAGAGCATTATAACGCCCTGTTCCAGGCTGCCGATGTCATCGCAGAACGCGTCCGCGCGCTCGGCCATCTGGCACCGGTCAAGCTCGGTGAGGCCGCCGGCTTCTCGCCCAAGGCCGCTGACGTTGATAACACCACGGCGATCGATATGGTCAATGACCTGATCGATGATCACGAAGACGCTGTCCGCACCATGCGCAAGGCCGCAAGCAAGGCCGGCGACGCTGATGATGTGGTGACCGAAGACATGCTGACCGCGCGTCTGACCTTCCATGAGAAGGCCTTGTGGATGCTGCGGGCAACGATTTCGCAATAACCCAAATGCCGGTTTCTTGTTGCCGGCAATCTCCTCCCTCCCAGGAGTTGTACTGACCAGAGCGTGCGTAGCCGAAAAGGCTGCCGCGCTCTGTTTTTGTCTGGAGACCTCACATCTAAGGGGTCCTCCGGATGTATTGTGATATGATCTGGATTTAAATAGCCCCTGGATTGGTAAACACCTTGGTTCCCTTAAATGAGAACAAGGTGTCTACAAAATCCGGGGGCTATTCTGTTCTCAACTCTGGTGCCGTATCGTGCTCCAGGGCGCGCCTTGCCGATGCAATTGCAGCGGAGATGGAAAATTTGAGTGAAAGCCATGTGGGTCTGAAAGGGGAAGAGCCACGTTTTGTAGCGGTGGCAGCGGCCGACAATTGTCTGCGCTCGGCCAGACTCAAGGATGCAAGCGTGCAGGCTGCCATGCAGCCCTGGATAGGGATGAAGTGTCTGCAGCTCAGTTCCGGCCTAGATGTGGCAGATTTCAAGGCTCTGGATCTGGGTGATCAGCAGGTCGTGCGCGAGCGTCAGCACGTGGCTGTGCAAAAATTCGGCACGACGCCGGTAAATATGTGCACCATCTCTTATTGCACGCCCGCTCCAGGCTTCCGGTTTTCCAACCGGCGCAGCGCCGGCGCGGCCGATATCTTCCTGATGCCTGAGAACACGCCATTCGACCTTTATGTGCCGGCAGGCGCACAGACCACTTATGTCAGCCTGGACCAGAGGGCATTCCTGCGCAGTGCGCGGGCGCTGAACCCGCGGCATTGGGAGAAAACCCCGCAGCATGTGACGGCGTTTCTCACCCAGCATCAGACAGCTTTCGGCGACATGGTGGATGGCTGGTTCTCTGCGGCCAGCACCACCGCAGCCCGTGGCCAGCTACTTGATAAGCCGGCTGTCAGCCGGAACATCTTTGAATCGGTACTGCGACTTGTGAGTGCCTCGACCGAGGATGATTGGGTGCCCCCGGCCGGCTGGTGTATTTTCCGTATCTGCCGCAAGGCCAAGGCATTTGTCGAGCAATGCCAGGACGCTGGAAAGCTGCCCACTGTTGCCGATCTATGCGCCGCCGCCGGTGTTTCGGAGCGCACCTTGCAATATGCCTTTCAGGACTATGTCGGCATGTCACCGGTGGCCTATCTCCGGTTGTGCCGTCTCAATGACGCCCGGGCCGCACTTTTGCGCGGCGATCCGCAGACAATTTCTGTCACCAATGTGGCCATGCAGTTCAACTTCGAGCATCTGGGGCGGTTTGCGGGAGACTACAAGCGCCTGTTTGGCGAGGCACCATCAGCCACACTGGCCCGCTGATCCCTGCATCTCTTCACGCGATCTTTTGCGGTTATCGGATAGCGGCCGGAACGCTATGCGTCTAGCCTTGTCTGACGTGCGTTTTGAGCCCGGTTTGGTTCGAGCGCTCAGGCATTGCGGCAATCCGGAAAGTGATGATCTCATGCGGGAAAAAACAACCGGGTGGAAAAAGCGGCGCTCTGACAGGGTAATCACTGGTCTGGCCATGCTGGCGTTGAGCTTGTTCGCGCTGGTCCCGGCCGCCGGGGCGCAGCAGGAAGATATCTCCGATTATCTGGAAAGCGTCCGCGCCGCGTATGACCTGCCGGCATTGGCCGCAGCTGTGGTCAAGGATGGTTTTGTGATCGCCGCCGCTGCCGTGGGGACGCGAATCCATGGCGCTGAGATGCCCGTGACCATCAATGATCGTTTCCATATAGGATCGAACACCAAATCGATGACAGCGACGCTGGCCGGGATTCTGGTGGAGAGTGGCGATCTGAAATGGACGTCGACCGTGGGCGAGGTTCTGGGCAATGAAGTTCCGGGCTTGAGTGCCAGCCTTGCTGACGCCACGCTTGAGCAATTGCTGTCGCATTCGAGCGGCATCCCCAGCGACAATGACGATATGCTCGCGCTCTATTTTAATGAGAATGTCTTTGACTATAACCTTCCCGCCTTGCGCCTTGAGACGCTGGATGCGTGGAAACACAATGAAGTCACCGTGCCGGAAGGCTCACCTTTCCAGTACGCCAATTTCGGTTACATGATCGCGGGTTCCATGATCGAAAAGGCCTCCGGCAAGCCGTGGGAATCATTGATGTATGAGCGCATCTTTGAGCCGATGGGCATGGAAACGGCCCGGCTCGGCCCGCAGGCAACCTATGGTCGCATTGATGCAGCGGTCGGCCATCGCATTCTGCCAGACGGGAGCATTGTTCCCATGCTTTGGGGACCGGCCGCCGATGGGCCGCCCGTTATTTCGCCCGCGGGCAATGCCAGCTTGTCCGTTCTTGATTACGCCAAATGGGCCAGCTGGAATGCGGGTGTGGGCAAGCGCGGTCCGGCGCTGGTCCGGCCGGAAACGCTTGAATACATTCAATCCATCCACGTCCAGACGCCCGTGCGCGATAACCCACCCCCAGGTACACCGACGACCGGATGGTACGGATTGGGCTGGGGTATTGTGGGGTTCGACTGGGCGGACAAGCCACTACTCACCCATAACGGCTCGAACTCCATGAATATCGCACGGCTGGTGATCGACACCGAGCAGGATCTGGGTGTGGTGGTGATGACCAATTTCCCCGGTGAAGGCGCTAATACCGCTGTCGGCGACGTGATGCAGCGCCTTTACGTACAATACGTCAGCCAGTAACCGCCGACGCTTGACCCCGTTCCCCAAAAGAAATCCAACAAGGAGGAGATGGCCATGTGCCAGGACTGTTCAGAGAATAAAGTAAGCCGACGTAATTTACTTGCCGGCGGCTTGGCGCTCGCAGCAACCGGGGCGGCGGTGTCATCTGCTGTTGCGCAGACGCAAGAGGCGATGCCGGTTTCCCCCGACGAAGCCCTGCAGCGCCTGGTTGAGGGCAATGCACGCTATGTTGCCAACGCGGCCATCAACACCGATCATTCGGTGGGCCGTGTCGAACGGGCCGCGGGCCAACAGCCCTTCGCCGCGATCGTCAGCTGCTCGGATTCACGGGTGGCACCGGAACTGCTGTTCGATCAGGGGCCGGGGGCGTTGTTTGTTGTCCGGGTCGCCGGAAATTTCATCAACGAAGACGGTCTTGCCAGCCTTGAATATGGCGCTGCCGTACTTGGTATCAAGCTGATCGTCGTACTCGGTCATAGTGCCTGCGGCGCTGTGGATGCCACGATCAAGTCGATCCAGGATAATACGCTGCCGCCCGGACACCTGCCCAGCCTCGTCAATGCAATCCGTCCGGCGGTCTATGATGCCATGGAAAGCAATCCTGCCGACCTGATTGCTGCCGCAACGATGCAGAACGCCAAGAGCAATGCGGAACGGGCGCAGATGGAAGGTCCAATCCTTTCCTCATTATACGAGGAGGGGAAGCTCAAGGCGACGGCTGGCCTTTATGAGATCAGCACCGGGAAGGTGACCTTTCTCTAGTCATCATGACACGAACGTCCGGCTTGCGGGCGTTCAATAGCTTCGTTCTTATCGCCGATCCGGGGTCGTTCCATGCGCAATAGCTGCAACGGAACGGCCCCGAAAATATAAAACTCCACCATACATGGTCTCGATCATTCCGCGCTCCACCGGCGCAGACGGCTACGCTATGCAGTGCCCAGCCGAGCGCGCCGAAACGATCGCACGCGAGGACTTGCCGCTCATTTCACGCCCGGCGCCATTGGCTGTCACAATGCTGCAAACTTGATGCCGGTCAATGCAGGCCCGACGCCGATGAGGGATATTGGTTGTGATTGGAGGAAGCGATTATGGGACTTGTTTCAGGTAAAATTGCTCTGGTAACCGGCGCAGGGGCAGGCATTGGCCGCGCCACGGCGCTTAAATTTGCCAGCGAAGGGGCATCGGTAATGGTGTCCGACATCAAGGCGGATGGCGGCGAAGAGACTGCCGACATGATCCGGCAGACGGGCGGCAAAGCCCAGTTCTTCAAGGCGGATATCAGCCAGTCGGGTGATGTGGCGGCGCTGATCGCCAAAACGGTTGAGACCTATGGCCGCCTCGATTGTGCCTGCAATAATGCCGGTATTGAGGGCAAAATTGCCCCGCTGGCAGAGCAGAGCGAGGATGATTTCGACGCGGTTATCCGGGTCAATCTGCGCGGCACGTTTCTCTGTCTTAAAGCCGAAATTGTTCAGATGCTTGAAGGTGCCGGTGGGGCGATCGTCAATATCGCCTCTGTTGCGGGCCTTGTCGGCTTTACGGGCTTGTCGCCCTATGTTGCCTCAAAGCATGCCATTGCCGGGCTGACCAAAAACGCTGCGCTGGAATTCTCGAAATCCGGCGTTCGGGTGAATGCCATATGCCCGGGCGGCATTGATACACGCATGCTGGATTCTCTGGCCGATCAGATCAGCGGCGGGGTTACCAGTTCGGCGGATATGCTTTCACCCATGCACCCGATCGGACATATCGGTACGCCGGATGAAATTGCAGAACTGGTCGTCTGGCTGTGTTCTGATCGTGCCTCTTTCATAACCGGTGCGATTATCCCGGCTGACGGTGGCTATGTCGCGCAATAGACGATGTCAGGTTCGGGGAATTTTGCATGCAGACCAAGGCGACGGAAATTAAGGCGGTATTGAACGATGCCAGGCCAGGCCGGAACTGGACATGGCCGATAATCATTGCACTCGTCGTGGTGCTGGCTGTGGTTGGCCTGTGGTTCTGGCGGTCCGGTTCGACGACGGCGGGTGTCTCCCAGTATATTACCGGCGCCATTGATCGCGGTGACATCGTTGTAACTGTCACGGCTACGGGGTCGGTTGAACCCACCAATACTGTCGAGATTTCCACCGAGCTGTCGGGGACCGTGCGTTCTGTGGCGTTCGATTTCAACGACAATGTCAAAAAAGGCGACGTCTTGGCGCGTCTTGATACGGAGACCCTGGAGGCTAATCTGACGCGCGCCCGTGCCAATGTGGCGCTGGCGGAAGCGAAAATGGCCGATGCCCGGGTCACGCTGGCCGAAACCCGACAGGCCTATGAGCGCTCCTTGCAGCTTGATGAAAAGGGGATCACCTCGAGCCAGACCCTGATTGGCGTGAAGTCGAATTTCGACCGCGCCACGGCAGGCATGCAGAGCGCAGAGGCTAATCTGGGCATTGCAAAGGCTGATCTTGCGCTCAATGAGGCTAATCTCGCCAAAGCCTGCATATGTTCACCGATCGACGGCATCGTGCTGGATCGCAATGTCGAGGTTGGCCAGATCGTTGCGGCTTCATTTTCCGCGCCCACACTTTTTACCCTCGCGGAAGATCTCGCCCATATGCAACTTCAGGTCGATATAGACGAGGCGGATATCGGCCGTGTTTCCGATGGTGACGAGGCGAACTTTACCGTGGAGGCCTATCAGGGGAAATCCTTCCCCGCCGTTATCGCCGAATTGCGGTTCGCGCCCCTGACGGTCAACGGGGTGGTCACCTACAAGGCCATCCTTGCCGTTGACAACAGCGCCCTTCTGCTGCGTCCCGGCATGACAGCTACGGCCTCGATCATTGTCTCTGAATCGGATGATGTTCTGCGCGTGCCCAATGCAGCGCTCCGCTTTACGCCGCCTTCACCCACACTGGACGTGCCGGTGGCTGAGGGGGAGAAAATTGTCTGGATCTTGCGCAATGGCGAAGCGGTGCCCATCGCTGTGTCCATAGGGGCCAGCGATGGCAGCTATACTGAAATCACTTCCGACGCGCTCGCGCCGGGTGATCGGGTTATTGTCGATATCGGTGCCAGCTGATGGCTGCGCGGTCCAGGCAACAGTCCGGCCCGCCCGAAGAGGCGGAGATACTTATCGACCTGAAGGATATCACCAAGGTTTTCGGTTCCGGCGAGGCGGAAGTGCGTGCCTTGCGTGGCATTGATCTGGAAATCGCGCGTGGCGAGTTCGTCGCGATCATGGGCCCCAGTGGTTCGGGCAAGTCAACGGCCATGAACATCATCGGGTGTCTCGACGGGCCCACGGCGGGCACCTATCTCTTTGGCGGCGTCAATGTGGGCGATATCGGGCGTAACCAGCGGGCGCTGCTCCGGCGGAATTTCCTGGGCTTTGTCTTTCAAGGCTATAATCTGCTCGCCCGGACGTCCGCGCTCGACAATGTGGAACTGCCGCTCATTTATCAAGGCATGGCTGTCGCGGCCCGCCGCCGTCTGGCTTTGGAAGCGCTGGAACGTGTTGGCCTTGCGGGACGCGAACATCATGATCCCTCGCAGCTCTCCGGTGGGCAACAGCAACGTGTGGCGATTGCCCGTGCCATTGTCAGCCGCCCGGATGTGGTGCTGGCCGATGAACCGACCGGCAATCTCGATTCTGAAAAAAGCAGAGACATCATGGATCTGCTCGCAGCCCTTAACCGCGACGAGGGCATGACCATCGTCATGGTCACCCATGAGCCCGATATGGCGGCCTATGCTGACCGTTTGATCCAGTTCCGCGATGGCCGCATCGAGTCTGACGGCAAGACAGGCGAGGTGGCATGATATGATCTGGGAAACCTCAAAGCTTGCGATTCAGGCGATATTTCGCAATGCCCTTCGCTCTTTTCTGACGGTTCTGGGCGTTGTCATTGGTGTTGCCGCGGTGATCACCATGGTCACGCTGGGGCAGGGAACAACTGCGCGTGTCACCTCTGAAGTCGCGCAGCTGGGCAGCAATCTGCTGATGATCCTGCCGGGACAATCTGGCGGCGGGCCGGCCGCGGCAGGTGCGAGTGCTGCAAGCTTCACCCTTGGGGATGTGAATGCTGTGGCCGACCAGATCCCCGGGGTTCTGACGGCCGCGCCTTATGCGTCAAGGTCGATGACGATCATCTTTGGTGCCGAGCATCACACCTCGGCGGTTATCGGCACCGACAACCGGTATTTCATTGCACGCGACTGGCCGCTCGCCACGGGTCGGGACTTCTACGAAAGCGAGCTGCAGGCGGGCAGTGCCGCCTGCATTATCGGGGACACAACGCGCGACATCTTTTTTGGTGCTGGCGACCCGGTGGGCGAGACTATTCGCGTGGGGCAGATTTCCTGCCGCATCATTGGTGTTCTGGTCTCCAGGGGCAGTTCAAGTTTTGGTTCCGATCAGGACGACACCGTCATCATGCCCTTGCGCACCTTTCAACGGCGTATCGCCGGCAATGCGGATGTAAATATGATCTATGTTGCTGTCCGGGACGGGTTTGCGACGGCTAAAGTCACGCGGGACGTGGAATTGCTGATGCGGGAACGCCGGCAGATTTCGCCGGGCGAAGACGATAATTTCAATGTCTTTGACATGGAGCAGGTTGCCTCCATGCTGTCCACGGTCACCGGCGTCCTGACGGGCCTGTTGGCAGCTGTCGCAGGTGTCAGCCTGCTGGTCGGCGGTATCGGCATCATGAATATCATGCTGGTGTCTGTTACGGAACGCACCAAGGAAATCGGCATTCGGCTGGCCATCGGTGCCCTTGAAGGCCAGGTGCTGATGCAGTTTCTGGTGGAGGCGGTGGTGCTCTCGCTGTTTGGCGGGATTATCGGCATTGCCCTGGGGCTGGGGCTGGCCGCATTTGCCGGCGGGTTTCTCGACATACCGTTTGTCATCGATCCGATTGTGATCTTTGGTGCTTTTGCGTTTTCCGCTGTTATCGGCGTTATTTTTGGATATTTCCCGGCCCGCCGGGCGGCGCGCCTTAATCCCATAGAGGCTCTGCGTCACGAATAGCTGCGGGCTGAACTACTCGGAATGGCCATGCCGGTCTGACCGGCATGGCCAGATTGGTTATTTGATGCCGGCCTGTTTGGCGACAGCGGCCCAGATGTCCACTTCCTCGGCAATGCGCTGGCGCAGCTCCTCAGGGGTGGTGCCGACGACTTCGCCCTGGGCTTCCACCGTCTTTTTGACCTGCGGATCCTTCATCGCTTCGATAATGGCGGCGTTGAGCTGGTCGATGATTTCCGGCGGGGTGCCTTTGGGGGCGGAAAAGGCGAACCATGCGGCCAGTTCCAGCCCGGTCACGCCCTGTTCTTCAAGGGTCGGGATATCCGGGTTGAAGGCCTGACGGGTCTTGGTGCCGACGGCCAGCGCCTTGACGTCGCCGGATTTCACCGCACCCTGAATGCCGAGATAAGTATCGACCATGAAGTCGATTTCGCCACTGCGGGTGGCAGTCAGCACGGCGGAGCTGCCGCCATAAGGGACATGCAGCAGGTCAATGCCGGTCTTTTGTTTGAACAGTTCTGCCGTCAGATGGGTCGAGGTGCCGGTGCCGGGGGAACCGTGATTGAGCTCGCCGGGATGGGCGCGGGCATATTCAAGGAATTCCTGCAGCGTGTTGACCGGCAGGCTCGCATTCACGGCAATGACAAAGGGCGCTTTGGTTGCCAGCGTGATCGGGGCGAAATCCTCGCGGAAATCGAAGTCGAGGTCTGGCTGGGTTGTGGGGTAAACCGAAACGGTGGCTGTGTGAAACAGGATGGTATAGCCATCGGGCTTGGACCGGGCGACGAATTCCGCGCCCACGGCACCACCGGCACCGGGCTTGTTTTCGATAACCACGGGTTGGCCAAGGACAGTGCCGAGGGGCGCCGCGATGACGCGGGCCAGCGTGTCGGTGGCCCCGCCCGCGGTATAAGGTAAAACCACGGTGATCGGCCGGGTCGGGAAATCCTCGGCAAGGACTGCGCTGGATGTCAGACCCAGTGCGCCTATGGCCGCCAATAGTTTGAGACTTGTTCTTCTTTTCATATCGTTCTCCTCCTTGGTTGAACTCTTTTTGGAGCGCTTTTGCGCCCGGGGTTATTCTTGCGTGCTGCCCAATGGTTTGGGCGTCGCCCGCCGGCGTTTGAGCATCTGGCTGACCGGCTGCCAGAATGACCAGATCAGGGCGATGGCCGAAAAGATCATGCAGGCGGCAGTGATCGGGCTGTCGACAAAGGTAAAGACGTCGCCTCTTGAGAGCAGCAGGGCGCGGCGCATGTTTTCCTCGATCATTGGGCCGAGCAGAAAGCCCAATAGCAGCGGGGCTGCGGGATAGCGCCCGAGGATCATCATGGTGCCGACAATGCCGAAAAAGATGACGACAAAAATGTCGAAGACATTGTTGCGGATGGTGAAGACGCCAACGCAGATGAAGAACAGCATGGCGATATAAAGCGCGTCATAGGGAATGCGCAGGATCTGCACGAAGACGCCGATCAGCGGCAGGTTGAGCAGCAGCAGGATGAGATTGCCGATCCAGAAACTGGCAATCAGGCCCCAGAACAGTTGCGGCTGATCGATAACCAGGGTCGGGCCGGGGACGATGCCGTGGATCAGCAGGGCCCCGAGCAGTACCGCCATGACGGAATCGCCGGGAATGCCCAGGCTAAGGGTGGGGATGAAGGCGGACTGGACCGAGGCGTTATTGGCCGCTTCCGGCGCGGCGATACCCTCGACAATGCCGGTGCCGAATTTTTCGGGATGACGTGAGACCTTGCGTTCCGCCGCATAGGCCATGAAGGAGGCAATGGTCGGCCCAACGCCGGGAAGAATGCCGCAAAGGCAACCGATCAGCATGCCGCGAACCGTGGGGAAGGTGCTGTCGCGCACGTCCTGCCGGGTGGGGAAAAGGCTTTTGAACGAGACGTTGCCGATGGCGAAAGGGGTGGCCGAGGTGCGCAACAGGTTGACGAGGATTTCCGCGACACCGAACAGGCCCATGGCGAGGGCAACGATGTTCAAGCCGTCCGAGAGTTCCAGCATGCCCAGATTAAGCCGTTGCACGCCCGAATTGATGTCCATGCCGACAAGCCCGAGGACGAGCCCCAGCACCACCATGGCCAGCCCCTTGAGGGCCGAGCCGGGAGAGAGGGTGGAGGCGGCGATGAGGCCGAAGACGGCAATGGAGAAATACTCCGCCGCCCCGAATTGCAGGGCAACGCGGGCGATGAACGGGGCGAGAAAGACCAGCACCAGAATGGAGAAGGTGCCGCCGATGAACGAGGTCCAGGTGGTAATGGCCAGCGCCACCCCGGCGCGGCCCTGTTTGGCCATGGGGTGCCCGTCCAGACAGGTAATGGCATTGGTCGAGGTGCCGGGAATATTGAGCAGGATGGAGGCGGTAGAGCCGCCATATTGGGCACCATAGAAGACGCCAGCGAGCATGATGATCGCTGTGGTGGGGTCCATGTAAAAGGTCACCGGCAACAGCATGGAGATGGTGGAGAGCGCGCCAATGCCCGGCAGCAGGCCGATCACCGTGCCAAGGGTGACGCCGATCAGGCAGAACAACAGGTTTTCCGGCTGCAGGGCGACCATGAAGCCGCTTTGCAGGTTAATCAGGGTTTCCATTTTATCTTGGTCCTATGGCTCACCAGGAAAAGGCTGCGACCGGCAGGCCGAGGCCCTGGATGAAAAGTCCCCAGCCGAGGAGGGGCAGCGCCACAGCGGTGATGATGACGCGGCGCGGGTTCGGTTTGGGATGGGCGAAAGCGGCGATAAGCACCAGCGCGACCGTGGCCGGGATCATGCCGAAGCGGTCAAGCAGCAGGGCCCATACCAGAATGGCGGCGAAAACGGCAATGGCGGCTTTTATACGGGTGGTCTCGGATGTCTTTTCTACCTCATTGGTGAAAAGGGCGACGAGTGTGCCGAGCAGGCACAGCAGGATGCCGGCCATCAGCGGGAAATAGCCAGGACCCATGCGGGTGACCTGGCCCAGCGGATAGGCCAGCGACTGGAGTGCGACCAGCAGGCCGCACAAGGCGATGACGGCACCGCCGCCGACGTCGAACAGGCTGCGTTCGCGAAGCTTCATGCTTTCCTCCCCGAAAGCCCTGATCCATCAGGATGATTTGTTTGCAACGGGCTACCCCTCCACGGACGAAGGGGTAGCTCGCGGCCAATCGCCGGTGTCGCCAGATCAATATCTGCTTGTTGGTCTTCTGACCCGGCGTGCCGGATAGGGCCCATGGATAGTTGCAAAGGGCCGGATGGCGATAAATGTCCAAAAGCCGACAAGTATCTTTGCAATAGACGCAACGCCGCTTGCCGTTTTGTGGGCGTGTGAAGGGATGCCGCTGGCTGATATTCTGCAAGAAAACACCGGAGGGGAACCAGAATGACCAGCGAACAAGACAAAGCAGCACTCAAACAGGCGGTTATCGCGACGCGGGATTACTGGCACCCCTTCCATGAAGGCTTGCTGGAAATGTCGCCGGATTATCTGCAGGCCTATCTCGACTTTCAGGATGCGCCCGCGCGCTCCGGCCTGCTCGAACCCAAGGTGCAGGAATTCATCTATATCGCCGCCGATGGCGCCGTCAGTCATCTTTATGCCAGCGGTCTGGCGCGTCATATCGAGATGGCGATGGGCAAGGGCGCCAGCCGCGACGAAGTGCTGGAGGTGATCATGCTGACCATGCTGACAGCCCATAGCAGCCACGATCTGGGTCTGCCGATCCTTGTCGAGGAAATGCGCGCAGCCGGCATTGGCGGAGCGGTGCTGGAACGCGAATTGGCGGCAGAAGAGCAAAAGATCAGGGAAGATCATATCGCTGCCACCGGGCATTGGCCCGCCTGCGGGGATGCGCTGTTACGGCTGGCACCCGAATTTGTGAAAGGGTTTCTGGCCTATGAGGCGATACCTTATGGGACCGGGCCTTTGGCACCCAAGATCAAGGATTTCATCCGGATCGCGGTTTGTGCCTCGCCGACCAATCTCGACGGGGCGGCGCTGCGGCTGCATATTCGCTCGGCCCTGAAAAACGGGGCCAGCGGCGAGGAAATTGCCGAAGTGCTGCAATTGACCAGCGCCATCGCCATCCACACCTGCACGGCTTCCATTCCGGCGCTGGTGGCAGCCTCAACCAAACTGGGCAAATAGCCCGCGATCTTTTCGTTAGATGCAAAGATCGTTTTCGGCACAGCCGCTAACCCATGCCTGCGGCTTCGCGCTAGATGTCATTCGGATTTGCCTGGAGCGGTCATTGCGCCGGGCCAGCATAGTTTTGTGGGGAGGAAATATTGATGAGCGAGCAGACAGGTCACGAATTCATCCGGCTTGAGGTCAAGGACAATATCGCCATTGTCACCTGCGACCGGCCGCCGGTGCATGCGCAGAACCGGCAGTTCCGTGAGGAAATGATCGAAATCTTTGACGCCATGAGCGATCGCGACGATGTGCACGTGGTGATTCTGACGGCGACGGGCAAGTATTTCTCTGCCGGGGCGGATATCAAGGAACGGGCGAATTTTGAAGAAACACCGGGCCATTACACCCGGCACAACCGTTTGACCCGCGAGTTTTTCTATGCGGTTTCCGATTGCACCAAGCCGGTGATTGCCGCGGTCAACGGCCCGGCCTTCGGAGCGGGTTTCGCCATGATGCTGGCCTGCGATATCATGTTTGCGGTGGAAGACGCCTATTTTGTCATGCCCGAAATCGATGTGGGGCTGGCGGGGGGCGCCAAATTCATTGCCAATCATTTCAGCAAGTCGCGCACCAATGCCATGTATCTGACCGGGCGTCGTTATCCGGCGGCGGAACTATACCGGCTGGGGGTGATTGAGGCGGCCTTGCCGAAGGAGGAGATGTGGGCGGCGGTGATGCAGATGGCCGGGGAAATCGCGGCCAAAAGCCCGATGGCCATTCAACGCATCAAGCGGGCCATGCAGGTGATTGAGGAAATGCCGACGCGCGAGGCCTATCGCTTCGAGCAGACCGTTACGGTGGATCTGTCGCATACCGAAGATGCGCGCGAGGCGCAAAAGGCATTTGTTGAAAAGCGCAAGCCGGTGTTCAAGGGCAAATAACAGCCCGGACGGATGCGACCACGGAGGAATTTCATGCAGGATATTGGCGAATTCGACTATGTGATCGCTGGCGGCGGCTCTGCCGGTTGCGTATTGGCGAACCGGCTGTCGGAAGACCCGCGCAACAAGGTCTTGCTGCTTGAAAAAGGCGGGCGCGACAACTGGATCTGGTTTCACATTCCGGTCGGCTATCTGTTCGCCATTGGCAATCCGCGTGCGGACTGGCTGTTCTCCACCCAGCCCGAAGCGGGGCTGAACGGCCGGGCGCTGGCCTATCCGCGCGGCAAGGTTCTGGGCGGGTCCTCGGCGATCAATGCCATGATCTATATGCGCGGGCAGGCGGCCGATTATGACGGCTGGCGCGACCTTGGCCTCTCCGGCTGGGGCTGGGACGAAGTGCTGCCCTATTTCATCAAACCCGAAGACCATGTGGACGGCAAAACCCCGTTTCATGGCGCGGGTGGCGAATGGCGGGTCGAGCACCCACGCATGAGATGGAACATTCTCGACCGCATCCGCGATGCAGCGGAGACGGCCGGTATTGCCAAGATCGACGATTTCAATTGTGGCGATAATGAAGGCTCGGCTTATTTTCAGGTCAACCAGAAGGCCGGGCGGCGCTGGAGCGCGGCGCGCGGATTTTTGAAGCCGGCGCTCGGGCGCCCCAATCTCAAGGTCGAGACCGGGGTTTATATCGAAAAGGTCGAGATGACCGACAAGCGGGTGACCGCGGTGATTTTCGCGCGCGATGGCCAGAAAATGCGGGCCGGGGTGCGCGGCGAAGCGATCCTGTCGTCCGGATCGGTCGGGTCACCCCTGATCCTTGAAGCGTCGGGCATTGGTGATGCGGCACGGCTCGGGGATCAGGGTATTGAGAGCGTCCATCATCTGCCGGGCGTCGGCGGGAACATGCAGGACCATTTGCAAATCCGGCCCATTTACAAGGTCAACGGCATCCAGACACTGAACGGTCTTTATCGCAACCTGTTCCGCCGGGCGGGCATGGGGCTTGAATATCTGGCGCGCCGCACCGGGCCGCTGACCATGGCACCCTCCCAGCTTGGCGCGTTTGCCAGATCTTCCAGCGACTATGACCGGGCCAATCTGGAATTTCATTTCCAGCCGCTTTCGCTCGATAAATGGGGTGAGGGTCTGCATCCGTTCGAGGCGTTCACGGCCAGTGTCTGTAATCTCCGTCCGACCAGCCGGGGCAGTATTCATTTGATGCGCGATGAACAAGGAGAGGTGCAGCCGGAAATCCGTCCCGGCTATCTTTCAACAGATGCAGACAGGCAAGTCGCCGTCGACTCGTTGAAACTGGTGCGCAAGATTGTCGGCCAGAAGGCGCTCGCGGCCTACACGCCGACCGAATACCTGCCGGGGCCGGATATCAGTAGCGACGCTGATCTGCTCAAGGCCGCCGGGGACCTCGGGACCACCATTTTCCATCCCGTGGGGACGGCGAAAATGGGGACTGACGGTGATCCGCTGGCGGTGGTGGATGAACGGCTGCGGGTGCGCGGCATTGACGGGTTGCGGGTTATTGATGCGTCAATCATGCCCAATATCACCTCGGGCAATACCAATTCCCCCACCGTAATGATTGCGGAAAAAGGTGCCGCCATGGTGCTTTCCGACGGCAAATAGCCTGATTGCCGGATCAGGTTTGCAAAATAAGCAAAGATGTTTGGCAGTTTTTCGCATTGAGTCATCACCGCACGCTGCCTAACGTTTTAGCGTTAGCGTAAACATACGCAATTGGAGGAGAGCATGCTCAAGAAGACAATCGTCCGTGCGACGATGGTTGCCGCAGCCTTGCTGCCGTTGGCCACGATTTCGGTTTCGGCACAGGATGCAGCCACATATCCGGATCACCCTGTAACCATAATCGTTCCCTATTCGCCAGGCGGATCCACTGACGCGGCTGCCCGCTTCATTGCACCGCTTTTGTCTGAGGCATTGGGTCAGCCCTTCGTGGTTGAAAACAAGCCCGGCGCATCCGGTACCATCGGCACCGATGCCGTCGCCAAGGCCGATAATGACGGGTACACCCTGTTGGTGCACACTTCGGTTATCGGCATTCATCCGGCATTCAAATCGAACCTGACCTATGACACCCAGGCTGACCTGAGCCCGGTCAGTGTCGTGGCGGGTGGCCCGTTTGTGCTCAATGTAAACCCGTCAGTGCCGGCCAATACTGTTGCCGAACTGGTGGATTATGCCAAGGCACATCCCGGTGAGCTGAACTTCGGTTCTGCGGGTGCCGGTTCTTCCGGCCATCTGATTGCCGAACTGTTCATGGAGTCCACCGGTATCGACATGGTGCACATTCCTTATGCGGGCGGCGGACCTTCGCAGGTTGGCCTGATGTCCAATGAAGTGCAGCTGGTATTCGATACGCTGACCTCGGTGCCGTTCATCGAAGAAGGCCGCTTGAAGGCCCTGGCCGTGACCTCGAATGAGCGCTGGGCCGGGTTGCCTGACGTGCCGACCATGAAGGAGCAGGGGTATGAAGATTCCGCTGCTGCGATCTGGATCGGTGCCTTTGCACCTGCCGGCACACCGCAAGAGATTGTCGACAAGCTGTCGGCGAACATTGCCAAGGCCGTTGAAGACAAGAAAGTCGTCGACCAGCTTTATGGCGTCGGTCTGGTGCCCGTGGGCAGCACACCCGCCGAAGCCAAGACGACGCTCGATACCGATATCGCCAAGTGGAAGGCGCTTGCCGCCTCCGGCGTTACCCTCGAGCAGTAAGATCAAGCAAAGCGCGTCCCGGTGATCCGGGGCGCGCTTTTTCCTTGCTGATTTCCCCTCATTGATTTCCCGGGTGGCAAGCCATGCCAAAAGACAAGTCTATCCTCGTGTGCGGCCCTTTGGATGCCGGCACCGAGGCGGTGATTACTGACGTGCTGTCAAGCGCTGGTGCCAATTGCCGTTTTTGCACCTATGCAGAAGCCGAGGCCCTGCTGGCCGGTGACGCGCGTTGCGACATGCTGGTGACCTTGCCGGTGGATGTGACCCCGGCGCGGTTTGATGAAATCGATATTGCCGTCTGGGAGCGCGGGCTCGACGATAATCTGCATGCCCGTTTCCGGGTGGCGCAGGCGGCGGTGCAAAAATTCGCGGCCAGCAAAGCCGGCGTGATTGTGCATGTGGTGCCGGCGGCCGGGCTTATAGGGCAAGCTGAAGGCGGGACCGTTTCCATTGCGACCATGAGCGGTGTGGCGCTGTCGCGCTCGATTGCGCTCGATAATGCCAATACGGGCATTGTCTCCAATGTCATAGCCACCAGGGGGCCGGACCATGCGCGGTCGCTGGCCGCCCTGATCG
>Ga0209344_10003195_pt1 | contig 16556 bp, 14 predicted proteins | sample Cruoilmetagenom6_FD_187293 | JGI IMG/M metagenome (GOLD analysis project Ga0209344, IMG submission 187293) | Oil polluted marine microbial communities from Coal Oil Point, Santa Barbara, California, USA - Santa Barbara Oil Seep Sample 6 (SPAdes)... | ecosystem: Environmental > Aquatic > Marine... | reverse complement strand
GAAAAAGCCGATAGTCATTGAAGAGGAGTAAGCCAAAGCGTAAGAATTGGGCAAAGGGGGCACGAGATGGGCACCATTTGGGCACACGCAAAAAATAAGGGCCTACGCATTAACGTAAGCCCTTGATATTATGGCGCGCCCGGCAGGATTTGAACCTGCGACCCTCGGCTTCGGAGGCTAATTCTAAGTCTTTCCGGTGGACTTACCTATTAAGCTCCCTACCGATAAATTCAATTTTAATTTATATAAAACAATGACTTGAAAGATGAAAGCCTTAATAGAACTTTCCGCTTTATCCCAATTTACACCGACAGTTGCCCATCGCCACCACCAAAACGGGCACATAGCGTGATTTTAAAATGTCCGATTTTAGGACGGTTTTGACCTTTGGCGGTAGTAGCTTACCTGGATTTCTAAACAATCCATGATGATCGCCTAGCAAAAGCACTTACTTTCCCCGCTTATCAGCATAATAAACTGCCACAATGGCCAAATGGGTTGCATCATTGGAGTCGATCATGTCATCGGTTTATCGTCGTAAACTTTCCATTGGGGTTCAGACCTTTTCTGACACCCATAAAGGTGTCTATTACTACGTTGATAAGACACCCTTTGAGCGCCTATCCAAACAGAACAAGTACTACTTTCTTTTGCGCCCAAGTCAATTCGATATGAGCTTAATGCTGGATAATCTGCGCTACCTGTTCTAAGGCCACCAGGAGTTGTTCGGGAGAATATATCCACCATAAGCGGGATTAACAGACGAAAGTTGCTATATGAGGAAATTACGTTTGAAGATCTTTTTGGCCTTCGCTCGAAAGAGCCTACCCGCTAGGCTGTTGGCGAGCAGGTAAATTACGCCTTCATGCCTTAGCGCATGTTTCGAATGTGCTCCTTTAGCTAGCTAAAACGTCTGCGGCTCTGGCTAAGCACGAGCACGAGCACGAGCACGGGAATGAATCACCACCTCACTTCATTTCAAACCCTTTCTTAACGAGAAATTCTTGCATATGCGCACGCAGTTTTTGATTGAAAAGTGGTGCTAAATTCTGCGACCAGTTCGACATTTTATTACCGCCCTTCCGAGCCTTATAATAGTGGTGCATCGTTAGATTGAAAGCATTCACATACTCTGCATCATCGCTGTAACTGTTCTCTTTCAACACAGCCTCAACCGGTAAACGCGGTTTAATATCAGGATCGTGTGCAGGGTATCCAATACACATACCAAAAACAGGATATACATGCTGCGGTAAACTTAGTAGCTCGCTAACAGCTTGAGGATTATTACGTATCCCTCCTATATAGCAGATCCCCAACCCTTGCGATTCAGCCGCGATTGCAATATTTTGTGCCACTAATGAAACATCTACCGTAGCAACTAAAAGCTGCTCTGTCATACCGCTAACGACGTTTTCTCCTGTGCTTCTGGCCGCTTCCAGTGGACGCTTCATATCGGCGCAAAAGACTAGAAACACACTGCTGCTCGCCACGTAATTTTGGCCACCTGTTAGCTCAACCAATTGGTTGCGTAATTGTTTATCGGTGACATGTATTAAGCTATATGCTTGTATATGGCTAGAGGTTGCTGCCGCCTGACCTGAACAAACCAACTCTCTTAACAGACTTTTAGGAATACCTCGTTCTTCGAACTTTCGAATTGAACGATGAGATTTTAACAATCTGATGGTGTCGTTCATTATCTACCCCTATCCAAGAACAACTTTTAATGTGGTTTAAAATTTATAACTTGCTCTCAAGCTCAGGTAGAAGCTCGAATAAATCCCCAACCAAGCCATAATCCGCCACCTGGTAGATCGGTGCTTCGTCGTCTTTATTGATGGCGACGATCACCTTGGAGTCCTTCATGCCCGCCAGGTGTTGGATGGCACCGGAGATACCCACGGCAATGTACAGGTCCGGGGCGACGATCTTGCCGGTCTGGCCGACCTGCATATCGTTGGGAACAAAACCTGCGTCGACCGCGGCGCGGGAGGCACCAATCGCTGCACCCAGCTTGTCGGCAATACCGTCGAGCAGCTTGAAGTTTTCGCCGTTGCCCATGCCGCGGCCACCGGAGATCACCACCTTGGCGCCGCCCAGTTCGGGACGGTCAGACTTCGCCAGCTCTTCTTTGACAAAGCTGGACTGGCTGTTGTCGGCGACAAAATCGACCGCTTCAATCGTGGCGCTGCCGCTTTCACCGACGGCATCGAAGCCGGTGGTACGCACAGTGATCACTTTCAGGGCATCGTCGCTTTTGACCGTGGCAATAGCGTTGCCGGCGTAAATCGGGCGCTGGAAGGTATCGGCACTCTCGACACCCAGCACATCCGATAGCTGGCTGACGTCTTTCAGCGCGGCCAGGCGCGGCAACACATTTTTGCCGGTGGTGGAGGCGCTGGCGAGTACGTGGGTGTAGCCATCGGCCAGTTCGACCAGCAATGCGCCCATGGGCTCGGCGAGCTGGTGCGCGTAGACAGCGTTATCCGCAACGCGCACTTTGCTCACACCATCGAGTTTGGCGGCGGCGTCGGCCGCGGCTTGGACGCCTTCACCGGCGACGAGAACGTCAATATCACCACCAATGGCTTTAGCGGCCGCCACAACGTGGGCCGTGGCGCCGGCCAGGTGGCCTTCGTGTAAATCGGCAAGTACCAGAATGCTCATGGCATCAGCTCCTCGTTAAAGCACTTTGTTCAAAGTACTGTGTTCAAAGTACTTTGGCTTCGTTTTTAAGTTTGTCGATCAGCTCGTCTACCGAGGCGACTTTAATGCCGCCCTTACGCTCGGCGGGGGATTCCACTTTGAGCAGGCTGACCTTGGAGGCGACGTCGATGCCATAATCGGCGGGCGTTTTCACATCCAGCGGCTTTTTCTTGGCCTTCATGATATCGGGGAGCTTGGCGTAGCGCGGCTCATTCAGGCGCAGATCGGTGGTTACAATCGCCGGTAGCGTCAGGGCGATGGTTTGCAGGCCGCCATCGACTTCTCGCGTTACGTTAACCTTGTCGCCATCCACCACCACTTCAGAAGCAAAGGTGCCTTGGGGCAGGCCGGACAGCGCGGCGAGCATTTGGCCGGTCTGGTTGTTGTCGGTGTCGATGGCCTGTTTGCCCAGAATAACCAAGCCGGGCTGCTCTTCCTCCACCACTTTGGCCAGCAGCTTGGCGACGGCCAGGGATTCGGCACGCTCGTCGGTTTCAATGTGAATAGCGCGATCTGCCCCCAGCGCCAGCGCGGTGCGCAGCTGCTCCTGAGCGACTTTGGGGCCAATTGAAACGGCGACCACTTCGGTAGCTGCGCCCTTCTCTTTCAGGCGCACCGCTTCTTCCACGGCAATTTCGCAGAAAGGGTTCATGGCCATTTTGACGTTGGTCAGATCAACGTCGGAGTGGTCCGCTTTAACGCGGATTTTGACATTGTAGTCGATGACGCGTTTCACCGCGACGAGGATTTTCATAAGCTTTTGATCCAATTTTTTTAATATAAGTGTCAAGTAATAGGCAATTGTTTATTAAGAGCGAATACTTGATGTCGACGAAGCCTAATTCAAGTTGAGTAAGCCTTACATAATGTTCCGAATAAAAATTTGCGTAATTAAGTTAGTTCAGTTCGTAATTACCCATGATTAGCGAAATTTTAGTTTTCATCCTTAACATCGTGCCGACACGAACGAAGAAATAGGTCAATATGCATTTATTATATTTATTAGTTTATGCTGCCCCCCCACCACAATGCTGAGCCCGATCTAGAATGGTTTTTGCCATTGCGATTACCGGTGCATCAACCATCTGACCATCGACCTTAAAAGCACCTTCACCATACTCTGCTGCTACCATGACTTTCTCTGCCCACTGCACTTGCTCCGCACTGGGAGCAAAGCCAGACTGTACCGGCCCAACCTGTTTAGGGTGAATACACAGCATACCGGAGAACCCCATGTTTCTTGCTCGCCGGGCGCGCATGAGGACAGCTTCATCATCGTCAAAAATTGGAAACACTGTTTCAATGGGTGGTAATAAGCCGGCGACTCGTGAACTCACCAGAAGCTGATACCTACAGTGATCCATGATAGTCTCAGCACCTGTAGTGTTGGCTTCTATACCCAGATCCGCACTTAAATCCAGCCCGCCGTAACTCATCCTACGAACCGCTGGAGAAGCGGCAATGTCATGGATAGCTAATAGACCTCTGGCTGTCTCAATTAGAGGAAGAACAGGTTTACCAGCACTCGCTACCACCCTTATGTCTTCAGGAGACTCCGCTCTGGGTAGCATGATAACAATCACTTTATCTTGCTGTTTACAAAGCGCCAGATCTTCATCAAAGAATTCTGTGTCACGGGCATTAATACGTACATAGATACCTGGGCCATCGTGCTGCTTAAGAAAGTCTTCCAGCGCTTGCCGTGCGGTTGTCTTGGCACCAATTGGCACCGCGTCCTCCAGATCCACAATGACTGCGCCAGCGCCACTAGCTAAGGCCTTTGGTATCCGTTCCGGCCGGGAAGCCGGGACAAACAACATGGTTTTCAAATTATCGTTGGTCATTGTCAGTTACCTGCTGTCGACATCCTGTTGCTGGTCACACCACACCAATACGTTCAAACTTTTCAATTTGCTCATCGCTGTAACCGAGGCTCTGCAGTATCGGACGCGTGTTCTCCCCCATCGACGGTACGGACGATGTCGCTTCCGCAAACCAGAGCCCGGGGGTCTTCAAAGCCGGGACTTCACCGGCTGGCGTCATTACATCAAACCAGCGATTACGCGCACTCAACTGCGGGTGCTGCCATACCTGGTGCATGTCATTAACGGTAGCGTTGGCGATTCCTGCGTCATCAAGACGACTGGTCACATCAGCAAGGGCAAGCTGTGAAAACACCCCCCGGATCAAGCTGTTGAGTTCAACACGGTTGTCAGAGCGTTGGGGATTGGTGACAAACCGCGGGTCTTCTGCAAGCTCGGGCGCCTTCATTACCAGCTCACAGAACCCCAGCCATTCCCGATCATTCTGTAGACCCAGCATCACGGTGCTACCGTCCCCAACAGGAAACGGCCCGTAAGGATAGATTGTGGAATGTGAAGCACCGGCTCGAGTTGGCGCAGGGGCGCCGTTATAGCTGTAATACAAGGGGTAGCCCATCCATTCAACCAGAGATTCCAGCATGGAAATATCAATATGGCTGCCCTCCCCGGTCCGACCGCGCAGTAGCAGCGCCGACAGGATACTGGTTTGCGCAGATGTACCTGCGGCGATATCTGCCACTGAACAACCCGCCTTCATCATTCCCTCAGGTTCAGGCGTACCCGTAACAGAAAGGAAACCACTTTCGCTCTGGATCATCAGATCGTAAGCTTTTTTATCCTCATACGGTCCTCCCTTGCCATAGCCGGATATATCACAGACTGTCAGTCGCGGATATCGCGGATGCAGGTCGGAAAATGACAGCCCTAGACGATCGGTCGCCCCCGGAGCAAGGTTCTGCACAAGAACATCCGCCTCTGCCAACAACTGATGTAATATTTTCATGCCTTCGTTTTTCTTCAGGTTCAGGCACAAACTTTCCTTGGAGCGGTTGGCCCAGACAAAATGCGACGACTGACCATTCACCCGTTCATCGTACTGGCGCGCAAAGTCACCCTGTTCAGGCCTCTCGATTTTGATCACCCGGGCGCCTTGTTCTGCCAGTTGTCGAGTGCATAAAGGAGCTGCCACCGCCTGTTCCAGTGCGATAACCGTTATGCCCTCAAGCGGCAGTGGGCTGTTCTTGCTGTGGTTCACAAACGCTCCTCACCTTTCCCTGTGTTGTAGAAAGCTCAAAAAGAGCGTGGCAATTCCAGCAAATGCTCCGCCACATACGACAGAATCAAGTTGGTGGAAATAGGCGCCACCTGATACAGCCGGGTTTCACGGAACTTCCGCTCAACATCGTATTCGTTGGCAAATCCGAAGCCACCATGGGTCTGAAGGCATACATTGGCAGACTCCCAGGAGGCTTCCGCTGCCAGATACTTGGCCATATTGGCGCTGGCTCCGGCATTCTGCCCACTGTCGTATTCCTCACAGGCACGCCAGCGCATCAGGTCAGCCGCTTCAACGTTGATGTGCGCCTTGGCAATGGGGAACTGGATGCCCTGATTTTTCCCAATTGGGCGGCCAAAAACTTCTCGATCTCTGGCGTATTGACGGGCCTTTTCTATAAACCAGCGGCCATCCCCAATACACTCAGCTGCAATCAGCGCACGCTCGGCGTTCAGACCGTCAAGAATATAACGGAAGCCTTTGCCTTCCTCGCCGATCAGGTTCTCGGCGGGAATCTCAAGGTTATCGAAGAAAAGCTCATTAGTTTCATGGTTCACCATATTGGCGATCGGCTGCACCGTAAGGCCATTGCCGATCGCTTGATGCAGATCAACGATGAAAATCGACATACCTTCCGATTTGCGCTGCACCTGATCCAGCGGAGTTGTACGTGCAAGCAGAATCATGAGGTCAGAGTGCTGGACACGAGAGATCCATACTTTCTGACCATTGACGATGTATTTTTCCCCCTTGCGCACAGCTGTGGTTTTGATTTTGGTAGTATCAGTACCAGTGCTGGGCTCAGTTACCGCCATAGACTGCAGGCGCAGCTCCCCCGCAGCGAGTTTTGGCAGGTAATTCTGCTTCTGTTCGTCACTCCCGTGCCGTAGTAGGGTAAACATATTGTACATCTGGCCATGTACCGTTCCGGAGTTCCCCCCCGCAAGGTTGACCTCTTCCAGTATTACCGAGGCTTCCGATACGCCGAGACCCGAGCCGCCATATTCCTCGGGAATCATCGCGGCCAGCCAACCTGCACGGGTCATGGCATCAACGAACTCCTCAGGAAAAGCTTTACGTTCATCTACGCCACGCCAATAAACGGCATCAAACTCCGCGCACAAACCGCGGACACCCTCACGGATGTCTTCATACTTTTTCATGGATGGGCTGGTCATTTAATCGATCTCCTCGAATTCAATTTCTGCTTCGTGGGCCGGGCCATCTTCGTTGGCAGCCCATAGTATGGCTTTGCAGTCACCGCTGAGCCGACCTTCCACTTTGAAAGACTTGTTCACCGTCAAAGGTCGTAACCCTCTGTAGGCCAAGCGCACCAATGCGTGGCCCGGATTCGCATCCAGAAAAGCCTGCACCATCAGCGTCGCAATCAGCGGGCCGTGCACCACTAGGTCCGGGTAGCCCTCTACGCCGGTGGCATAAGGCTGGTCGTAATGAATGCGATGGCCGTTAAACGTTACGGCGGAATAGCGGAACAGGAGCAATGGCGAGGGCGTAATTCCGGTACTCCACTGGGCCTCTTCCACAGGCTTGTCCAGCGACAGTTTCGGGGGTGCTGGCGCTTTATATACGATGTCCTGCTCTTCGCTGAGGCACAGTTCACCGTTCTGACGGTATTGATGCTCGACGGTCACAAACAGCAACTTGCCAGAGCGGCCGTTTTTTTCAGTGATTGACTTGATGCTGGACTGACGCGCGGCGCGCAGGCCTACAAGAAGTGGTCGATGAAACTCCACGCGGCCACCGGCCCACATGCGCGTGTTGCCTTCAAACTTTGGCAAAAACTCGCCGGGTGCTATATGACCGTCCTGCCCGGTACCAGAAGGAGGTACCGGGATCTGAAAAAACGCCCAGTGCCAAAGCGGGGGCAACACCTCGCCCTCTTGCGGAAATGGCCGTGCCAACATGGCTGCAATGCAGCTGGCAAGCGAAGTATCAAGCGCATCCACACAGGATTCCTGCCTACCAATCCAGTCTTCAGGTGCTCTATCCATTTACGCTGCCTCATCAATAGCTACTCTAGGTTTTTAATTTTGGTAAGAATGCCGGTATATCATGGGGGGTGGGAATTCGATTTTCCTCAAGGGTGCGTTTGGTTTCCATGAACACCCCTGTGGTTTAGACTGACAATCCCTTAGTTAGCTTGCTGCCGATGACCCATTATGCATTTTGATATTCCTGATTTACGTCTGTTCATTCATGTTGCGGAAGCTAACAGCCTGACCGGCGGTGCCAGAAGGGCCAGTCTCTCAACCGCTGCCGCCAGCATGCGCATCAAAGCTTTTGAAGGCCAATTAGGGAGCCGCCTGTTTTACCGGGACAGTCAGGGGGTAGAGCTGACACCCGCTGGTCACGACCTACTGGTGCATGCCAGGGCTATCATGCGTCAGGTGGATTACATCAAGGACGAATTTTCCCAATACGCTGAGGGCCAGTCTGGCCATATCCGCATATTCGCCAACACCACCGCCGTAAGTGATTTCATGCCGGATGTGCTCGCGCGCTTTCTGGTCAACCGTCCGGGTGTGACGATTGATCTGCAGGAAAGGCTGACCCATGACATAATCCGCGGAGTTATTGATGGCTCGACCGATCTGGGGGTAGTAGCGGGTCCGGTGAAGGCAAACAAAAAACTCGATGTTATTCCTTTCAATGTTGACCGCCTGGTGGTTGTGACTCCAAAAGGTCACGAATTGGCAGCGCGCAAAACCATCTCGTTCCGGGAAACCCTCGACTACCCCCACATAGGTTTGCGGGAGGGCAGTACGCTGTTTAACTTTCTAAAAGGACAGGCCAGCGAAACTGGAGCAACCCTACAGATGCGCATTCAGGTATTCGGCTTTGAGTCAGCCTGTCGAATGGTCAGCCGCGGCGTGGGGATTGGTATTTTGCCCTGCTCTATTGCACGCCGTTATGAGAGCTTTATGGATATCACCATTATCGATCTGGAAGACGACTGGGCGGAACGCGAGCGGAGCCTGATTGTTCGCGAACTTAATGCTTTACCCAGGTGCGGAAAGGAACTGGTGGAGGAAATTCGTTCCCAGATCAACCTCAAGGCCACACTCTGAGAGAAGTTCACCCCACTGATCGGATTCAAGCTGGCTCAACACCGATTCCAAAGTTTCCCCAGAGCTTCCTCGTACTCAGCTTTCATTCGCTCTACAATCTCGACAACAGGCGGCAGGTCACTTATCACCGCCACTCCCTGTCCTGCGCCCCAGATATCCTTCCAGGCCTTGGCTTTGGAACGACCATCTTTGAAACTCATAGTCCCCTTGTCTCCTACAGGCAGATCGTCCGGATCCAGGCCGGTACGTCTAATACTCTCTTTCAGATAGTTGCCGTGCACCCCCGAAAAGTAGTTGCTGTAGACAATATCTGAGGCCCCAGAGGTGACGAGGCAGGTCTTGTAATCGTCGTTTGCATTGGCTTCCCTGGAAGCAATGAAGCGGGTGCCTACATAGGAAAAATCAGCGCCCATAGCCTGAGCTGCCAATACCGAGTTGCCGGTAGCAATAGATCCTGCCAATACAAGAGGGCCGGCAAAGTGTGAGCGAACTTCGCCAAGCAGGGCGAAAGGCGACAGGGTACCGGCGTGGCCACCAGCTCCCGCCGCGACCAGGATCAGGCCATCAACGCCGGCCTCAAGGGCCTTCATGGCATGACGCAGGTTGATAACATCGTGAAGAATGATGCCACCATAGCCGTGCACCTCATCTACGATTTCCTTAACCGGCGCCCGCAAGGACGAAATAATAATGGGGACCTTATGTCTAACGCAGGTTTCCACATCCTTTTCCAGACGCACGTTGGATGAGTGGCAAATCTGATTGACGGCAATCGGACCAATGGGCCTGTCCGGGTTAGCCACTTTGAAACTGTCCAGTTCCTCGTACATCATCGTCAGCCATTCATCGAGAAGTTCTGGCTGACGGGCATTCAAGGCGGGGAAGGAGCCGACAATACCAGCCTTGCATTCTGCCATCACCAGCTCCGGGTAGCTGACAGTGAACATGGGAGACGAAATCACCGGCAGGGCCAGGTTCTGCAGGACTTCCGGAATTCTGTTGCTCATAGTATCTCCAAACTACTTACAGGTGAGGCGGATTGAAATCAGGCCGCTTTTCTGGATCGATAGACCAGATTAACGACTCTGATCCGTCCATCACAATCTGGTTAATCAGTTCCAGCCGCTGGTAAGCACACGGTCACTCACCATTAGCCAGGTTTACTTCGGCTAAAGACCGAAGTTTGCCACGCTGTACCTTGAGCCCATTGGCACCCTGAGTAACCGGATATTCATCCATAAACCACACCTTGTAAGGCACCTTGAAGGCGGCCAGATGCTGTTTGGCAGTATCAATGATCTGCTGTTCGCTGAGTGTCGCGTTGCCGTCATCTCGCACAAAGGCCACCACACGGGATTTTCCTTCGATTTCCACACCAACGATGTAGGCATCCACGACTGCGGGTATAGCTTTCAGCACCGCTTCGATTTCTGACGGGCTGATCAGAAAACCACCCAGGCGAATGGCATCTCCCATGCGGGATTCGTATACCAGGGAGCCATCTTGCCGCAGGTAGCCCAGGTCACCGGTACGGTAGAAACCATCGTCCGTAAAGGCCTTTCCTGTGGCTTCCGGGTTGTTCAGGTAGCCGATAAAATTGGTAGGTCCCTTGATTTCGATTTCTCCGGTGGCGTCGGCGGGCAGCAGCTTATAAGAACCGATATCCCGGATACGCAGTTGGGCCCTATGTTGTGCTGCTGGCATGCCGCCACCGTGGATTTTCTCCCGCACCGGTATGTCACCTGTCTGGGCGGAAAAAATCGCCATGACTTCACTGGAACCGTATAGGCCGCAGAGGGGAATGCCTCGTTCCCACGCTGCCAGTGCGTATTCGTTGAAACTGGAAGTGAAGGCTCCAAAGCCAAACAGGCGAGCCTCGGGGAAGGGTCGATCGCCTTCTGCCGCATCAATCAGTTTGCGGTACAGTTCGTCACTGCCGTAGATGTGACTGATATTATATTGCTGCGCCAATGATACAGCCTCAGCCCCGTCAAAGGCGGCCATTATCACCGTAGGACAACCCGCTGCCATGGCTGCCAGCACCGCATTCAGGCCAAAGGCACCACAGAAGGGCAGTACCGAAAGTAGCGCTGATCCAGGCTCAGCCATACCATAGCTTTCGGCGCAGTAATGGGCATGACGAACTAGGTTAGCCTCGGTTTGCATGACCAGTTTGGGACCGCTGGTGGTGCCTGAGGTGGAGAACAGGATGGAGGGCCCATTGACGTCTGATAAGACTTCCGGGGAGTCCTGATTGCCCAGGATAGCAGTACTGGTGACGGCAATACCCTGCAAGGGTTCCAATAATTCCTCACCAGAGTCTACATAAGCTATTGCCTCTAGAGACTTCACTTCCTCCCGCGCTATTTGCGCAAAGATGCCTGTGAAGTCGATGCTACGAAAGCGATCCTGCATGATCAGCAGGCACGGCTGCGACTTGGCAATCATATAACCGATTTCGTGGCTTTTATAGCGGGTATTCAGGGGCACAAGAATCGCCCCAATACGTGCTAAAGCGAAGTAGAAAGCCAACCAATGGCGGCTGTTCACCAACCACATCGCGACGATATCTCCTTTGGCGATACCCTGACTGCGAAGCCACTGCTCCTTTTGCTGGCAGAGCTGGTCAAACTGCCAGAAGCAGGTTTTATGATTACCCTCCACAAAGACAACAGCTTCGGGGTTTCGGTGGAGGTTCACCTCCAAAAGGCTATACAAATGCTCGCTGTTGCTCATGTAAGCTTCCTCTTTTAATCAGTTCGGCCTGACCAGGCGTCTAGGCAACCAGATTTGGCGGGCAATCACGCTGCCATATATCCCGAAATCAATACAGTTGCACTAAAGACCACTCCCAGGTAACCCATTATCAGTACCAGGTAGCCCATAATTTCACGCAGTTTGAGTCCAGAGATAGCGAGGGCTGGCAATAGCCAGAATGGTTGTATCATATTGGTCCACTGATCCCCCATCTGTACGGCTACCGCCGTGGCGCTATAGGAGGCTCCAAGTTCCCTGGCCGCTTCAATCATGACGGGCCCCTGAACAGCCCACTGCCCTCCACCGGACGGAGCCAGAATATTAATCAGACCACCACTGAGAAAGGACCAGAAGGGCAGGGTTTCCGCTGAAGCAGAACCGACAAAGACATCGGCGAAAGAAACCATTAAACCGGAGCCAACCAAAACGCCCATAATGCCAGCATAGAAGGGATACTGAACGATGACGCCGGAAGCCGTCCTGATGCCATCATTAAGAGATTCAAGAAACGCCGAGGGGCGGGCAAATAAAAAGATGCCCAGAAACAGGAAGGCAAAATTCAAGCTATTCAGGTTCAGCGAACCGCCGTCCTTCACGAAAAGGAACAAATAGAATAGGGCCAGAATACCAATCGCAATACCGAAAAAACGGCTGTCATTCATTTTCTGAGAGAACGTTTTATCTTTATGAGCGGGTTTCTCCGCCAGTCTGGCTTGCGCATTGACATTTTTTCGGGCGACCTCGTCCCGATCTATTTCATGGATATGCTCAGAGTCAGTCGGATGCATCATGGCGTTGAAAATAGGCAGTGTAATCAGGACAAACAGAGATGTACCAAGCAATAGAGGCGAGAAAACGGTTTCTCCCAGAGGCACAATACCCATGATGCTTTCCAAGAAATGACCATCTGTGGCAATTAACAAGGGAACCGTACCGGACATGCCAATTCCATAGATCGACAGACCGGAGTATGCAGCGGCAATAGCCAGCGGAAAGTGCAGTCCCCTAACATTAATGGCCAGTTTGCGTGCAACCACGCTGCCTACAATCAGGCCGAACCCCCAGTTGAACCAACAGCCCAGAATGCCCGCCAGGGTGGCGATGACAATGGCCTTGCGAGGGGATTTCACTTTGCTGGTGATCCTGTCCAGCAACCGATCTACCAGAGGGGTTTTTGCCAATACATACCCAGATACCAGGATGATCGCCATTTGCATGGCAAAGGATAGTAATGACCAGAAACCATCGCCCCAGAGCATGGCTGCTTCAGCTACCGAGGTGTCCTCTACCACCACTGCCAGTCCAACGGTAAGCAGGGTCAGAGAAATAGCGATAACAAAGGCATCCGGCATGTATCTGTGTACCAGCCGGGTAAAGAAAGTAACTAGCGTATTCATTCTGCGCCCCTTTTTTATTTATATTAGTCGGATGGAAAATTGCCGAGAGCAACGAGTTACTAGATGCTTATACTTGGGTCTCGGGCGCTCCGTGAGAATTCATTTATTGTTAAAGGACCTTTAAGGTTGAAAAAATACAACGAAATCCAAGTCCTTCCAGGTCAAAAGTCTAAATTATTATTAGGGATATAATCAGCGGTAACACAGGCTTTGGGCCGATGCGGACAGAGGCATCCAGACTTGGGGATTCGTGCACAGGCCAAGCCGGGCACGAATCCATAAAAGCTCCTTCTTACGGCGCACTCAGAGTTACTGCTTTCCACGAACTAGCTCTTTGAGAGTCCGCTTCGCTTGAGAATAAGCATGTCGGAAACACCGTCCTGAACGACCTCGTCATGCTGATTTACCAACTGCAGCCGCCGGTTGACCCGCCCAACGCGCTTGCTGGTGCCCTCTTCAAAATCAAGGATCGAGAGTTTCAGCCGAAGGGTCATGCCGACCGTAATGGGCTTGTCGAATTTCCATTCACTGATGGACATCATCGCCACCGCGGACTTCTCGAAAACACCGAGGGTATGCATCATGCCGGTCGCGACGGCAATCCCGAAAGCGCCATGGACGAGGCGTTCCCCGTAGCGGGTTTTACTGGCGAACTCCTGATCGCAGTGAACCGGGTTCCAGTCGCCGGAGAGCATGGAAAACATGGTCATATCCGTTTCCGTTATGGTTCTGCCCGTGCTCTCATACACCTCGCCTACTTTCAGGTCTTCAAAATACAATGAGTTATCCATATTATTTCCTTCGCTTATCAGGCGCGCTCGAAGATCGCAGCGACACCCTGTCCGCCACCCACACACATGGTTTCAAGACCATAACGGCAGTCACGCCGTCGCATTTCATGCAACAGGCTGGTCATGATGCGAACCCCGGTGGCGCCGATGGGGTGTCCCAGAGAAATACCTGAGCCGTTCACGTTGAGCCGGTCGTGATCATCCCAGCCCCACTCTTTCAGCACCGACAACACCTGACAGGCAAAAGCTTCGTTGACTTCGACCAAGCCCATATCGTTGAAACCCAAGCCGGTTTTCCGGAACAGTTTTTCCACCGCCGGCACCGGCCCAATACCCATCGTGGCTGGGTGGCAACCCACCGCTGACCAACCCACCATAAACGCCATCGGGTCTAGGTTCAGTTCCACCAGCTTGTCTTCAGACACAATCAGGCAAGCTGCTGCGGCATCACTTTGTTGACTGGCGTTGCCCGCTGTCACGGTGCCACCCTTGATGATAGGACGTAGTGCCCCGAGCGTGTCCATTGTTGTGGTAGGACGAACACCTTCATCCCGAAAAAATATCTCCGGGTCACCCTTACGTTGGGGAATGGAAGTCTCCACCACTTCGCTGTTAAATCGCCCGCCCTCCCAGGCTGCAGCAGCCCGTTGGTGGCTGCGCATGGCATAGGCATCCGCCTCTTCCCGGGAGATCTGATATTTTGTGGCTAAGTTTTCAGCGGTCTCGATCATGCCAGAGATGTAACCAAACCGGTCTTCGGGCTGCGAGCGCTCCCTACCACGATCAAGCCGGTCGTGCATGGTAAAAGAGCCAGCTTTCTTGCCCCAGCGCACATCGTTGGAGTAGTACTCGATGTTACTCATACTCTCGACACCACCTGCGACCACCACGTCACAAGCGCCGGACTCGACCATCATCACCGCGTTAATAATAGCCTGCAGGCCACCGCCACAGCGACGGTCCAGCTGCATGCCCGGCACATGATCAGGCAAGCCCGCCTGCAATGCGGCCCATCGGCCCACACAGGGCACTTCGCTGTTGGCGTAAGATTGCGCCACCACAACATCCTCAATCAATGCAGGATCTATTGCGGAGCGTCTGATGGTTTCCTTAACCACTGTTGCAATAAGATCTTCAACCGATACCGGCCTTAATGCCCTGCCAAACGCTCCTACGCCGGTGCGTACCGGAGTAACAATGGCTGCTCGTCGTTGTTGCATGATGTCACCTCAAGGAGTTGCATTTTGGTCGCGCTCGGTCGCCATCTTTCTCAGCTTTGCGCGCTGAATCTTGGTGCCGTTTGCGCTTTCAGTAACGGGAAATGCGTCCAGGAACCAGACTCGCGCTGGCACCTTGAAAGGAGCTATGGTGTTCTTGAGCCAGGCACGGATGCTCTCAGCATCAATATCAGCACCCGGTTCCACGATAACAAATGCCACACAAGCAGGTTTGCTATCCACATTAGCACCGATGACCTGAGCTTCGGCAACACCTGGGCAGTCCCTCAGTACGTCTTCAATTTCTGCCGGGTTTACCAGAAAACCACTAAGGCGTATCGCATCACCGGCCCGGGTCTGATAGACGAAAGAACCATCCCGGCAAAGGTAGCCGATATCCCCGGTTGAGAAGAAGCCCTCGTTATCGACTGCTGCGGAGGTCGCTTCCGGGTTGTTGAAATAGCAAGAAAAGTTACCTTCCGCGCGAATTTCCAGAACACCGCTTTGCTCCTGCCCCACTAATTCCCCGGTCTCGGTGTGGCGAACTCTCAACTGTGCTTCCGGGTCGGCAGGAAAACCACCACCTTTACAGCGCTCTTGCACTTCTCCATGCACAGATTGGATTGAAAAAAGTGCCTGAACTTCACTAGAGCCATATACTCCCGACAACGGGACACCCCGGGCATCTGCTTGCCTAGCGAGTTCCTCGGCGCCGGTCTGGAACGCCGCAAAGCCACATATTCTGAGACTGTCGAACCTGGCATTTTCGGACATTGCTTCCAGGATGCGCCAATACATCTCGTCGCTGCCAAACAGATGGGTCAACTTATGCTTGTGGATCATTTCTACCGCGGGTTCCCCGTCAAAGGTCTCCATCACTGCTATGGGCGTGCCTGCTGCCAGTGCAGCCATCACCGGCACCAGCCCAAAGGTTCCGCAGAAAGGCAGCGGTGCGAGCAGGCTCGCACCCGGCTTATCGAACTGGAATGCCTTAGCTACGCGGTCTGCGTGGCTGGCAAGTGAGCGCTGGGTATGCACCACCAGTTTGGGCAGTTTGGTGGTACCCGAAGTGGTGAACAGCATGGCGAGGTCGCTCTCGCTGGAGTTATCAGCAACGCCCGGCGCATCAAGGGTATCGAGCTCCGGGAACGGCAGCGATGAACACCCGGCTAACTGCGGCAGATCTGCTAACTGATCAAGTACGGCAATGGTTTCAAGACCCGGCACAGCTTCCGGCTCAAGCTCTTCCAGCAACGCATGAAAATCGATCTTGCGAAAGCGGGGTTGCATGATCAGCATTTGAGCACCGGAAGCAGAAAGAATATGCTGCAGTTCCGCCGTACGGTAACGGGTATTGACCGCCACCAATATCGCACCCAGACGGGACAAACCCAGCATCAGTGCCAGCCACTCGGGCCGGTTGACCAGCCATACCGCCACCCGGTCGCCGCAGCCAATGCCCTGCCCTTGCAGCCAATAAGCTGCTGAGCAAGATCG
>Ga0209344_10003194_pt1 | contig 16558 bp, 15 predicted proteins | sample Cruoilmetagenom6_FD_187293 | JGI IMG/M metagenome (GOLD analysis project Ga0209344, IMG submission 187293) | Oil polluted marine microbial communities from Coal Oil Point, Santa Barbara, California, USA - Santa Barbara Oil Seep Sample 6 (SPAdes)... | ecosystem: Environmental > Aquatic > Marine... | reverse complement strand
ATATCGTTGATACCCAGTTCATCTCTCGCATGTGCCCCCAAAGCATCATGTGCCGTTAATTGCATAGCTACTTGCATTGCCAAATCTGAATCTAAACCGCGCTCTTCATATATCTGAGCCAGTTCTTTAAGTTCTTCTTCTGGTATTTCTTCTAACTCTTTGCTTTCACGGGCCAAGTCGGCTTTTTCCAAATCTTCTTGAGAACTAACGGATACATATTCACCTGCGGCCATTGATAAAGCTCCTGCTACCAAACCTGCTACTCCCGCTAAAATTATAGGCTCTCTTGTAGTGCTTGCCGCAGCAACACCAATGACCAAACTAGCAGTGGACAAAATACCATCATTGGCACCAAGTACTGCTGCTCTTAGCCAGCCACTTCGTGTTCCATAATGATTTTCGTTTTGCATAGTTATGTTAATTTCTTAGTTATAAAATATTACCTTTTCTTTACAATAACTTCTTCTCCTTTGCCAATAATGACCAAATTAGTGGTGGTCAAGAACAATCCGGTTTCTACAATGCCTGGAATAGTTTTTAATTGCTGTTCCAGATCGGTCAATTTTATATGGGTATCCCAAATATCAATATCTAGTATATCATTATTCTCGTCGGTTTTGTAGTCAACATCCCCTTTTAGACGTTGTACCGGACTCAAACCCATTTCATTCAATTCCTTATTAATCAATTGCGTTGCAAAAGGAATGGTTTCTATAGGTAACTTAAACCTACCTAGTTTAGAAACGCTCTTGGATGAATCTGCAATTATAATATTTATATCAGAATTATAGGCTACAATTTTTTCACGCAGTAACGCTCCGCCACCGCCTTTGATCAATTGAAAGTCTCCATCGACCTCATCTGCGCCATCAATTGTAACATCCAATCTTTTTGCTTCTGTTAAGGTTATTACATTTATACCCAGCTTGGTTGCTAGTTTCTCCGTTTCAATGGAAGTGGCCACGGCTTTAATCTCCATTCCGTTTTGCACCATTTCACCAATTGCTTCTATCATATAAAATGCCGTAGAACCAGTTCCAAGTCCAACGGTCATTCCAGATTTTACATATTTTACTGCTTCTAATGCTGCTACTTTTTTTTCGTTTACCGCACTCACTTTATCAATTAATTAAGGTTTATTGGTGCTAAAGATATTTAGAATAAATAGATAGTATTACCTTAAGCATAAAGTAATCACAGAAATTTTGTAATTAATACATTTTAACCAACCTTGACGAGAATATTATTAGCGACTAATACCAATGCTATTTTCAATAAATTGTAATGACAATATAGGCACATGACAGCAAAAAGTTGATTTTCCAACAATATAGTCTTGGCACAAACTTCTTAAATAACTGTTGGTATCGTTAGACATAACAAGTAATTGACAACTAGTCTGGTCAATATAGTTTTTTAAAGTAGCCGTTAAGAAACTTTCTGTATCTAATTTGTAAAAATTATGATAGATATCCCCCAATTTCTCTGATATAAACTCATGATTCAATTGTTGCAATTCTACTATTTGCGGTGTAGCATTTTGCATACTTGCTATTTGCACCGTGCTATCGAAATATCTTGCCAAGTCTACAATAGGGGTTAATTCATTGCCCTTAAATACATGATTGAATTCTGATATTACCGAAATCGACTTTAAATTTTCAAAAACGACCCTTGGCGGAATCACCAAAACAGGACATTTATCTACGTTGTTTAATATTCTTACCGTATTTCTACCTAAAAAAATCGAGTCATCATCTGCACTACCACTGGCACTCATGACTATTAAATCTATGTGTTGCTCCTCTACCACTTCTTTTACTTCATCTACAAGCATTGAAAAAGTTGAAATAGATGTATACTTATAAAGCGGATTCCTATATTTCTTTTTTATACGATTTATAGTTTTTCTTAAACCTTTTTCTGAAGCCGATTGAGCAGAGCAGCCTTTGGTCGTATCTGACACTCTACCTGCCATTAAACGATTACTGTGCATTTCTGGGGTGTAGGCATTTAAAAAGTGAAATACACATTCAGATTCTGCAAACATTTGCAGGGCATACTGTGTAGCATTCCATGCAGCGGCTGAAAAATCGGTCGGTATTAGTATATTTTTCATGAACGAGGCACATCATTTGATGATAAATGTAGTTCCCTCACAGAATTGAAACTATGACATTTATCAGAATCATAATTTATTTAAAATCCGTCAGCGAGTTCTTGTAAAGTGTCTTCTGCTACAATCCCAATCTTTTTACCTTCTGTTTTAATAAATTCTTTTTTCTTAAAATCGGAAATCATGCGAATTAGAGACTCCGTCGCAGCACCTACAATATTGGCATAATCATCTCTACTAAGGGTTAATGACAAAAACCCATACTCATCTTCTCCGTAATTTTTCTTTAAATAAATAAAGGCTTCAGCTAGACGTTGTTTCACCGTTTTTTGAGACATATTTACAATAACATCATCTGCCTCTTTTAAATCATGCGCCATATGTCGCAACACCTCTAAAGAAAAATATGGATTCGTATTCAAGGTGTTCGATATTATTTCCTTTGGTATAAAGCACACTTCCATATCATTAATGGCAGTAGCACTTAAATTGGTAAAATCTTCTGCGATAACAGACCGTTGCCCCATTATTTCGCCTTTATTGGTCAGTTTTACAATTTGCTCTTTACCATTGCTACTCAGTTTAGATAACTTAGATACACCATGTCGCACACAAAAAACGCCATCTAACTTCTGCCCCTCTATAAATAAAGCATCTCCCTTTTTAATCTTCTTAGAAATTTTAAAGTCAGACACCTTCTTTAGTTCGTCTTTATTCAATGCACGGAGTGAATTAAACTGTCGAATAATACAATTCTCACATCTATTTTCCATGGCTATAATATTTAAATATGGGACAAAATTAAACAAGCCTATAATGTTAGAAACTGACAATTATCATGTTTTAGAAAGTGTTTCATTTTCACCTTTGCCATATCTATTAGTTATACATTATGCAGACAACCGATTGTTTTCATTGCGGAGATTCTTGTGATAGACAACTTATAACATTTGACGAAAAATCATTTTGTTGTGTTGGCTGTAAGACCGTATATGAAATATTCTCTACAAACGACTTGTCTCACTATTATGAATTGCAAGCAGCTGCAGGTACTACACCTAAAGCTATTGAAGGGAAATATAATTTTCTAGATAATGAAGAAATCATATCTAAACTAACAGAATTCAATGATGGTAATATTCAACTCATCAAACTTTACATACCTACTATTCATTGTAGTTCGTGTATTTGGATTTTAGAGAATTTGAACAAGCTGAACAAAAATGTAACGAACTCTCAAGTTGATTTTCCCAAAAAAACAATTCGGGTTACGTATAAGAACGAAGATTTTAGCTTAAAAAGCTTAGTGTTGCTTTTGGCAAAAATCGGGTATGAACCCTATATTTCACTTGAAGATTTTGAGGGCAAAAAGAAAACATCGGATCGAAGTCTAATTTATAAACTTGGCGTTGCCGGCTTTGCATTTGGTAATGTCATGTTTCTCTCATTTCCTGATTATTTTGATTTAGGTTCTAGTTCTGCTTCTGGTGGCGAATATTGGCTTAACCAATACCAAGACCTATTTCGATGGATGATGTTTATCTTCTCTTTACCTGTTGTATTCTATGCAGGGTGGAGTTATTTTGTATCTGCATACAAAGGTCTACGTGCTAAGCTTTTAAATATTGATGTGCCCATCGCTCTTGGTATTTTAGTACTTTTTTTACGAAGCACTTATGATATTGCATTTAATCTGGGAAGTGGATTTTTTGATTCTCTAACCGGACTCGTATTCTTTCTATTACTAGGTAAATTCTTTCAACAAAGAACCTATAACTTTTTATCTTTCGAGCGCGATTATAAATCATACTTCCCAATTGCTATTACGAGACTGAACATAGAAGGTAAAGAAGAAACCGTACCTGTTCAAGAAATAGAAAAGGGTGATAGAATATTGATCAGAAACGAAGAAATGATTCCTGTTGACGGTACATTGATATGCGGAAATGCACAGATTGATTATAGTTTTGTTTCTGGAGAATCTGAGCCTGTTTCTAAAGCTATTGGAGAACAGGTTTTTGCAGGCGGAAAACAACTTAGCGGTGTCATTGAAATGATTGCCTTAAAATCGGTATCTCAAAGCTATTTGACGCAGCTTTGGGGTAATGCCATTTTTAAGACCGATAAAGTAACCGCTTTTCAAAATCTAACCGATAGCATTGGCAAACGTTTTACCATTGCCGTATTGTCAATCGCTTTTGTTGCAACTGCATTTTGGCTATTCTACGACCCGTCTAAAGCTATAAACGTTTTTACCGCTGTATTGATTATTGCGTGCCCATGTGCCATCGCGTTAGCTTCACCATTTACATTAGGGAATATGCTTCGTATTTTTGGAAAGAAGAAATTCTACATAAAAAATACACAGACCATAGAACAACTTGCGAAAATTGACACCGCAATTTTCGACAAGACCGGTACGATCACTACAACACAAAAAAGTACTGCACATTATGAAGGGATGCCGTTGACACCGGAAGAAGAGTTTATTTTAAAAAATACGGTCAGGGCTTCTAACCATCCTTTAAACAGATCTTTGTATAACTTACTTAAGGATCAGAATATCATTACTTTAGATGATTATGATGAGCATGTAGGCAAAGGGTTGGAAAGTTCTTTAGGAAATATTAAAATGAAAATTGGTTCCGCTAATTTTGTTGGTAAAACCAAAACTGATAATTTACAAGATACTTCTATGTATATCAGTTCTAACAACGCATACAAAGGCAGGTATGTTTTTCAAAATCATTATCGAGATGGATTATCAACTGTATTTCAAGAAATGTCCGAATCCTTAAATTTAGCCATCTTATCTGGCGATAATGAAGGTGAAAAAAAAAGGTTAGAAGCATTGTTGCCCAAGTTGACTCCGTTATACTTTAATCAAAAGCCAGAGCACAAGCTTGAATTCATAAAATCGTTACAACACCAAGGCAAAAAAGTGTTAATGGTTGGTGATGGATTAAATGATGCGGGAGCCCTTGCACAAAGTAATGTTGGTATTGCCATTTCTGAAAATATCAATGTCTTCTCCCCTGCTTGTGATGCAATTTTAGATGCTTCAAAATTTCAACAGCTTTACAGTTATATACTAGCGTCTAAAAAAGCAATGCGTATTATTAAGATGAGTTTTATGCTATCTCTACTTTACAATTGTGTGGGATTGTATTTTGCGATCTCCGGACAATTAGAACCTGTTATAGCTGCTATTTTGATGCCTTTAAGCTCTATTAGCATCGTAGTGTTTACCACAATTATGACCAACCTTATTGGTAGAAAACTTTTTTAAGTAAAGAGTAATTATCTAAAATTCTGAATTGCATCAATCTGTGTTATAAATATTAAATCTTCAATTATTGAATTTCTCTTTTCCCATCCTTGTATATAAAGTATTTCCAATCCTAAGAAATCGCTGCTCAAAAATCAACCATATTTATTGATTTACAGCACTTTAATAGCCATTAATTGAAACCTAACATACTTTCTATTTAATAAATTTTAAGAAAAATTTTAAAGTATGACAATTGTCATTTTCTAAGGTATGCATCCCACTTAAATTTACCGAATAATTCAGGTAGGTATGAGTGTTATATATGTTTTACTGACAATAAGTCTAGTTGTAGCAATTATCTTTTTTGTTGCCTTTATCGTATCGGTCAGGCAAGGGCAATATGATGATGCTTACACACCTTCCGTACGCATGCTTTTTGAAGATGAACTGGTCAAACCTAAACAGACCAACATCAAAGATTATAAACAAGAGAAAATCCAACTAAATAAACAAGTATAATTATGGAAGTACAGCAGTTTTATTACGATAACAAAATCGTAAAAAATTTCCTTTATGCAACCATGTTTTGGGGTATCGTGGGTATGTCCGTGGGCCTATTGTTAGCCTTTATGTTCATGTTCCCCAACTTGACCGATGGTATATCATGGTTAAGTTTTGGTCGCTTGCGCCCGTTGCACACCAACGCGGTAATTTTTGCATTTGTAGGTAATGCTATTTATGCCGGAGTCTACTACTCCACACAACGTCTATTAAAAGCACGTATGTATAGTGATTTTCTTAGTAAGTTCAATTTTTGGGGCTGGCAATTGATTATTGTAGCTGCGGCCATTACCTTGCCTTTAGGGTATACCAGTTCTAAAGAATACGCTGAACTTGAATGGCCCATAGATTTGGCAATTGCAGTCGTTTGGGTCGCTTTTGGTGCAAACCTCATCGGTACCATGATAAAAAGAAGACAGCGTCACCTTTATGTAGCGATCTGGTTCTATTTGGCAACATTTGTTACCGTTGCGGTACTTCATATTTTCAACAGTTTAGAATTACCGGTTACAGCTTTAAAAAGTTACTCGGTATATGCTGGTGTACAAGATGCATTGGTGCAATGGTGGTACGGTCATAATGCGGTAGCATTTTTCTTGACTACACCTTTTTTGGGGCTTATGTACTACTTTGTACCTAAAGCTGCCAACAGACCTGTATATTCCTATAGACTGTCAATTGTTCACTTCTGGTCCTTGATTTTTATTTATATCTGGGCTGGTCCACACCATTTATTATATTCCGCATTGCCCGATTGGGCTCAGAATTTAGGGGTGGCATTCTCTATTATGTTATTGGCTCCGTCATGGGGAGGTATGATTAATGGACTTTTAACTTTACGTGGTGCTTGGGACAAAGTACGTACCGATCCTGTTTTAAAGTTCATGGTAGTCGCTATTACCGGTTATGGTATGGCAACTTTTGAAGGTCCTATGCTTTCTCTTAAAAATGTAAATGCGATTGCTCACTTCAGTGATTGGATCATTGCTCACGTTCACGTAGGTGCATTGGCCTGGAACGGATTCTTAACCTTTGGTATGATCTATTGGTTGGTACCGAAAATGACCAAGAAAAAATTATTTTCTACACCCTTGGCAAACTTCCATTTCTGGATCGGAACTTTAGGTATCATTCTATATGCATTACCGATGTACGTTGCGGGCTTTACCCAGGCCTTAATGTGGAAAGAATTCAATCCAGATGGTACTTTAGTTTACGGTAACTTCCTAGAAACCGTAAACGAGATTATGCCTATGTATTGGATGCGTGCCATTGGTGGCAGCCTTTACATTGTTGGTGCCATAGTAATGATATACAACGTAGTACGCACCATAAAAGCTGGAAGTGTTATAGAAGATGAATTGGCCGAAGCTGCCGCACTTACTCGTGTATCTAAAAAAAGAACTGCCGGCGAAACGTTCCATACTTGGTTAGAACGCAAGCCTATACAATTAACAATTTTAGCTACCGTAGCTATCTTAATTGGTGGTATTATACAGATTGTACCTACTATATTGGTAAAATCTAACATACCTACGATTACGAGTGTAAAACCCTATACTCCGCTAGAATTAGAAGGTCGCGACTTATACATACGAGAAGGTTGTGTTAGCTGTCACTCGCAAATGGTACGCCCATTTAGAAGTGAGGTGGAGCGCTATGGCGAATATGCCAAAGCCGGTGAATTTGTATACGACCACCCGTTCCTTTGGGGTAGTAAACGTACTGGTCCGGATCTCTTAAGGGTCGGCGGTAAATATTCGGATAACTGGCACTTGAATCATATGTACGATCCGCAGAGTACCTCATCGGGTTCTATTATGCCTGCATATGCCTGGTTAGTGAGAAATGAACACGACAGAAGCGATATTCAAGCCAAAATGGAAGCAATGGTAGCCCTTGGTGTTCCTTATACCGATGAAGAGATTGCAAATGCAGATGTTCTAATGGATGCTCAAGCGGAACAAATAGAGAAGAATCTTTATAGTGATCCCGATTTTGCGAAAACCTATGAGGCCGACAAAACATATGCCGCTGAAAATGGTGAAGATTTCATAGAAATGAGAGACCGTGAAATTGTATCCTTAATTGCCTACCTACAACGTTTAGGTACCGATATTAAGGTAAAGGAAACAGGTGAACTATTATCTAATAACCAAAACTAAGAATCATGTTCAAATTTGTAAAAGGTTACATGGAAACTATAGATGGCGTAGCAACCTACCCCATGATATCATTACTGATCTTCTTTGTGTTTTTCACATTACTATTTTGGTGGGTCATTACCGCATCAAAATCATACATCAAAGAAGTGAGTGAATTGCCTTTAGAAGAAGATAACCAACTAAAAAACGAATTATGAAAAACAATATAGCCTGGTGGTTTAGAATAACTGTGGCCTTTTTTCTGGTCGTAGTACTTATGGAAGTTTACATTGATAGTGGTGACCAACCTGCCTTTTTGGTATATCCTACTTTAATGTTCGGTTTTATGGCACTCATCCTATTACTACTAATAGCCATAGCTTTTATAGTACAAGCTATTGAGAATGTACTTTACAACACCTTAGATGAAGAAGCAAAGGTAAGGTACATGGCACAAAAAGAACAAAAATGGCAATGGACATGGGGTAAAAAAATGTACGGCAAAATGTTGGGCAGTAAGCCTATTGAAGCAGAAGGGGAAATTATCCTTGATCATAATTATGATGGTATTCGCGAACTTGATAATAATTTACCGCCTTGGTGGGTATATTTATTCTATGCTTCTATTGTATTTGGGGTAGTATATTTGGCTCGTTTTCATGTATTCAATGATTATGATCAAGAACTCGAATACGAACAAGAAGTTGCTGCTGCCCAATTAGAAATTGAAGTATATAAGAAAACGGCTAAAGATCTTGTAGATGCCAATACGGTCGAGCTACTTACAGATGCTGCCGATATAAGTGCTGGTAAAGGCATTTACGAAGGCAACTGCGTTGCTTGTCATATGGCAGACGGTGGTGGTGGTATCGGTCCAAACCTTACCGATCAAAATTGGATTCTTGGTGGAGGCATTAAAAATGTATTCAGCACTATATCTGAAGGCGGTCGCGATGGCAAGGGTATGATCGCTTGGAAACAAAACCTAAAACCTGTAGAAATTGCACAAGTAGCTAGTTACGTATTAAGTTTTCAAGGCACTACACCAGCTAATCCGAAAGCACCCGAAGGCGATATTTGGGTTGATCATAATGCTTCGATGCAAGAAACTCCTGCTGAAACAATAACACCCGAGGTCGCTATTGATTCTGCTACAGTTACAATGAACTGAATACAATGCTCTCATAGCTCATAAAGAGAAATATAATGTCACAAGATCAAGATAATTTTAGAGATTCCATCGGCACCATCAAAGAAGATGGAAAACGGGCTTGGGTATTTCCTAAAAAACCAAGTGGCAAGCTATACGAGTATCGTAAATATGTGAGCTATGCTCTTCTTGTTTTCTTGATTGTATCTCCTTTTATAAAAATTAACGGTAACCAGTTCTTAATGTTCAATGTGCTCGAAAGACGCTTTAACATTTTTGGTTTCCCTTTTTATCCACAAGACTTTCACCTCTTTGTAATATCTATGATTATTGGGGTAGTCTTCATTGCGTTGTTCACTGTTGCCTTCGGACGTATTTTCTGCGGATGGATGTGCCCCCAAACCATATTTATGGAAATGGTTTTCCGTAGAATAGAATATTGGATAGATGGTGACCGCGGAGCTCAAATACGATTGGATAGACAAGAGTGGAATGCAGAAAAAATTCGGAAACGTGTTTTAAAATGGTTCGTCTTTTTCATCATATCATTCATTATAGCAAACGTTTTTCTAGCTTATTTAATTGGCAGTGATAGGCTGATACAATATATCACAGACGGGCCTGCTCAACACATTAGCACGATGGTATCGCTTTTGATTTTTACAGCGGTTTTCTATTTTGTATTTGCATGGTTTAGAGAACAGGTCTGTATCATTGCTTGCCCTTACGGTCGAATGCAGGGGGTTTTGTTAGATAACAAATCCATAGTTGTTGCTTATGACCATAAACGTGGTGAAGCTGAAAAAGGTAGAAAAAAATGGCGTAAAAACGAAGATCGCAAAGCATTGGGACATGGGGATTGTATCGACTGTTTTCAATGTGTAAACGTATGCCCTACGGGTATTGACATTAGAAACGGAACACAGTTAGAATGTGTAAACTGTACCGCTTGTATTGATGAGTGCGACACTATCATGAAAAAAGTGAACCTACCTAAAGGTTTGATTCGCTATGCAAGTGAAGATGAAATTACCAATAAAGAGAAATTTAAATTTACACCTCGTTTAAAAGGTTATACGGCAGTTTTAGTAATCTTGACCGGTGTATTTGTTGGTATGATGTTCTTGAGAAATGACCTTGAAGCAAATATTTTAAGACTACCTGGGCAGCTATACGAACACAAGAAAGGTAATGTCATTAGTAATGTGTACACCTACAAGTTGTTGAATAAAACGACAAAAGCTGTTGAAGACGTTCATTTTAAATTGATTTCCCCAAGAGGAGAAATTAAATTGGTACGCCATGAGAATTTTGATGTTCAGCCCGAAGCATTGGCAGAAGGTACACTGTTTATCGAAATCAATGCAGCTGTATTAGATGGCGATAAGAACAACCTCAAAATTGGGGTGTATAGTAAAGACAAGTTAATAGAGACCACTACGGCTCGCTTTTTGGCACCACGTAGTTATAAATAAGAAACATAGCATCATGAAAATTAATTGGGGTACAGGTATTGTAATTGCTATTGCGGCTTTCATTAGCTTTATTTTGTTTTTCGTGGTTAAAATGACTACCAGTCATGATGCCAACCATGATTTGGTTACCGAAGAGTATTACAAAGCCGAACTTGGCTACCAAAAAGAAATAGATGCAGAGATGAACGCTCGTGTATCATCTTCACAAATACAATTGAAAAAAACAACAAGTGGTTTACTGGTTATTTTCCCTAATGGTTATGATGAGACCAATATTACAGGAACAATATCCCTTTACAGACCATCCAATAAGAATTTGGATTTTGATTTGCCCATTAGTTTGTCTAATTCACAATTGCTCATATCTGACAATCAATTGTTAGATGGTCGTTGGGATATAAAAATATTCTGGGAACACGCAGGAAAAGAGTTTCTGCATAAAGAAAGCATAACCTTTTAAAATATGTTATTATCTGCCTTCATATTAGGTCTTATGGGAAGTTTGCACTGCGTGGGTATGTGTGGTCCCATTGCCTTTATGCTTCCGGTAGATAGAACGAACAACTATAAAAAGTTCGGTCAGATATTTATATATCATTTGGGGCGTTTACTTTCTTATGGCATTATAGGTCTAATTTTTGGCCTTCTAGGTAAAGGACTTTCTATCTTCGGTATACAACAGAAACTTTCTATCGCTATTGGCGTACTAATGATACTAATAGTTTTGATTCCGTATAAAACCTTCAATAAATATAATCTATCAAAACCTATTTATAAAATCATATCAAAAGTTAAAAATCAACTGGGCAAAGAACTTAAAAAGAAATCGCCCGATACGTTTTTAACCATAGGTTTTTTAAACGGTTTTCTACCCTGTGGATTAGTTTACATGGCACTTTTCGGTTCTATAGCTATGGGCGAAGCCTTGCAAGGTAGTTTATACATGGTGCTATTTGGCGTCGGTACTTTGCCGCTTATGACCGCTGCTATTTATTTTAGTAATCTATTAAAAGGAGGCATCCGCCAGAAGGTACAAAGAGCCATCCCCGTTTTTGTAATCATCATCGGTTCTCTTTTTATTCTTAGAGGGCTTGGTCTGGGTATTCCGTATGTATCCCCTGCTCCTGTAACACAATTGGCATCAAGTGCAATAGAATGTCATAATTAACGGCTAAGACCATAAACAATTTTATATGAAACCGTTACCGAACGAAATTGTACTTCGCCCTAGATTTCAAATACATTTAGCAATTAATAAAGAAGCAGCTCTTACCAAATTTGAGCAATCACAAGAAGACCCGTTTTTAATTAAACGATTAGATGAACATATTTTTATAAAATTTAACCAAAGATACCATCACTTTTGGTCGCCTCAACTACATATGGAGTTTGACTCAATAGATGATTTCAACTGCCAGTTACATGGAGTTTTTGGTCCCGACCCTACCCTTTGGACCTTCTTTATGTTTGTTCACTTTGTAGTCGCTACTTTATTTATAATTATAGGCATCTGGGCATATTCAAGCGCATCTTTAGGTAAATCGTTTCATATACAAATAGGTCTCTTAATTCTGTTAGCTGCCTTATGGTTCGTACTTTATTTTGCTGGTAGAAGTGGTAAAAAGAAAGGGAAACCACAAATGCAGCAATTACACGACTATATACAGAATGTTCTTACAGCATAAATTTTTATTGTTTTAAACTCATCACTATATTTAAAAAACCAAAATAACTAATTACCAAAAGCATGAAACGTATTTTATTTTTAGCAATAACACTAACTTTTCTTAGTGTTGAAGCTACAATTGCACAAAAGAATGAACAACCAAAAGGTACTGATAATGTTGCTTATAAATGGGGAAAAATGGCGTTGGATGCCACTGCATCCGATACCGAAAAATTTAAGCCAAGACCGACAATTACTTCGCGTTATTTAGGGTTGATATTCACTTCTATTTTTGATGCTTGGTCCAGATACGATGAAAATGCTATTCCCGTTTATTTAAAAAATGTAGACCGAAGACCATTAGCTGAGCAGACCCTTTCAAATAAGGAAATCGCTATCAGCTATGCCGCTTTTGGAGCTATGAAAGAATATTACTTTTCTGATACAGAAATGTTTATAGAATTTATGGTAGAATTAGGGCTTGACCCAGATAACACTTCGATAGATCCAAAAACCCCTGAAGGTGTAGGTAACTTGGCAGCCAAGTCAACAATCGAAGCTAGAAAAAATGATGGCAGTAATCAATATGGTGAAATTGAAGGCTCAAACGGAGAACCTTATTTTGACTATACCAATTACAGTCCGGTGAATTCTGCAGATGAAAACACCGACATTAATCGTTGGCAGCCTAAATATTTCTCTGATGGCAACGGTGGTCAATATGCACCAGAATGTCTTACTCCTTATTGGCAAAAAGTGACACCAATTACTATGAAATCTGCCGATCAGTTTAGACCAGGACCACCACCATTATATGGTTCTGAGCAATTAAAGCAAGAGGTAAAAGAAGTAGTCGATTTACAAGCCAAACTTTCTGATGAAGATAAAGCATTGGTGGAATTTATGCGCGATGGACCACAGTCTGTACAGCAAGCGGGACACTGGCTTAAATTTGCACAAGACGTTTCGCACCGTGATAACCATACCTTAGACCAAGATGTAAAAATGTATTTCTTAACTGAGATTACCGCTATGGATGCCTTTATAGCTTCATGGGATGCTAAAATGTTCTATGATTATGCCAGACCATATGCTCTTGTTCATGAATATTACAAAGATCAAACGATAAAAGCTTGGGGCGGACCTGGCAAAGGCATTGTTGAAATGAAAGGACAGGAATGGAGGCCTTACTCCCCAGACATTTTCCTATGCCCACCATTTCCCAGCTACACATCTGGTCATAGTACCATTAGCGGTGGATGCGCAGAAGTACTACGCCTTTTTACCGGTGATGAATATTTTGGCGAATCTGTACAATTAATACCTGGAACATTAACCGAAATAGATTCCGTACACTACGGTAAACCCGTAATCATCACCTTCCCTACATTTACAAAAGCTGCTAACATGGCAGGTATTTCTAGAGTAATGGGAGGTTATCACATTCAAGCAGATAATGTAGCCGGTTTACAATTGGGTAGAGATGTTGCCACACAAGCATGGACATTCTATAATGAACATTTAGGCAACTAAACGATTACTTTTTAAACTTTAAAACAAAAATAAACCAAGGTAATGAGCCTTGGTTTATTTTTGTTTATAGACTAGGTTAGTAACTATATTTTGAATGTAATTACAGGAATTCTAGCATGATTCACTACATCTTCTCCAATGCTACCGTTAAAAAGGTGTGAAATGCCTTTTCTACCATGTGTCGGTATTGCAATGGCATCTGCTAAAATAGTATTCCCATAATTAAGAATTCCTTGCTCAACACTGTAATCATTATAAATTTCAACCTGTACCGAAGCATTTGCTTTGGTCAAAAACTTATTTATTTTTTGATAGGCATCTCTACTACTCATGAATTCATCATTAGGTGTATTAATAAATACGACCTCCATTTTTGCTTTCAGCATATTGGCAAATTCACGTGCCTTTTGAAAGGCCGGTAAATTATCATCATTAAAATCGCAGGCAAATACAAAACGGTCAATACTTAAATCTTTTATTTCCCCTTTAATTACCAATACGGGTATCGTAGCATTTCTAACCACTTTTTCTGCATTTGATCCAATTAGAAATTCTTCAAATCCGCTTGCGCCATTAGAGCCCATAACAATTAAATCTGCATCGTGTTCTTTAGCAATAGCATCTAACTCACTATACACCTTGTAATGTTTGATAACTGGAGTTACTTTTATTCCTTTTAAATATGGCTTCTGTAAAAACTTGGTCAAATTTTTCTCTGCCAATTTTACCAAAAAGACAGTCTGTTCTATATAAATGCCATCTGGTGATGGTAATATTGCTTGATTAAGTTCTAACATGTGAACTACAAAAAGTTCAACATCATGCTTCTTAGCCAAGTCTGCAGCAGCTTTCAACGCATACTCTGATTGTTCTGAAAAATCTGTTAGTACAATTATTTTTTTCATGACTTTTATTTTGTAATTAATAACTACATCTGGGCAATCTCTTAAAGTATTTAAAACCCGTATATCGAGTGAAAAAGCATGTCTCGTAATGGTTTTATACTGTCATTGAAAACAACTTGGTATCGGGTTTTTTCTTCTGTAACGGTAAATCGAAAGCCATACATACATTTCGTACAAATGGTCTCCCCTTTTCTGTAATAGTTAAACTACCTTCTAAAATTTCTACAATACCATCTTCTTCTAGTTCTTCAAGTCGATCAAGAATAGCTCCCATTTGAGGATGATGTAATTTATAATCGCTCCATGTTGTTTTAAACTGGCACATTAAATTTAAGATATGTCTTCTAATTATTTGATCTTCTTCTGTCAAAATATGACCTCTATACAATGGGATTATATCGTTCTCTACTAAGTTTTGATACTCCTCTACATTCTTTGCATTCTGTGCAAAGCCATACCAACTATCGCTTATACCCGATGCTCCTAACCCAATCATTAAATACGTGTTAGAACTTGTATACCCCATAAAATTTCTATGAAGTCTTCCATTTTCCATTGCTTTATACAATCCGTCAGTATCTAATGCAAAGTGATCCATTCCTATTTCATGATAGCCAAATTTCAATAATAGCTCTTTACCAACTTCATATTGTTTTCTCTTCTCGTCACCTGCCGGTAAATCTGCATTATTATAACCTCTTTGACCATTACCGGCCAACCATGGCACATGCGCATAACTATAAAAAGCAATGCGATCTGGTTTTAATTCTTTCGTTTTTTTAATAGTGTTCTTTACATGTTCCAATTTCTGATGAGGAAGTCCGAAAATAATATCATGACTCACAGACTCGTACCCTATTTGTCTGGACCACTCGGTTACGTTCTTTACACTTATAAACGGTTGAATTCTATGTATTGCCTTCTGTACTGTTTCATTGTAATCTTGAACCCCAAAACTAACTCTTCTAAACCCTATATCATATAATGTCTGCAAGTGTTCTTTGGTTGTATTGTTAGGATGGCCTTCAAAACTAAATTCGGCATCATCGGCTTTATCAGCTAGTCTTAAAATACCGTCAATTAAATACTTTAAATTCTCTGGATTAAAAAAAGTGGGGGTACCGCCACCCAAGTGCAACTCTTTAATAATCGGTTTCTCATCGAACATAGCACTATATAATCGCCATTCCTTTATAACGGATTTAATATAGGGCATTTCAATATCATGTCTTTTAGTAATACGCTTATGACATCCACAAAATGTACACATACTTTCACAAAATGGTAAATGTATATAAAGACTAATGCCCGTTTCTGAATTACTGGCATGGAAACTTTTTTTAACCGTTTCTTCCCATTTTTTACCTGAAAAAGTATTTATGTCCCAAAAAGGAACAGTTGGGTAACTTGTATATCTAGGTCCTGGTACATTATATTTTTGAACAAGCGAACACATATAAATCCTAATTTAATAGCAAACATACATGTCATGAACAGCAAATAATATGATTTATATCAGTTTAAATAACATTGAATAATTTTAACTTTTACTAATTATTAAAAAATTGGAAACCCTCGTTATGTTACCAATGTTACCTTTAGGAATATAGTAATCCAATAATTTCTTTTGAGTTATACGCTTATTATCTGTTTTATTTGATTTTGATATATTGGCTTGCTTTCAACCATTCTATTTATCGTTTTATGAAAGATGCTAGTTTTAAATTGAGAGCGGTT
>Ga0209344_10003193_pt1 | contig 16559 bp, 15 predicted proteins | sample Cruoilmetagenom6_FD_187293 | JGI IMG/M metagenome (GOLD analysis project Ga0209344, IMG submission 187293) | Oil polluted marine microbial communities from Coal Oil Point, Santa Barbara, California, USA - Santa Barbara Oil Seep Sample 6 (SPAdes)... | ecosystem: Environmental > Aquatic > Marine... | reverse complement strand
ACACGGCTTCGCCCCAGGCGAAGCCGTGTGGTTTTTTGGAAGATTGGCACAGGGGTTGCAATATCTCAGAGCGTCTTGGAGGTAAATATGAAAACGCTCGCGATGGCAGCACTCATCCTCGTGGTGACGGCCCCGATGTTGGCCTCTCAAGAGGACGATGTGACCTCGCTGAGTTACATCTCCTATCTCGAGCGCTACGCCACCATCCAACCCGCCAGTGACGACGAAAGCATCGAAGCCGTGATCAACATGCCGCTGGTCGTCGGCGACCGGTTCGACACCGCCAGAGAGGCGAGGATGGAAGTCATCCTTGCGGACGGCAGCATTCTCTGGCTCGATCAGTACACGACGGTGAGTCTCGATGCGGTGGCCTTCAGCCGTGACATGGGTGGGGACCGCACGGTTCTTTACCTCGTCGATGGCAAGATCATGCTGCAGGTCCCGGAATACGTCCTCACCGCAGAACCCCTGCGCATCGACAGTTCCGGCGCGACCGTCTATCTCAACCAACCTGGGATCTACCGGATCGAGGTCCTCCGATCCGGAGGGCTCCGTTTGGAGGTCTGGGAGGGTCTGGCCGAGGCCGCAACCACCGGTGGTGGCGTACTCGTCCAGCCATCCACCGCTGCCGAGGTTCGCGATGGCGAGGTCATGGGCGTCGAGCCTCACCTCACCTGGGGTGACGACCTCGCCCGGTGGGTCGAGCAACGACGGCTGACTTACGAGAACGAGAGCGCGCAGTATGTTGACGAACGCTATGCCCGCGAGGCCGGCATCCTGGACGGCTATGGCTCCTGGGTCTACGTCGACTCCACCCAGAGCTGGGGCTGGCAGCCCGCTGTCGATCCCGATTGGCAGCCCTACACCGCGGGACGTTGGCAGTGGACCTCCGCCGGTTGGGTGTGGGTCTCATACGAACCGTGGGGTTGGCTGCCCTACCACTACGGCTCGTGGTCCCACTCGGTCGGATTCGGTTGGACCTGGGGCTGGGGATCGGTTTGGAGCCCGGCCTGGGTCAGTTGGTGCTGGTGGCCGGGCTATGTCAGCTGGTGCCCTTGGGGCTACTACAACTCATGGTGCTGGGGTCGCTATCCCGGCTGGGGTTACTACCCATCGTATCCTTCGCATCCCGTCGCCGGTCAACCGCGACCGCCGCGAGGCGATGTAATTCCTCCGCGAGACGGTGTCGTGCCGGGCGAAAGCGGTCGACGACAGACACCGGACCCGAGCGTCCGCTCCGGAGCCGATGGAAACGGCGGCAGCGGTCGGGTGACCCCATCCGACGGCAGCGCCCGCGCCACCTCGGATCGACGGGCCGCCGCTGACTTCACCGGTCGTGTCCAGGTTGCCGAGATGGACCGCAGGGGATGGAACGTGGTTTCCGCCGACGATTTTGCCAGCGAGCACCTCTCCAGGGTCGTGCAGCCCGGCTCACGGGTCATGCCCGATCAGGGCGGCGCCTCCGGTGTTGTTGTCACGGGTCCGCTGACCACTCGTTCTCCCGGACGTGCGAGCACCGCCGATGAGATCGCCCGCACCTTCTCGGATGTGGGCGCCCGAACCGATCGCGACATCACCAGGGTGATGGCTCGGGACAATTCTCTTCAACGCGAGGACATCGATCGACTGGTCCAGCCGAGTTCGCTGACCGACATCGGACGCAACTCGGCCCAATCGGTCGTTTCGAGCAGACCGGCGAGTTCGAGTCAGTCGGGATCGAACGCCGGCGCCGGTGGCGCGAGCGATCCGGCGCTCAGCGTGAGCAATCGGTCTCCTTTCACCACGCCTTCGAGGTCAGGCTCTTCCCTGGGTCGCTACTCGACAGCAAATATCTACCGACCGGGCAGGAATGTTGGTGGCAGTGGCTCCGGTTCCAGCGCCGGCAGCGGAGGTGGAACACGGACCCTCGTCGACCCGAGCACCAGCCCGTTGGTTCGCCGCAACTCATCGCCGCCCGCGAGTTCGGGCAGCGTTTCACCCAGTGGCCGCAATCTCCCGAGCACGCAGAGTCCGTCCCGGATGCCGACCACTCGAGGCTCATCGTCGGGAACAACAACGCCACGATACGCACCGACCCTCCCGAGGACCCGGAGTTCATCATCCCTTTCCGGGCCTCGAACATCCTCCCCCTTCGTGCGACAGCCGGTTTCACCCAGTGTCGGCGGTGGTCGTCCGGGCTCAACGAGCTCGTCACGACCGGTCATCGTCCCCCGCACCTCGCCGTCACGACCGAGCCGGAGCATGGGATCGAGTTCCCCCTACACGCGTTCCCCGTCAACTCGGGGCGCGCCGTCCGGGGGTTCCTCGAGATCTTCATCATCGGCGCGGGCGCCGTCCCGATCGTCTTCCGGTTCCTCCGGAGCGCGGTCGTCAGGGGCGAGTCGCTCGAGCGCAGGGTCTTCCTCCGCATCTAGATCCTCCGCGTCGTCGGGTGGTACGAAATCTCGTCTGCGCTGAGCGCAGAACCTCTTTCCTGTGGTGTCGCAACGGCCGCTCCTGCGGCCGTTTTCTTTTGGAGGTCATGAGGTCTTGGGCTCTTGGGATCTTGAGGTCATGAGGTCTTGGGGTCATGAGGCTTGATCGACTCCATGCGGGCGGGACGCCCGCACCACACAGGTGTCCGATTCTCGTGATGGCGCGAGCGAAGTGTGGTGCGCGCGTCTCGCGCGCAGGCCGAGCATATGGGAAAGGGAGAGGGTCATCGCGGAAACGGGAATGGGAGCGGGAAGGGGAAGGATATGATGGACGGGATGGATCAGAACCAGATCGATGCACTCGTCGAGGCGGCGACTTCAGCGCGGGAAAAAGCGCACGCACCTTATTCGGGTTACCGAGTCGGGGCGGCGGTGCTGACGACGGGTGGCGAGATCTTCACGGGCTGCAACGTGGAGAACGCATCGTATGGCCTGAGTGTGTGCGCCGAGAGGCACGCCATTGCGGCCGCGGTCGCTGCGGGCCACACGAATTTCGCAGGAGTGGCCGTCGTGACCTCGTCCTCGCCTGCCGCGGCCCCATGTGGGGCGTGTCGTCAGGTGCTGGCCGAATTCGGCCAGTTTCCGGTGGTTCTGGCCGATCTCGATGGTGATCGGCGGATGACATCGGTGCGGCAGCTGCTGCCCGATGCCTTCCTCCCGGAAACGCTCGCAAGAGACACTTGACAACCCGCGTCCCGGGATCACATATTGAAGATGTACCGAGTACCGCGGGTGTTCAACGGACCACACAGCCGCGTTACCCACTGAAAAGGTCCGGGCGGGCACACCCGCCACCGCAAAGCCCCGCAATCGCGGGGTTTTGCATGTGAGGAACCCGAGATGGACGCCTCTCGCGGTGATCTGCGCCTGTCTTTCGCGCTCTGGCTGGTGCAAAAATGCTCAACAGACCCCGGGTATGCCTCCGCTTTTTGCACCAGCCAGATCATCGAAATCCAGGTACATCTCATCCGTTCGAGACGCCCATCTCGGGTTCAGAGTCCTTGAGCGGTTTTTGGTGGCAGGTCTCATCGCGTTCCTTCGCACCCCCTGGGATGCGGTAAACGCTCGACGTACTCCCGTTCATGTCACCCTGAGCGAAGCGACCTCCGAGGTTGCGAAGTCGAAGGGTCCCCCGAAAGAACGAAGTGGTCCTTCGCAAGCCGCGCAATCCAAACCTGTGGGATCCCGCGACTCACTCGCGGACTCGTTCGCTCCCAATGGCGAATGAACGATCCGGTTGACGTGACCTTGCTTGTCGAGTCGTTCCCGATCCCGATCCCGAAATCGCGCCGACCGGGCACGGGATCGGGATCGGTTGAAGCATGTGGCCCTTGGACGATGCCTCACTCAAGTCATCCATTTGCCTTATCAGCCGTCGGATCCGGTGGTAGATTGAAACAATGACGACGAAGGATGAATACCGGGCAAACCGCAGGGCCGATCGGCGGGCGCGACGGTTGGCCGAGTACCGCCGCGGGCTCCGACCCTTCGCCATCGCGGCTTGGGAGACTTCAAAAGAACACAATGTCGGGACCCTCGTCCGGACAGCTCACGCCGCGGCCGCATCGGAGGTCATTCTTCTCGGTGAGCGCGAGTGGAACGTCCCGGCTGCCCGTACCGCCGATCTCTACACCGAGATCGTTCAACTCGACGCCGATGTCGAGGCATTCCGGGCTCACCTCGAGGAACGAAGCTGGAATCTCGTGGCGGTGGAGCTCGCCGATGAGTCGGTCAGCATCTTCGACGCCGTCTATCCCGAGCGTCCGTGTTTTCTGCTCGGCGCCGAACTCGGCGGAGTGCCGCCGGAACTCATGGCCGACGCCGAACTCATCGTCCAGATTCCTCAATGGGGGCTCGTGCCGTGTCTCAATCTGGCTGTTGCGGGTTCCCTGGTGGTTTACGACCATCTCGCAAAATGTCACCGGGCCGGGGGTCTGTCGAGGCCCGATGGCGGTCTCGTCGGGGAGGAAATCCCGGAGCTCGGGAACTCGGATGGGTGAGCGGGGTCACATGTTGTGGGGACCGCGGCCACCTGAGTGGACCTCATTCGTGAATCGGGCTAAAGTGAAGCGACCAAGGAGGCGTTTATGAAAATCGAGGCACGGTACCTGGCCGTTGGTGTGTTGCTTGTACTCGCGCTCAGCGTGGTGGCGTGTTCCGGTGGAGCCAAGGCCACGGCGCCGCCCCCCGAACCGACCCCTGCACCCACGCCTGAAGTCGATGAGACTGTCATCGAAGAAGAGGTTTCGGAGCCCGTGACCGAGACACTCTCGACGGAGCCCGTGACCTCGGAGCTCCCTGAAGATCTGATGGTCCTCAACCAGCGAGGTTACCTAGAAGACACCTTCTTCGATACCGATCGGTTCGACCTGACACCCGAAGCGCGCGGGGTCCTCGCGAAAAATGCCAATTGGATGTTGAAGTACCCCAGTGTGCTGGTCCTGGTCGAAGGGCATTGTGACGAGCGCAACACCCGCGAGTACAACCTCGCCCTGGGTGAGCGTCGCGCCAACGCGGTCCGCGACTATTTGAAGTCCCTCGGGGTTTCCGGTGATAGGGTCCGTACGATCTCCTACGGTGAAGAACGGCCCTTCGCCCTTGGCCAGAGCGAAGAAGCGTGGCGCCTCAACCGGCGCGCTCACTTCGTGATCACAGCTCGATAAGCAAGGAGGATGCCGGAATGCGTGTTCGTCTACTCGCGGTGATCGCCGTCGCGGTCTTTTCCCTCGTTGCCTGTTCCACCGGTTCGGAAGATATGGCCCTGTTGCATCGGGAGATCACCGATGTCCAACGGGAGATCCAAGAGATGCAGAAGGACAGCTTGGACAAGGCGGATCTCCAGGCCATGGAAACGCGGATGCAGGAGATGAGCTCGCAGTCCATGCGCTCGAACGCCGATCTCGCCGCCGAAGTGTCCTCGTTGCAGGAGCGGATCGAGGCCCTCCACGCCAGCCTCGAGTTGACCACGCGTCAGCTTCAGACGATTTCGCAGGAGCTCGCCGCATCGCGGGCCAGGATGACCACCGGGACGGTGTTGCCGCCGGTGGTGGCTGCCGAAGGGGCAGCCGGGGAATCCGAAGGCGCTGCCGGTGAAGCCGTGGCCGTCGCGGCCGCCGCGGGCGCGGCGAGTGGAGGGGTTTCGACTCCTGAGGAGCTCTACCGCTCGGCCTACGAAGACTACATGCGGGGCAACTACGACCTTGCCTCCCAGGGTTTCAGGGACTATATGGAGCGATGGCCTTCGACCGAGCTGACCGACAACGCGCTGTATTGGATCGGTGAATGCTACGACGCCCAGGGTGAGCCCCAGCAGGCGCTCGAGATCTTCACCAGGGTGCTCGAAGACTACCCGACATCCGACAAGGCTGCCGCGGCCCAGCTCAAGAAGGGTCTGCTCTACCTCAAGATGGATGATCAGGCCCAGGGCGTGGTCCATCTGCAATACGTGGTCTACGAGTATCCGGGGACGCGCGAAGCCGATCTCGCCCGCGAGCGGCTCAAATCGTTGGGCCTCACGATCCGGTAGGTGGTTCGTAAGTCGTAAGTCGTGAGTCGTAAGTAGTTCCTTGGTTTCCGGAATGGTACGTAGGTTTCGTGCAGGCGACGGTTGACATTTGCACGGTCGAATCGTGATATCGGAGCGCATTCCTGGCTCCACGCCCCTACGACTTACGACTTACGATTCACGACTCACGTTCTCCCACTAGCCTTAAACCGAATCTTCGGCTATCATATGCGACCCGAAGCTGCCTACCGCAGCTTTGAAGCTAGGAGTATGCGAGATGACCATCAAGGGAACGAAGAAGCAGGCGCGCAAGCGTCATCGGCAGTCGCTCGAGCGCCGTATGCGCAATCGCTCGGTGCGTTCACGTGTCCGCCGCCAGATGCGGCTGATGCGGATCGCCCTCGCGGAAGGCGACGCAAAACTGGTGAAGGAACTCCTTCCCGAGACCTTCTCGGTGATCGATGTGGGCTGGCGCAAGGGTGTGTTGCATCGCAACACGGCGTCGCGTTACAAGTCCCGGATGGCCCGCCAGGCCGAAGCGGTGATCAGCGGTAAGGAAGCCTGAGATGATCGACGCGCTGCTCACCACCTCCATCCCAGAAGGTGAGTTGGTGAGCCGCGGCAAGGTCCGGGACATCTACGCCCACAACGACGCGCTGGTACTGGTCGCCACCGACCGGATCAGCGCGTTTGATTGTGTGCTGTCGCCGGGCATTCCCGGTCGCGGCATCATTCTGACTCGGCTTTCCAGTTTCTGGTTCCATCACTTCTCGGATCTGGTTCCCAACCACCTCCTCGCAACCGAGCTGGCGGATTTCCCCGAGCCGTTTTGCAATCACCCCGAGCTTGCAGGTCGCAGCGTCTTGGCGAAACGACTGCGTCCGATTCCGGTGGAGTGTGTTGCGCGCGGGTACATCACGGGGTCGGGATGGAAAGAGTACGGCGAGAACGGCGAGGTCTGCGGTATTCCTCTGCCATCGAACCTGGTCGAGTCGGATCGACTTCCCGAGCCGATCTTCACCCCCGCCACCAAGGCCACCGAAGGCCACGACGAAAACATCAGCTTTGACCGAATGGTCTCGATTGTCGGCGGCGAACTTGCCGAGACGCTTCGTGACCTGACGCTCGAGCTCTACAGTAGGGCGGTCGACTACGCGCTCGAACGCGGCATCATCATTGCCGACACCAAGTTCGAGTTCGGTCTCACCGACGACGGCACCGTCGTCTGGATGGACGAGGCCCTGACTCCTGACTCCTCCCGCTTCTGGCCAGCAGATCAGTACAAGGCGGGGGGCAGCCAACCTTCCTTCGACAAGCAGTTCGTTCGCGACTGGCTGGTCAAGAGTGGTTGGGACAAGGAGCCGCCGCCGCCAACCCTGCCGTCCGAGGTCGTCGAGGGAACCCTCGAGCGCTACAGCGAGGCCTTCCGCCTGCTGACCGGCGCCGACATCGATCTCGGAGAGTCACGCAAATAATCCCAGCCCCGGGACCGGAGGAGCATCGATGACCACGAAGTTCAACACAGACTCAATCCGCAACGTGGCCGTCACCGGCCACTCAGATACCGGCAAGACCTCGGTGGTCGCCGCGATGCTGTTCAACAGCGGGGCGGTCAACCGGTTACTGAAGGTCGATGACGGCAATACCCTGACCGACTTCGACGAGGATGAGCAGGAGCGCAAGATCACCATCAACACGGCGATCGCGCATTTCGAGCACCGCAGCACCAAGGTCAACCTCATTGACACTCCGGGATATTCGATCTACACGACCGACGCCATGCAGGGTTTGCGGGTGGCCGACGCCAGCCTGCTGTTGATCTCGGGAGTGTCGGGGGTCGAGGTTCAGACCGACAAGCTGTGGAAGGCCTCCGAAGCCAACGAGCTGCCCGTGTTCTTCGGTATCAACCTCTTGGACCGTGACCGCGCATCCTTCACCCGCACCCTCGAGGCGCTGCATAAGAAGTACGGTCGCGAGGTCACCCCGATCCAGATGCCCATCGGCGAGGAAGCCGAATTCAAAGGTGTGGTCGATCTGATTGCCGGCAAGGCGTTCACCTGGGAAAGCGACGAGGGTGGGACAGCCACCGAAATCGACATCCCCGGTGACCTGGCTGATGACGTGTCGGCTGCGCGCGAAGCTCTCATGGAGATGGTGGCCGAGCAGGACGAAGAGCTTATGGACGCCTATCTCGAGGCCGGCGAGTTGGATACCGAGACCTTTATTGGTGGTCTCAAGAAGGCCATCGCCTCGCGCTCGCTCTACCCGGTTTTTGCCCTTTCCGGCGGCAAGAACATCGCTATCCAGCCGCTGATGGATGCCCTGGTCGATCTCGCTCCGTCACCCGACTGGCGGACCGTGACAGCCAAGGTCGGCGACGAGGAACAAGAGCTTACGGCGACCACCGACAGCCCGTTCGCCGCGTATGTCTTCAAGACGATCTCCGACCCCTTCACCGGTCGGATCTCGCTCATGCGGATCTTCTCCGGTGGTCTCGAGTCCGACGCCAACGTCGCCAACCCGGCCAACCGCAGCACCGAGCGCCTTGGAGCGTTGTCGGTGATCCAGGGCAAAGAACTCGAGCACGTCACCGAGCTCGCCCCCGGCGATCTCGCGGCTGTTCCCAAGCTCAAGAACACCCACACCGGTGACACCCTGTGCGTCGCCAAGGGCGAGATCATTTTCGACCCGGTGACCATCCCCGAAGCGGCCATCAGTTTCGCCCTCGAACCCGCGTCCAAGGGTGATGAAGATAAGCTCGCCGCAGCGCTGACCAAGATCCGTGACGAGGATCCCACCGTCAACGTGGGACGCGACCCACAGACCAAGGAACTCCTGATTTCGGGCACCGGTCAGCTCCATGTCGAAGTCGTCGTCGGCCGGCTCAAAAAGCGCTACGGCGTCGATGTGATCCTGCACCAGCCCAAAGTTCCGTATCGTGAAACGATTCGAACATCGGCCGAGACCACAACCCGGCACAAGAAGCAGACCGGAGGCTCAGGTCAGTTCGCTGAGTGCAAGATCCTCATGGAACCCAATATGGGCAAAGGCTACGAGTTCATCGACAAGATCTTTGGTGGCTCGATCTCCCAGACCTACCGCCCGGCGGTCGACAAGGGCATTCAAGAGGCCGCGGAGAACGGCGTCGTTGCCGGTTTCCCCATGGTCGATTTCAAGATCACTCTGCTCGACGGCAAAGAGCATGCAGTGGACTCGTCGGAGATGGCGTTCAAGAGTGCCGGCCGCAAGGCATTCAAGGACTGCGCTTCGCGTTGTAAACCGACCATGCTCGAGCCCATCATGCAGATCGAGGTCTTCACCCCCGAAGACAGCATGGGCGATGTCATGGGAGACCTCAACTCGCGGCGCGGTCGGGTCCAGGGAATGGATTCGGAAGACGGAATCACCTCCGTCAATGCCATTGTGCCGCTCGCCGAGCTGCTGACCTACGCCCCAACCCTGCGATCCATCACCGGCGGTCGCGGAGACTTCCACATGGAGTTTCTGAAATACGCCGAGGTGCCCAAGCAGATGCAGGAGAAGATCGCAGCCGCGGCGTTGAAGGAAGAAGAAGAGGAAGACTAGGCAATTCGTCGGACGAATTGCGGTGAAACGATCTGGCCCGGCTCACGCCGGGCCTTTCGTTTCAAGAAGGGTGAGACCCGGACCCGACGTAGGGTGGGGCTCGCCCCACCTTCAGTGTCGTCCACTGGCTCTTGGCGATGAACGCCAGTCGACGAACGCAGACATCATCAGCTTGAAACAGGCTTGAGTCGTGACGCGAGGAGTAGGCGGTTCTGAAGGTGGGGTCAACCCCACCCTACAGTTCTTCATACATGAATGCCTCGGATTTTTCGGAATGGGACTCCCTGGCTGGCAGAACTTGTTCCGGTGTGGTGCGGGCGTCCCGCCCGCAGGGGTTGCTGAATCAAACAGAACCCTTACTACCGGATCCCGTAGGAAACCTCTACGGAGGTGTGTCCATGCGTGTTGCTGCTCTTGCTCTGATCGGTTTGCTCTTTGTGACCGGCTGCTCCTGCGAAAGCGATGGGGAGATCGCCGAAGCCGTTCCCCCGACCACCGGCCCCTATCTCGGCCAGCAACCACCAGGGACAACACCGGAACTCTTCCTCGCCACCGCTATGGGTGAGCGTGACACCGCATTCACCCCCGATGGCGCCGAACTCTACTACTCCATGTGGGAGCAGCGTCACGGCTTTCTCCTGAGCCGAAGCGAAGGCTCAGATGGTTGGTCCGAGCCCGAGTTCGCATCCTTCGCTTTGCCCGAGTATCCCGAACTCGAGCCCTTCATCACGGCGGATGGCGCGTGGCTCTACTTCATTTCGAAACGACCGCTGCCCGACGGCACTGAGCCCGAGAAGTTCGATCTGTGGCGTGTGCCGAGGGTGGACGGAGGCTGGGGCCCCCCCGCGCCTCTCCCCGAAGGCATCAACAGCGAGCACGACGAGTTCTACCCCTCGCTCACCGTTGACGGTGATCTCTATTTCACGTCCGACCGGCCCGGCGGCCTCGGTGGAGAGGATATCTGGTGGGCCGAGTGGACCGGCGATGGCTGGGCCGAACCCGAGAACCTCGGTGAAGCGGTGAACTCCCCCGGGCCCGAGTTCAACTCGCTCGTCGCCCCAGATGGTTCGTGGCTCATCTTCGGTGCGGTCCGCGAGGGTGACATGGGCGGCGGCGACATGCACGTCGCCTTCCGTGGTCCGGACGGTGAATTCATGCCCTCGATGAACATGGGCGAGCCTCTCAACTCCGCCGCCCTCGACTACTGCCCCGCCCTGTCTCCCGATGGTTCAATCTTTTTCTTCACCTCGAGCCGGGTTCCCGACGGAGAGTCGAAGCCGAACACCTTCGCCGAACTCGAAGCCGCAATGACCGGTCCCGCCAACGGCCGCGACAACATCTGGTGGGTCTCCTCAGAGGTGATCGAAACCCTCCGGGTACGGTCAGTCGACAAACCGTAGCCATGGCGCGTTGCCGTAGGGGAGGGTTTTACACCCTCCCGACGGGATCGTTGATGACTCCTCGTAACCCGGTGCTACAATGGCATCAGAATCGGCATCGATAATGATGCCTATATCGGAGGCTCCGGAGATGTCACTGACCCGCACAACCGTGTCGCTGCCCAACGATCTCCTCCGTGGTATCGATGCCGCGATTCAGAATGGCCGAGCGGATACTCGAAACGAGTTCCTCGCCTCGGCAGTCCGCCGCGAACTCGATCGAATGCAACGAGCAGCCGTCGATCGCGAATTCGAGGCCATGGCCGATGATCCGGTCTACCAGGATGAGGGCCGGAGGATTGTCGATGAATACCGTTTCTCCGACTGGAAAGCTCTTCGGGTCGCCGAGGATGACTCGTGAACCGCGGCGAGGTCTTCCTCTCGCGACTTGATCCATCTGAGGGTTCCGAGCAGGCCGGCACGCGGCCGGTCGTGATCGTCAGCCGGGATGCGATCAACCGTTCGAGCCCCGTCATCATCGTCGTTCCATTGACCTCGTGGACCGAGGGACGGAGGATCTATCCCAGCCAGGTTTTGATCCAGGCCCCCGAGGGAGGACTCAGCGCCGACTCCATAGCGCTCGGGGAGCAGGTGCGCGCCATCGCGCGAGACCGATTGGTGAGTCGATGGGGAACGCTCGACCCGGGATCCTTGCGTCGCATCGACCGGGCACTTCTGATCGCCCTCGATCTTCCGGGTCAATTCGGCTGAAAGCAAGGCACGCCCACGTGCTAGACTGAGCCCAGTCAATCTCGAGAAACGTCAAGCACCATGGGCGGCATCGCAGCTTTCCATCTCGCCTCGAATTCCGGCGACATCGGGGACACCTTCTCCCGGATCGGTGAGCTGGCTGGGACCCGCATAGGTGACTTGGACCCAGCTGAAGGTTCGGTTGCCGGTCTTGCGGAGCGCGCCGCGCCAGGCCGTCAAGACCTCCCAGGGAGGGACGTTTTCGATGCCTTCGCTCACCACCGAGTAGCAGCGGCCACCCATGGGTTCGATGGTCACCACGAACTCGAGTCCATAGGTTTCGTTCTGTCCGATCCATGTGCCTGTCGGTTGGCACCACTTCCGGCCGGGTCCTTCACCGGCATCCTGGGCCGAAACTGCACCCACCCAGACCACTGTCAGGAATGTCGCGACAACGATGATCTTGCTCGCCCGTTTCATCTTTCGACTCTCCTTTCCGTTTGTTTCCTTCAATGTGCTGCCCGGAAGACGATAAGTCGTCATGAAAAGGTGGGGTTATTGTGCGGAAAGTCTGCGGACCATCCGCGCGATCGCAGGATGATCCGCCCGCCCGGATCGGAAGGGAGGCGCGAGGCGAGGGCAACCACATGGGGGCCGGTCACGGACAATGGCATGAAATGATCAGAAGCTCTTTGAGCATCGTGGGAGACGAGATGATCTCGGATGTGGGCCAATCTCGTCTCGTTCGATTCACAATTGCCCGTCTTCACCCCAAACCTCGAGCCGCGCCAGATATTCGGGATCGTCGTACCGGGCGAGGTCAAAGGCCGGCGCGTAGCCGGGCAACGCGCTGCCTGTGATGTGTGCGGCGCAGACCTCGGCAGTGCCCATGGATGCCATGAGTCCGAAACCTGACAGCGCGCCGTGGACGAAGGCGCCTTCAACCGGGAGCGGGCAGGCAAGCGGCCGGTTCTCACGGGTCTTTGTGTAGTAACCGCCGTCCACATAGGGCTTCGGGAGCCGATCGAGATAGGCCTCGAGCCCGGGCAGAACCGTCGTCAGACCACGGAGACAGATCTCGGTGTACCCGTCGGGAATCTCGATGGGGAAGGTCTCGGGCACGGTGTCGGCGTGGTAGGGCCAGAGAAGGAGTACGTGTTTTTCCCCCTCCGGTCGCATGTGGGCGCCGGCAGGGAGGGTCTTTACGAGCCACGCGGTTTCTTCGCTCGCGGCCAGCGCTTGGCGTTCGTCGGCCGACCATGCGAGGCGCTGCGGATCGTCCCAGATGAGGAAGGGAAGATCCCGCGGCACAACACCGAGGTGGTCTTCGAAGCTGGTCTTGAGGTGCAACTCCGAATGCACCGGGATCTCCACGTCTAGGAGCCGTCCTACCGCGGCAAGCTTGGGCCCGGCCGCATCGACAAAAAGACCCGTCGAGATTGTCAGATTGCCGCTGCGTCCGCTGAGCTTGACCCCGGTGACCCTACCGCCGGTGGTCTCCACCCTCTCGACCCGGCCCTCGACGATCTCGGCCCCTGCGGCCCGAGCCCGTTCGAGCAGTTCCATGCCAAGCTGCTGCCCCGACAACCAGCCGCACCGACGGGTGTGGAGAGCCGCGTAGATATCGGATCCCAGATAGGGGAAGGCCTGGTGCAGCAGCATGTCTTCGAGGATGAGATCGGCGCCTTCGGGTTGGTCCTCCCACCCTCTGGCCGTGTGTGGCAGGTAGTCGGGATCGCTCATCCTGCCGGTGTGGATCCGCAGCTCTCCCGTGCCTTCGGCCGCCGCTTTGAGCCCGTGTTCGCGATAGTGTTCGGCCTGGATCGGGTCGGCGGTGCACCAGAGATAGCCCCGCCGATTCATCAAGAAGCGGTTGTTGGACTCCCGCGCGAGGTCTTCGAGCAGATCAATGGAGCGGTTCATCAGGCGGATCATGGCGTCGTCGGGTCCCGGCCACCAATTGCGGTAGGCCTCCGAGGACTTGTCTGATGTGAGGGTCAGCGGTGGTCGCTCGTCGACAACGACGACACGCCTCATCCCGTGCGCTCGCGCCAGTTGGTGGGCGAGCGAGATTCCGGCGATTCCCGCGCCGCAGATGACAACCTGTGCCTGTTGGCTCATCGAAGCAGAATGGCGGCGACTCCCACCTCTGTCAACGATAGCCGAGTGTCCGCGGTGCGGCCGGGAACGACGAGATCAAGGAACCAGTCGGTCCCCGTTCCTTGGAACCAGCTGCGGGTACCCCACAATGGGTCGCATCCGCAACCACCTTGGCTGCTCGGGTGGACCCGGGCTGGTAATGAAGCTGACGTCGAAGTCATAGGACCCATCCAGATTGACATCGACATAGAAGAGATCGTGGGCAATGTGGTCGAGGAACCAAAACGCGCTCCAGTGTCCCTGGGGATCCCAAAGATAGAGCAGCAACTGCTCGTCACTCTGGATGTCCACTTCGCCCATCACCGGGTATGGGCTGGCTTCCCAACCGGTGCCCACGGTTGCGTCGTACATCCCTTCGAAAACACTCCAACGATCGAGGTCACCCGGAAGGGGTTCAATCACGACGGAGGTGTCCGGCTCGAGCACATGTTGGGCGATGCAGTAGGCGGCGTCGGGCAGGGATTGAAAGGTGTTGGCCAGTACCGCCACCGCGAATCGTCGCTCTGGGTGCCACAGCAGGAAGGAGCCCCATCCCCAGATATTGCCGCCATGTTGGCGAACCGTCAGGTCGTAGTAGGGCTCGACGAAGATCCCGTAGCCGTAGCCGAAGCCGGGCAAGGTGTCTGTATCCTGCTGAATCGCCTGCATGGCTCTCGCCGATTCACTCGACAGGACCGCGCCGCCGCCATCGGAGAGCAGCCGCGCCCACTTCACCAGATCACCTGCGGTGGAGAAGGCATAGCCGGCCGGGCCGAATTCGCCGTTATCGTATTCGTCAGCCGCGTAGGTGATCTCGTTGCCCGTGTCGTCGTCCGTATGACCGTGAGTGGCATTGCCGGCGGCCACTGTGTCGCCGTCGAAAGTGGTCTTGCTGAGGCCCGCCGGCGCGAAGACACGACTCTCCATGTACGAGCGGTACTCCATCCCGCTGGCCCGCTCGATCACGAGGCCGGCGAGGTTGAAATTCGGATTCGAGTAGTTGTAGATCACACCAGGTGGGGCGTGGAGGCCGACATGGTCGAGCGATGTCGCCCAGTTGGAAAGGGCGTCAGGCCCGGTTGGCCCGTTGGGATGGAAATAGAGATCGGGGATCCCGGTGGCGTGGGTCAAGAGCTGTTTGACGGTCATGACCTCTGCCGGCCAGTGACCGAGGAAGTCGACCTCGGGGACGTACTTCGTCACCGGATCGTCGAGGAAGACCGTGCCCGCCTCGACCTGCTGCATCAACCCAGCCGCGGTGAACATCTTGGTCACCGATCCGATCCGGAACCGGGTCTGCGCATTGACGGCGGCCGTCCCGCCCCGGCGTTTGACGCCATAACCCTGCTCGTAGACCAGATCACCATCGACAATCACCGCCACCGAAGCACCCGGGGTGTTTGCAAGTGCCATGGCGTCCCCGACACACTGATCAATGACCTGCTCGATATCATCTGTAGTTGTCGTTGTTTTGGGACGCATTGGCGGCGGCAACCACAGAGGTGGACCGGGATTGAAGGCAGCCAGCGGCGATGCGATGGTGAGATCCCTTGCTCCGGACACGTCATCTGCCGAAACACTCTCCGCGCCAGTAAATGTCAGTGCGACCAACAACCCGATCGTCATTCCCCGCATGCCAACCTCCCCGCCTAAAGAGATCTACGTACGAGCCGGGCTGGTGTTCCAACTACGAGAAGCGGTCTCATCCGGAAATCTGCTCGGATGCGGGCTATCATAGGCCAAAGCCGGAGTGGCGGAATGGTAGACGCCGGGGACTTAAAATCCCCCGACCGTATGGTCATGCGGGTTCGATCCCCGCCTCCGGCACCAACATTGGATTCCTTCTCGTCCGGGAGTTTTAAGCTCGGCCGGTGGTCGCGGCCACGCTCCATGGGTTTTGGTGGGTGGTCTCCCCGCATCCTGCCCCGGAGGGTGCGTTGCCGAATATTCTCAGGGACTTCCGGGGTCGATCTCAGATCGCCGGTTTCTCATCGACTCCGATGGAGTTTCTCCGAATCGTGCTCGATACATCCCGGCAAAACGCCCAAGGTGCGAGAAGCCGCATTCACGGGCAACAGAGGTGACACTTCGAGTCGACCCTGACCGGAGAAGCCGGTGGGCTTGTTCCAGTCTTCTCTCGGTCAGAAACTGCATCGGCGTGTGGTTCCGGTATCGACTGAAGGCCTCGAAGAAGACGCTTCTTGAACAACCGCAGACTGCCAGGAGATCGGGGATGGAAAGATGATCGCCGATCCGGGCGCGCATGAACTCCTCGGCCACCCGCACCACACGGGGCGATATTCGGCCGCGATAGTCGGCCTCGAGAACATCAGAGTGGTTGTTCGGGAGCGTCAGCAGCGCCCCGAGCAGGAGTTCCTGGAGTGCGGTCCGGCGTACCGAATCACCCGAGAAAGGGCCGCCCGCCTCGAGTTCCGAGATCACGAATCGCACGAGTCGAAGAACCGTCGCTCCCGGTTCCGAGGAAAAATCGACTCGGCGGACAAACCGCAACGGCTCCCGCAGGTCGCTTTCGGTCAAGGTCCGGAGATGTTCCTCGAGGGCTTCAGGGGTCTTACGCACCAGGAACACGCCTGAGCCCTCCGGGCGATCGATGAGAAGGCGACACGACGGTGAGAGCATCGCTGCGGTGGTTGAACTCATGACCACCGAGCGCGAATCTGCAACCATGAGCGATGGCACCTCGTCCCCGAAGGAGAGGATAAAGGC
>Ga0209344_10003192_pt1 | contig 16563 bp, 13 predicted proteins | sample Cruoilmetagenom6_FD_187293 | JGI IMG/M metagenome (GOLD analysis project Ga0209344, IMG submission 187293) | Oil polluted marine microbial communities from Coal Oil Point, Santa Barbara, California, USA - Santa Barbara Oil Seep Sample 6 (SPAdes)... | ecosystem: Environmental > Aquatic > Marine... | reverse complement strand
TGGCCATGAGTTCCGTCAGCGTGGTAACCAGTTCATTGATGCTGCGTTTTTGGAAACCGAAAACGTTGTGAATTGGGGTGTGTACTGTTAAAAATGTTCTTTCACAGCGCAATTCGCATGTCTACTTCTTGGGGTGAAGCAACGGTGATCTTGTATTGGCCCATGTCTGAAATGTGTTAAAACAATCGAACAGGAATTATGTCCGAAAGGCAGCTGTGTGGACAAACCTACTAAGGTGGTGTTCTGGTTGTATCCCAATTACGACAAACTTGGTGCAACGTGCCCCTGGCAACAGCTGTCATTTGGAAAATGTAATGAATGGGAACACCAAGCCCAAACCAGCCAGCCAAGTAGATGGCCCAAAGAGGTTGTCTGCACCAGCGAAAATGCTAATTCGTTTGGGCAAAAGTCTTGTTCTTTAACTGGTTTTTCTGGCTAATGGAAACCAAAACGAAACATGTGAGGCCGATGAGAAAAACCAGAATGCCCCACATTCCCCATTCGGAGTGTCCTAAAATTGAATAAGCGAACATTGCGACCGCAGCGACGAGCGCAAGCAACCGTTCAAAAGAGGATAGCTTCACCTTCTGTACACCATATATCAGCATGGTCATGGTCAGCAATGCAATCGGGATCGCAATCAACGATAAGATAGTTGTTATCATATTATCTGAGCGAAGATTCATAATCGGATTGAAGACGATCAGATATGGAATTATGAATCCGGCAATTGAAAGGGTAAATCCTTTGATCGAGGTAGCAAAATAATTGGCTCCCGAGATCGCTGATGCCGCAAGTGCACCAAGTGCGACAGGAGGTGTCACCGCTGAAATTATTGCAAAGTAGAAGCAGAAAAAGTGTGCTGATATTGCTGGCACACCCATTTTGATCAAAGTCGGAACAACAACGATAGCAACAAGACTATAAGCAGCAACGGGTGGAACGCCACACCCCAAAATGATCGCGACGATCATGGTAATGAACAAGGCAACAAGAATATTGCCGTTACTAAACAACTCAACAAGGCCGGCTATTTTTGAGCCAAGACCTGTCGTAATCAGCGTTTGGGATATGAGGCCCACCACACAAAGCGAAATACCGATTTTAGCTCCCACAATCGCACCATCGGTAAGGGCCTTAGCAAACTCACCAACAGAGGGCTTGGGTCCCGCTCTGAAAAAACTCAGAATAGAAGCCGCAAGAATGGCCCAAAAGGCAGCTATATTAGGGCTCATTCGCATTATAAGCAAAGTCGTTATGATTCCGAGCGGAATTAAAAACAACGGCAAACCTCGTAGCACAAGCCTAATGTCGGGAGCGTCCTGTGGCGGCCTAATTCCTTCCTTAATTGAAACATACTGAACCGAAGCCATAACGGCGAAATAAAACAGGATAGCAGGAAGAATGCCTGCAAGCATTACTTCCGAATAGGGGACGCCAACAAAAAATGCCATCAGGAATGCCGCAGCACCCATAACCGGCGGCATCAGTTGACCACCAGTTGAAGCAGTGGCCTCAATACCACCAGCCAGCGCGCCAGAATATCCCACCCGCTTCATATAGGGAATTGTGAACGCACCGGTTATCGCGACATTAGCCACCGAAGCACCGGAAACCATGCCAACAAGAGAACTTGAAATAACAGCCGTCTGTCCTGGTCCGCCGGCAAGGCGGCGGCCAGCCAGTTTGCCAATTTCGTTCAAGGCATCTGTCACATTCATGACGCTCAAAAGTGAGCCGAATACAACAAAGAGAAATATCTGGTTGGCAGAAATTGAAAGGAAATTTCCATAAACGCCCGAAAGACCAATCGACAGATAGTTGATAACATAATCATAGGTAAAGGCTTTGTGAAACAGAGCACCAGGAATGAATTGGCCGAACATAAAATACAGGACAAATACGATTGCAACAATCGGCAGTGTCCATCCCCACGCCAACTGGGTACCAATCAGGGCCAAAAGAACAATTACAGTTCCAACAAAGACGTCAATAGGTTCGGGAAAGCCATAGAGATTTTGAATATGCTCAAGATTAAAGCCGACATAGGCAGTAACTCCCAATCCCATTATCAAGAACATCAGGCTCAAGATTTGCCAAACCAGAGTTTTGCTGTTGCGCAAAGCGAGAAGAAACACCATTGAAAACACGAACACCAAGTGCACATTTTGATGTTCAACGCTGCCAATCAACAAGAACTGGGCGCTGGCCATTTGGTAGCCAACCATTGCAGTTCCAACTACCATCAAGGCAATTTCTGCAATACGCGTGACAATGCTCTTTCGATTCATTTCACTGGACGTGTTCATCGGTGTATCCCCTAATAACATCAGGGGCCTGGCATGCGTGCCCCTGAAGGTCAGTTGATCATTGGGTTTTCGTGAAAAATATTATTTCACCACACCCGCTTCGCGGTAGGCTCTCAGTGCGCCTGGATGAATGTCATCAACGGCCCAGCCTGCTGCCATTGAGTTTGCAGACATAAGCTTGCCAAGGGCGTGATATTCTCCAAATTCGCCAACATTTTCGATAAGTGTCTTTGTCACCTGATAGGCTGCGGATTCATCAAGTTCAGGATAGGCGACCCAGGCAATGGCATCAAAAAAACCTTCAATATTGGACTCAAGACCAGGAAACGAGCCGGATTTGACGGTAATGTGGCTCATGACAACTCCGGCATCTTTGGTTTTCTGCACAGCATCCTTGCCCCACGCCACATGGTAAAGCGGTTTACCAGCAGCCAGCAATTCTACCGTTTGCGGGCTGGGCTTAAATTCACCAGTGACGGCATTTGAATAGCCGCCGATTATGGCCGCGTCGACCCGACCATCCAACAAAGCTTGTGCAGCTGCCTTGGTGCCCAAACTCTCAATATTTATTTTGTCAGCCATTCCCCAACCATGTTTGATGATATGCATCGGCTCAACTGTCCATAATATCTGTGGCGCCTTACCTAGCGCAATGGTCTTGCCTTCAAGATCTGAGGGGGTCTTGATATTTGGATCAAAAGTTGCAAGCCACACCGAACCCAGAAGATAGTTGGCGATCAATTTAACGGCCGGCATTTTTTGAGAAAATGGCTTTTGACCGCTTGTCGCCAAGTAGTTGATACCGGTGGTAAATGCCATAATAGTATTCTTTTTCTTTTCCGGCTCTTTGTTCAGCAATTTGGCATTGTAAACGAGACCAGGGGTTTCCGAGGAAGTGACCTGCACATCAGATGAATGCTTGGCTATAATCTTTTCGACAGCGTTGCCCAAGACATAGGATCCAGTTCCAAATGGTGCGGTAATTAGCGAGACATTTGCATTTTCTTGGGCATGTGCCGCGAGCGACCCAACAGTTAATATGGCCGCTGTACTGATAGCTATTAGTTGTTTTCTCATTTGGTAATTTCTCCTTCAGTTTGCTTGGTTTGTATTAAAGCTCAAATGATCTGATTTGCCTTCAACGCGGCTACTTCCGCTTTGCTCAGGCCAAGTCGTTGTTCATAGATTTCTTGATTATTAGCTCCCATCGAAGGCCCCGAATTTCGAACTTTGCCGGGCGTCCGGGAAAATTTAGGTGTAATGCCCTGCATTCGAAGCGGACCCAATTCTTCATCGTCGATCTGGACAATCATCTCGTTGGCATGCACCTGTGGATCATCAAATAATTCATCAATTGTACGCATGCGTACAGCCGTAACCTGATGCTCGTTCAATGTCCTGCATGCATCATCGGCAGTGTGACCCGCAAACCAGTCACCGATGATCTCATCAAGAATTTCGGCGTGTTGGATCCGGTGCGCATTGGTAGTAAATCGTTCGTCAGTTAACAATTCTGGACGCTCGATTGCCTTGGCCATTCGTTCAAATATCTTCTGTGTACTGGCGGCAAGCGTGCACCATTGATTGTCCTTTGCACGATAACAATTGCCCGGTGCAGCGTAGGGATTACGGTTGCCCATTCGTTGGCGAACCTCTCCGAGCTGGTCGTATTCAATGGGTAGAAAATCCAAAATTCTGAACATCGACTCAAACAACGAAACGGAAACCACCTGTCCTTTTCCATCTGGATTTTCTCGACGCTCCACCAGCGCGGCCAATATGCCCAACGCACCAAATAGACCAGTAACCGAATCGGCAATTGGATATCCCACATGCATCGGGGGGCCGTCTTCAGGCCCGCATAGCGAGAGAAACCCTGACATTGCATCGGCAATACGGGCAAAACCAGGTCGTTCAGCATAGGGACCTGTCTGGCCGTAGGCACTAACCCTTAAGATTGTCAGCTTGGGATTGACCGCCCATAAATCCTCAGGCCCAAGTCCCCACCGTTCAATTGTGCCAGGTCGAAAATTCTCAACCAGGACATCGCATTCGGTAATTAGGGTTTTGATAATTTCAACGCCTTCAGGCGTACGCAGATCAACAGTAATACCCTTTTTATTTCGGTTTACAACTTTGGACCAAAGCGATACTCCGTCTTTGTGCGGACGGAGCGTTCGAAGCGCATCTCCACTTTTTGGCATTTCCACTTTCAAGACTTCTGCGCCAAAATCGGCCAGTAAACCTGCTGCGAGTGGCCCTGCAATTATTGTTGCCAGATCAAGGATTCTGATGTTTTTCAATGGGCCGTTCATTGTTTTAGATTGATTCATCAAATGCCCCAATTATTGATTATTGTCTGGCGTCGCACCGAGCAGACTTGTGAGATCTGAAGCTGCCCGACAAATTGTGTTGATAAATAGTTCCTGACGTTCCGCTTTTTTGTTGCGGCTAGACGGCATGATTACAGCCAGCGAGCCAGCAACAACGCCACCCGGTCCGAGAAACGGTGCAGCGTATCCAGCGGCATCACGAACTCTTTGACTGTTAGTCATAGCGAAACCACGTTCAGACGTTTGGCTAAGCCCCGCTTCAATCTCACTGACTTGCATCGTCGACCCGTCGGCATGCAATACCGCCGATGATTCCAAAATGTCTCTGACTTCCCAGTCTTGCATTTTAGAAAGAATTGCCCAGCCCGCGGCTCCTACTCGGAGATCGACTCTGTAACCCAAGCCTAGGGAAAACCGCACTGGTTGAGGTGATAGTATTTCCCCAAGCACAACAGCGTATTGCCCCTCGCGCAAATTAATGATCGCGGTTTCTCCGGTAGCCTCTTGGACAGCTTTAAGGATGGGTTGCGCGCTCGAAATCAAACCTAAGGGATCAAGCAACGCTCGACCGAGAGAAATCAGTCCATAGGAAATTGAATAAAAGGAGCTATCGGCACTTTTGTTTAAAAGTCCTTCCTTCACCAATGCCTCAGCAAGCCGGTAGGTCGTCACCTTGTTGAGGCCAGCGCGGCGAGTTAGTTCGGCCAGCGGAATTGAGTCCGCCCCCTCCTCAAAACAACGTAGTAATAAAATAGCTCTTGATATGGTCTGCATTTGGTGATTTCCATTATTTCGTATAATGAAATAGCATTACATTTAATGAAATAATGACGAAAATAGGGATGCCTGTCAAGTAAATTCACAAATGCAGGGGAAGACTGCTTTATTGTGTCAGTTTCTGTGGATCGGGTGGTGCAACTTTGTTTGTGTGAAATCAGCTGTGGCGATAGATTGAGAATTCAACAGGCGCCATACCTTTGCACCAACGCTGCCAAATTTTGCATTGGAGCGTTCGGATATAAACCTAACCGTGACGAATGAACTTTGTGGTGGCTGACGGATCTCGTGATATCGTCATGACACATTATGCGATAAGACTTCTGTTTTGAGAATTAGTCCTATTGCTTATGTTCACTATTCGTATCGATGAAACTTGTTGATGGCCGCTTTAGGTCACAGTGTACTTTTCGGCACCTATCTTTGTGTTCAAACAGCGACACCCCCAAGCCGGTAACTATGGTCTCGGAGCTGCCATCGACGCATCTACCTGCAATGGCAGAGCTGGGTCAATATCTACCAAAATGGAGCAATTTTGAGACGTCTGCTTTTGTGGTAATACATGCCGTTCCATTGAAAAATTTTGATTATCTGGTGGGTGTGATTCAAACACGAGGATACATAATACACAGGCCGTTCACACGATAACCTGAGAACAAAGATACATGCTATGGTTCATAGCAATGGTTTACTTCTTCGTTTGGCACTGACTGTTGGACAGCAGCACGACAGTCTTATCGAAACTGGGTTGATGAGTAGCCTTCAAATAAAGAACATGTTTCAGGCATACCAAGCCTGTGATTCAGATGCTATCCGAAACGTTGCAAGTGAGGCTGAGCATGGGTCAACATTTTGCCCAACCAACCTGCCTGCAAAAATTTTTGCATCGTTCACAGGATCGGGATTTCCCCCGCCGCGCGGCGAGTGATCAGTTGGGCGCCTTTTTCGCGCACCACAACATTTTCCTCATGCAGCATCATTTTGCCCGGCGCAAATTCAATGCCCGGTTCAATGGCAAGCACCATACCCGCCTGCAGCATCGTCTCATCACCCGGCATGATCGATGGCCATTCCGTATTGCGCAGCCCGACACCATGGCCCATGCGGCCAACGCCTCCCCCTGAACCTTTGCTCATACCAAGAACCTCTGCCATCGCCTTCCAGATATCGCAGGTTCTGACCCCCGGTCGCACGGCGGCGATACCGGCATCCGTTGCCCTGTAAACCAGTTCATAGGCCCTTCGGGTCGCATCACTGGCACGACCGATTGCGAAATTTCGATCAAAATCACTGTAATAGCCGTCAATCTCCGCCCCCGTATCGATGAACAGGACATCCCCCTCAACCATCGGGCGGTCACTGGGGCTGCGAATGGCATCATCGGCCCCGTCCGGCGCCGCCGTTGCGATGATGAAAGGCACAGAATCAACGCCGCGGGTCAGCACATCCAGACGATAGGCATGCAATGCCTGACGTTCGCTCATGCCGGCGCTGATCAGGTTTGGCACGTTTTCATAGGCCTGCGACACCGCATTGCAGACCAATATATGCTTTTCGATTTCGCGCTCGGATTTCACCATGCGCAAATGGCGAATGATCGTTGTGGCATCGACCAATTCAATTTCACCCAGTGCCCGGCGCAGTTTGTCAACATCATTGGCCGGCATTCTCAAATGGGTTTCAGGCCCCATCAGGATACCGACAGGTCTGTGGGGACGCGTCAGTTCTTTCAGGCTTGCCGCCAGCAGGCTGATGCCTTCATCCTGCGGATTGGGGGACGCCCAGACACGAACCTCGCCAACAAATCCGGCTGAGATCGCCTGGGCTCCGATAGAGGGAACAACCGCAACAGGCTTGCCTTGCGGCGGCAGGATCAAAAACCACGGCCGGGTCGGGCTTTGCCAGAAATGACTTTGAAAGCCGATAAAATAATTAAAATCCGCATCCCCCGTCAACAACAGGGATCCGATCGATAATTCATCCATCATGGCTTGCGCGCGCTCTATGCGCGCTTCAAATTCATCATCGGGGAAGCCGCGAATGAATTCCGGTTTGCTCATGATCATTTTGCCTTTTCATTGCGCAACGATGCCTTGAACAACCGCCCCAATCCGTTCATCCGGTCATCAATGCCAGCCAGACGCAACAGGTGCCAGGCCAGGGCATGATTGCTGGCCGTAACCGGCTTGTTCAGATTTTGCTCGGCTTCTTCGATAATATCGGCTGCCCGCAAATTGGTGCAGGAGATAAACACGCCATCGCATTCCTCCGCCTGCCCCACGGCAAGTGTCGCCTGCAAAATCGATCGCCGGTCGATTCTGCCAACGACAAAATCACTTTCCTCATCAAAAGTACCAACCACCGGCACTTCAATGCCGGCGGCAACGAACTTTGCCTGCATCGCTTCCGTCACGTCAGGGCTGTAAGGCGTCAGCAGCGCCAGTCGCTTCACACCCAGCGCTGCCAATGCCGCTTTTGCCGCTGTCAGCGGATTGCTCGACGGCACACCCGGGTGAGCATCCTCAAATATTTCTGCGACACGGTCTTCACCAATAATAGTCGAGGCGGAAGTACAACCATAACCCAGTGATTTCAGGCCCAGATATGCCGGCAACAATTTGGCAGCGACAGGCAGTTGTGCTTCCATATTGGCCAGCGTTTCCGGCGTGATAATAACATCATTGGCAAGCCGCGCATGAAAGACTGAGACGCCAGGAAAATCAGTCAGAAACCGAAACTCCCACTCGATCGTCTGATCTGATTCCAGAACAAGAAGGCCGATGCGGGCGCGTTCTCCCGCCCCTTCATCTGTCGTGAAATTCAGGCGCTTGATCCTCGCCTGCTCACCGCTCATGTCCATGTCGTCAATCCCTTTTGCCAACCCGGCCAGCCTATCCCAGTCCCTGCCTGGCGGAAACCGCTTTTTTGAACAAAATGGCAGATCTGTTCGGATAGCCGACGGATTTACATTGCCGATTTTGGACTTTGCCCAAAGCACCCGGCATGTGTGCATATGGTGCCTCTGCCGACAAGGCCCATCGTGGCCGCAAACGTCACCCGAGTACCTATCCCCGGAGCTTTTTGATCAGCATCACTGCCTGGCGGTCACTTGCTCATGGCCATGGGAAAAAATTTTAGACCAGTAAAACTTCCAGAAGATGTTCGCGTGTCGCTTCCTCGCTTGAACCTGAATAGACCGGATTTCCGGAATCCAGACCAATATACCGGTCTGATAAATTCATCAGCATATTCAGATTTTGTTCAATGAGGATAACCCCATGGCCCCTCTCGCACCGGTCGGTAATGCATTTCTCCATATGGGCGATGTTTTCAGGCTGAACACCTTCCGATGGTTCGTCCAGTATGATCACCTGGGTTTCCTCCAGCATGATGCGGGCAAAGGCAAGAATTTTTCGTTCACCACCCGACATCGAACCTGCCAGTTGATTCTGCCGGTTTGCCAATATCGGGAACATGGCAAACAGTTCCATTATTCCGATATCATTTTTCGCCAGGGACAGATTTTCCCGCACGCTCAGATTATCAAACACCATTGATGTCTGTGACATATAGCCCAGCCCCATTCGCCGTCGGGCAAAGGCTTCATGGTGTGTAACTGTCACCCCATTCATCACGATAGCACCGGTCGTTGCCGGGATCGAGCCGGCAAGCATGCGTGCCAGCGTGGTTTTTCCAACGCCATTGCGACCAAATATTCCCAACACTTCTCCAGAGCTGACCTGGCCTGAAATCCGGTTCAGAATATTGACATCGCCATAACCACCTGAGAGATCGGCAAATTCAAACTGGGCAGGTTTCATTTGGTGCCCCCCGCATAGACATCACGCACACTGTCGTTTGACTTGATTTCATCATAAGTTCCATTGGCTAAAACTTTGCCTTGATGAAGCACCAATACCTGATCAGCAATCGATTTCACGATGCTCATGTCATGCTCAATCAGCACAATCAGGCCATCGTTTGCGGTTTGATATTGTTTGATAACCCGTGTCATCAACTGTGTTTCATCAGTAGACAGACCTGCACAGGGTTCATCCAACAGCAATATCCGCGGCTCCGCAGCAATCGTCATGGCAAACTCCAGAAACTGCCGGTGCCCCTGTGCAAGGGAGGACACCAATTCGTCTGACCTGTCGGCCAGGGGAATATGGGGCACCGACAGGAATTGTTGAAGTGCACGACTTTGCCAGTGGAAAGAGGAAGGTTTGAAATAATCCGGTATTCGCCCGCGACCTGCAAGCATGGAAAGACACAGGTTTTCCCAAACACGCAAAGAGTGGAAAACCGAGGGAACCTGTAACTTGCGACCAATCCCGCTGCGAAGGGCCTGATGGGGAGAACGGTTACTTATCGACTTTCCATCTACATTTATCTCCCCCCGGCTAACACGAAGGCCACCTGTTATCGCATTGAAAAGTGATGTTTTTCCCGCACCATTAGGCCCGATGATACATAAAATACCTTTTGGAAAAGTGGTGAATTGAACACCGTTTAAAATCTTCACTGGCCCGATTTTCACATGAACGTCATTGAACTGTACCGCTGATTGCCAGTTGCCAATTCTCCCGGGCGGAGCGTCATGGAATACTCGTTTTGCTGTCGCTTTTTTGGTGACAAGCAGACGGGAAACTGATTTATCCACCAACTCTCCCAGCCCCCCCGGTGCTTTTAACACCACCACAATGAACAGAATGGCGAGCAGCACTTCCCAATATTGGAAGCTGTCGCGCAATTCCGATGACAGATAGCCGATCAGCACGGCGCCCAGAAGCGGCCCCAACACGTGGTAGCGACCACCAACCGCTGTCCAGATCACCAGATTTGCCGACAGCAGAAAACCGGTCGAAGTCGGCGTCACAATGCCCTGATGATTGGCAAACAAAATGCCTGCCAGTGCCGCAAAAACAGCGGAAACGGCAAAGGCTGCGCCTTTGATAATATGGGTGGGAAATCCGAGCAATTGCAGTCTTTGCTCATTATCCGCCATCGCCCGTCCGACCAGGCCAAAAGGCACCCGGTCAAAGCTCATCAACACCACGGTGGAAAATATCACCGCCCCAACAATCATCAAATAAAGCCCGCCAAACTGGTCAATCCCGGCAAGGGTATTATACCCGCTTAATCCATTGAATCCGCCGGTAATTGCCGTTGCCGTGCCCGCCACCTGTTCGCTGATAATGACAAGCGCCAGGGTAATCAGCGAGAAAAACGGGCCACTGTCTGAACGCCCTTTAAAGACCACTGAAGCGAACAGGAAGGCGGTTAGTCCGGCCACCAGCATTACCCCGGCAAGCAGTATCAACTGCAGGCTCAGGCTATCAAAATGCAGTAAAATTCTTGCCGTCGCATAGGCGCTCAAACCAAAAAACATCGCCTGCCCAAGTGGCAGGATCCCGATCCGGCCCCAAAGATAACCGATACCCTGCGCGGCAATACCATAGATCAGATAAAGGCCAATCTGATACACGATATATGAATCGAACAGGAATGGTATTGCCAGCAGAACAGCCAGCAATGCTGCGTTAACGAGAACTATAAATGCCATTGGGACGTAACCACAAAAAGAAGATGGAGAGCAGCAGAATGCCAAGATAACCATAGGTTTGATCGAAGGCCGCCCCTAGGGCAGACTGCAACCCACCGATAATGCCAACCCCCAGCATCAGGCCTTCAACACTGCCGAGCCCGCCAACGACCAGAGAGAAGAAAGACCTGATCAGGTAATCCAGCCCCATCATCGGTTCGATACGAATGGTTGGTGCCAGCACCATGCCGGCAATGCCGGCGGTCAATGCACCAAATACGAAACACAAGCTGGATAACCGGCTTGTGTTGATACCGCAGGCATGGGCAAGTTCACAGTTTTCGACCATTGCCTTTATTTCCGTGCCAATGGCTGAGCGTCGGTACCAGGCAATCAAAATCGCAAAGAACGCAAAAACCCCGATAATGACCACGATCCGGTAGGCCGGGTAATCAGTCCCCAGAACAGACATGGTTCCCGGCAATGGTGATGACACCGACTGATAACCACGGCCAAACAGCAACTCAACGATTTCCCTGAGTAGAATGGAGACACCCCATGTTGCCAGAAGACTGTCAAATGGCCGCCCGTAAAGGTGACGTATAATGGTCCGCTCCAGAATGAGTGCAACAATCCCGACTGTGATAATACAAACCGGAACCTGCAGCACCGCTGGCAGACCAAGTGAAGCGGTGATCACCGGTGCGTAAGCACCAATCATAACCAGTTCACCATGTGCCATATTCATAATCTTCAGCTGACCAAACACGATACCCAGGCCGATTGTCACCATTGCCAATATGCTGATTTGCCACAGGATATTTAGTATCAAGACAGAAGACATGGGAAAACTACTCTAGTTGGCACAACCTTCCGATGTCGGAACATTGGCAAATGAGTACACCACTTTAAACATCCCCCCAGTACCATCAGCCAGATAAATATTTTGCGCCACATGGCCGTCTTTCAGGACACCTTTGCCGCGAGGCGATTCAAATGTCGTGCCTTCAGCGACCATGTCCATGGCTGAAACAGCAAGTCCGTTGGCTTTTGCGGCAATAGCTGCCAGCAGTTTCAGACCATCATAGGCAGATTGACCAAGGGTATTGAGCACTGGCGCATCGGTGCCAAATTCGCTGGCATAAGAGCTGGAAAAGCTTTTGGCCACAGGACTGTCGATGGCGGCAAAATAACCGGAAGAAGAATACAATCCGTTGGCATTTGCCGCACCAATACCAGCCAGTGTGTTTTCCTCAATCAATGTGCCGAGGCGAATGGCCTGCTTGTCCAGACCAAATCCGGCGAAGGCGACGTTAAAACCAACCGAGCCACCGCCAACCAGTGTGATCAGAACGCCTTCTGCCCCGCTTGCCTTGATCTTTTGTAAAGAGGAATCGAACTCGGAGACGCTGAACGGCAGATATTCCTCGCCGACAACCTCACCGCCCGCATCAGCGATATATTGTTTGGCCAGCTTATTGGTATCACGCGGCCAATTGTAATCATGCCCGATCAGATACCATTTTTTGGCATCCTTTTCAGCCATCAGGTATGGAATTACCGGAGCCAGTTGCTGACTGGGTGTTTCGCCGGTCACATATAAACCTTTGCCGCAGGCATTGCCTTCATAAACCGGAGTGTAAACATAGGGAACCTGCCCCTTGAATAAACCCAGAAGCGCCTGACGCACCGCCGAGTCATGCATACCGATAAATGCCTTGACCCCCTGCCCCTTCCAAAGCCGCAAGGCTGCCTGTGTCGCCTCGGCCGGCGGCACGCCAACATCGGCAAAAACCAGTTCAATCTGTTCGCCATTAATGCCACCTGCTGCGTTTATTTCTTTGGCAGCGAGTGTTGCTGAATTTCTGGTTGACGGACCAAACAATCCCGACGGTCCGGAATCGGGCACCAGCACACCAATCTTTATGTCTGCATAAACCGAACCAGTCAAAGCAGATGTCGCCAAGGCAACAGCCGCAGCCAATTTTATCAATCTTGTTTTCACTTGATTTTCCTCCTGTTGCAATTCAAAAATTTGAAAGTACCGTTTCCGCGGCCTTTGCCAGTCCCAGCAGTTCCGCGTCCTTACCAGCCAATCCGTCAAATTCGATTCCGACAGGAAGGCCGGTGACATTCCGGCAGGGTATAGAAATTCCTGGCACACCCAGATTTGATGCCAAATCGGTGTTGCGAATATAAGTTAGAAATGTGGGGACTTGCTCACCGTTGAGTTCAACGGTTTCATCCTGGCCAATATCACTGGCCCTCAGCGGCGTCGTGGGAAATGCAATCGCATCAAGGTTGTTGGCCCTGAACACATCTTCATAGATCACGCGCATGGCCGGGCGGTGGACATCAATCGCCGCACGATAGGCTGATTCAGGCATCGCTTCATCACCGCGCTGACTCCCAATTGCCCCGGTAACATCGGGTGAGCCTATGTTCTCAAACAGGGTGTCAAAGGTCACATCGGGCGCATATTTTGCAAGATAATCGGGCAGATCACGCATCACCTCATAAAAAACCACTGGAAATCCAAACGCCTCATTGTGGGGCCAGATGCGGTCAAAACCGACATCGACCAGGGTCGCGCCCGCCGATTCGAGAATGCGCAGATTGTCAGCCACAGCGGTTTCGACTTCCGTTTCCAGATTGTCAAAGAAAACTGCCCTTGGCACACCCAGGCGCACATTGTTCAAATTCGGCGTTTGTATATGCTGGTGCTGCCCTCTCAATACACTGTCCAGCAACATGACATCATCGACACATCGGGCCATCGCACCGGCTGTATCCCTTGTGTGAGAGATTGGCACAATACCCTCACCGGAATAACGGCCTGTTGTCGGGCGAAATCCAACGATACCGCAAAGGGCTGCCGGAATCCTGACCGACCCACCGGTATCAGTGCCTAAACCGGCCGGGAATATTCCAGCGGCAATAGCCGCCGCCGTGCCACCTGATGAGCCTCCGGGAATCTTGGTGGGGTCATATGGATTTCGAATGGCGCCGGTGACAGCATTGTTGGAAGTAATGCCAAATGCCAGTTCATGCATGCCTGCCTTGGCGCCAACAATGGCGTCTGCATTCACCAGATTATCGATTACCCCGGCATTGGATTGCGGCGTATGGCCCTGCAAAGCGCCAGTGCCGCCAGTGGTAGGATAAAGGGTTGTATTGATATTGTCTTTGATGATCAGCGGCAGCCCGCACAGGTTGCCGGCCTCACCTTTTGCACGTTTGTCATCAGCCATTCGCGCCTGTTTGACAAATATCTCCGCATCGAAACACCCGACAGCATTCAGAGCCGCATTTTCATCAATCCGTTTGACCACTTCCCCGGCATAGTCGACTGCGGAAAGACTTCCGGCTTCAAATTGCCGGAGCAGCGCAACGGCGCCATTTTCTGACCAATCTGACATATTTCCCTCCCGTGACAATCGGAAGGATAGCAAAACACCTCAAATAGCGGCATCGTCATTAATGATGATTTTGATCGGTCAGGAATTGCGCCAGTTGTGTACGGCGGTTCAGACCGGATTTTCGAAAAATGGCACTGATATGGGTTCGTAAAGTCGGTTTCGAGATCACCAGTTTATCGCAAATTTCTTCATCCGTAGAGCCAATCACCAACATATCCGCGATTTCCGCTTCACGAGCTGTAAAACCAATCCGTTCTCTTATTTCACAATAGCGAAGCGACGGTGATTTATCATAGGCCCGCTGTCCGCGAACTAACGCATTGACAAAACTCGGGCCAATCGAATCCACGATGAACGCGTCGCGCTCGGTGAAATCTTCGCTTTTTTCCCCTCTCCAAATTCGCACATCGCCGATATTCGAGCCACGGTCATAGGCAAAATAATTTAGCCCGTAGCATAGGCCGTCGAGCTTGAGGAAGTCATTGAAAAACTCGGTGCGTACCAGCTTGTCATGGCGCATGATCTCACTGACCGGTGTGGCTTTACGGCGCCGTTGCAAAGTCGGCGTTATCGGGTCATGAAACTGATAATAGCTGTCGTAACGCTCCAGATTGTCCCAACTCATGTTGAGTTGAACGCCTGAGACAAATTTTTTACTGCTTTCATCCCAGACATAAGAAGCAAAATAGTCTGCTTTAAGCAGTTCCAACAAACGCAAACCCACCCGTTTGCGCACTTCCACATGATCAAAATCTCCGGAAAGATCACGCATGATCGAAAAGACCAGTTTTGAATCATGATCGGTTAAATGCACCTTTTATCCTTCCCCTTTGATAATTCCCAAGGCAACTATAGCAAAGATTTATCGGTTTGACGATTTTTTGTCATGTGCACAAATTGGTTACAATGATGACCACTACACCGGCATATAGCATTTATCAGTAACAATCCCGGCTTGCGACTCGGCACTGGCCATGTGTCGGAAGCCGGTAAACTCATCAAAAATACCGTTTGATTTCACCATTATTCGTGTTTTTGCGGTTCCAATCGGCAGTAATAAAGGTTAGATCACACCTTCAATTCATTGATCCCGCCAATTGAAAGACTTCAACTATGAGCGATGCAAAATTTGACGTGCTGACCATCGGCAATGCCATTGTTGATATCATTTCCAGCACTGAGGATGATTTTCTGATCAGAGAGAAAATCATCAAAGGCGCGATGAACCTCATTGATGCAGACCGCGCCGAACATCTTTATTCTGTCATGGGTCCGGCGATTGAAGCCTCTGGCGGCAGTGCCGGCAATACGGCGGTTGGCGTCGCCAGCCTGGGTGGCAATGCGGCCTATATCGGCAAAATATGCGACGACCCTTTAGGCAAGATTTTCACCCATGATATTCGTGCCGTTGGCGTATCTTACGATACCAAACCGTTGCAAAGCGAACCGCCAACTGCGCGATCATTCATCTTTGTCACCCCCGACAGCGAACGCTCGATGAACACCTATCTGGGCGCCTGTATGGAACTGGGGCCACCCGATGTGGAAGAAGACAAGATAGCGCAATCCCAAATCACCTATTTTGAAGGCTACCTTTGGGACCCGCCCCGGGCCAAAGACGCTATTCGCCAAGCCGCCGATATCGCCCATGCGAATGGTCGCCAGACCGCCATCACTTTATCCGACCCGTTTTGCGTCGACCGTTTTCGCGGCGAGTTCCTCGAGCTGATGCGTTCAGGCACGGTCGACATCATATTCGCCAATGAGATGGAAATTCTTTCATTATATGAAACCTCCTCCCTGCAGACGGCCATAGATGCGGTGCGTGAAGATTGTACTCTGGCAGCAGTGACCCGCAGTGAAAAAGGCTCTCTCGCCATTACCCGTGAAAACACCGTCGAAGTCGACGCTCACCCAATTGACAATCTGGTCGATACCACCGGCGCCGGCGATCTTTATGCCTCCGGTTTTCTCTATGGGCTGACCCATGATTTCGAATTGATCGATTGTGCCAGACTGGGTGGTCTGGCTGCTGCTGAGGTCATTCAGCATGTCGGCCCGCGCCCGCAGGTGTCTTTAAAACAGCTGATGAGCCAGGAAGGCTATTAGGGTGTTTCTTAAGTTACCTTAGACTTGTCAATGTCCAGCATCGCGCGTAATTCATAAAGTTTTTCCAGTGC
>Ga0209344_10003191_pt1 | contig 16570 bp, 14 predicted proteins | sample Cruoilmetagenom6_FD_187293 | JGI IMG/M metagenome (GOLD analysis project Ga0209344, IMG submission 187293) | Oil polluted marine microbial communities from Coal Oil Point, Santa Barbara, California, USA - Santa Barbara Oil Seep Sample 6 (SPAdes)... | ecosystem: Environmental > Aquatic > Marine... | reverse complement strand
ACATATGGTTTAAAAAGAGCAAATGACATTTGGCTTACAGGAAGAAAGATAGATGCTGATGAAGCATATGCAATAGGTCTTGTAAACAAGGTTGTACCTTTAGATAAATTGGAAAAGGAAACCGAATATTTAGCAAAACACCTTGCAACTTTAGGCCGTGATGTCATAGCAATTGGCAAAGTCGCCCGTCAACAGACCTACTCACAATTAGGAGTTATTGCAGGGTTTGATATTTTGGGCCTAACACATACTTTAGGTACAAACGTAAAATGGTATCCTGGTGAGTTCAATTTCTTTAAAGAGAGAAAAAACAAAGGAGCAAAAGAAGGATTTCATGGTCTGCATTCACAATATGAAGAGTAAGTAAAACATAGCTTGAATTTTCTCCGGAACTGGTGTGGTAAAATTTAACAATTTTGCCTGAAATTTCTGAAATTAGGGATAAAAAATCAGATCTACTAAAAAAATATTTCTGAATTAGTTTTTTGAACTTGAAAAATTTTAATTCTGTTGTGCGAAAATGTAAAAAGAAGTGGGTTTGCGTTGTAAAATAAAAAAATAAGCCGAAAATTTATATATCTAAGTTGCAGGAAGTAATACAGGCTTATAGTTAATGCCTGAACGAAAACTCCTTAACCTATTGTTTTTAATAAATATAATAATGAATTTTTAAAACGAAGATTTCTGGAAATTTCCATTTTTGAGACGATATATCAAGGAATTACTTGACAAATCGCCCAAAATCTTCGTTTTAAAAAATGCCAAAAAAACTTCTAATTGTGACTGTAACTTACTGAAATTATTAATCCATATTTAAAAATCGGTACTTTTCGTTAAGGCACTAGTTAATATCTAAAAATATTCTTTTTGCAAAATTCACAACATTTTTAAACCCAAATCCTCGACGTATGATTACTTTGATTTTGTTGTTTAAACCTTCAACAGGGCCTTTTGACATACGATGAGTAAAGTAGTTCAAAATGTTTTCTTCAAAATTTCTACAGGATTTAATAAAAGATGTAAATGGATTCAATCCCTTTGTTTCGTATAGGCCGGCCATTTCGTACCATTCATCGATTTTTTCTTTTGCTTCTACTTTAGAAATTTCTTTTAACTCAAATATTTTATAGAGTTTTTCTCTTAACTCATAACATTTTTTCAAAGAAGGTGCTAATTCGAACAGGCCTTCAGGTCTTTTATTCTCATCAGCATTTAAATCATTATGGTTAGATAATGCGAGTGGCCGTTTCTCAAGGCTATTTCATCTAATCCTATTCCATTTTATTATGTGCAAAAAACATCCACATTGATTCCGGTAAACCCCATTTTATTAGGTTAAACATATCTTACTGCACCACCATCAATTCTGATATTTTGTCCATTGATGTAATCAGCGCGAGGGCTGCAAATAAAAACCACAACATCTGCAATCTCTTCTCTGCAAGCTATTCTGCCAACCGGATTTGGAAAATCATACTTTACAATATTTTCAAGAATTTTTTCCCAGGTTTTTCCCCAGCCTTTTTTTTGGGCACGTATCCTGTATCCGGCTTCTATCTCAGGTGTGTGGATCAACCCAGGAGATATAGTGTTGACAGTAATGCCGGTATTGCTAAGTTCTTTTGCAAGGCTAACTGTAATATTTGCCAAAGCACTTTTTGAGGCGTAGTAATGGGGCATTATTGAGTTTGGCTGGTTTGATCCAATGGTTCCTAATTGTATTATACGTCCCCATTTCAGTTTTTTCATTTGTGGGGATAGCAGCTGTATTAATCGAGCTGCTGACAAAACATTTTTCTGATACATATCGATCCAGTCAAAAGAGCTGCTTTTTGTCCAAAAACCCTGGCTGGCTGTTCCATAATTATTGACAAGAATATCTACAATGCCCAAAGAATCCAGTGCCTGTTGTGCTACCTGCAAAGTTCCCTCTTCTTTGCTGATATCGCCCCATACAGCCACACTGTTATCAACTGATTTTGATATGGTATCAGATCCACCTGACTTAATAGAATGAAATGCAACAGTTACTCCTTCAGCAGCCAGTGTCTTTGCAATGATTTCACCTGTGCCACGGTCACTTCCGGTTACAAGAGCTTTTTTGCCTTGTAGTTTCAGATCCATTATTTTAACCTTTTTTTTAATTGTTACTTATTCGGTTTAATTTGGCGCTTAAATTGTCTTTAAGCTTTTATGTTATGGACACTAATTTTTTTTTAACCTGTTTAGATATTAGCTTAAGCTTTTCCAGTCTGCAAGTACCAATCATTTTCGGTGTAAACAATATTTTTGATACGAAATGGAAAAGAGGCAGAGTTTTTGATCCAAAGCATCCTCATGTATCTACTGCTAAATTAATTGCTAATAGAAAAAAATAAAAGTACTACCTTGAAAGGGCTGATGCTTATACGTACGTTTGGGGATTGATACATAAACCCTGTCCCATTCCTTTGCTGGAATCTCTAATGTTTCTTTTATGAGTTTGGCATATTTTTGTCGTCAGGCTGTAACAGCCTGACGACAAAAAAACGACCCTAAAATAAAGCCAACTGCCAAAAATTTACAAATAGATATCTATCAGTATAAATGTAGAGAAATATTTATTTTGATATATAAACACTATATTATCAATAGGTTGCATGATGCATAGTGGTAGTACTACATTGACTGTAAGAAAAAATTGGCTGGCAGAGTGGATTTTACTGATTCAAAATTAAGGTAATTTTATGTCTATTTAACCTGCTGTGAAAATCGGTGTTAAATAGAGTGGGAAAAAAGGCTATCAAAATAAAGTAGTTTACCTTAAAGCTTAATAGTGTATATGGCATTAAGCTTTAAGTAAAGTTTATGGTTATAATAAAAAACTTATATGTATGAGTCTGTTGATTTACTACCAAACACACACGTAACCCACAACATTAGTATGGTTCGACACTTGAATACACCGCATGATGTGCGTTAATTTTAAAAAATCGACTAAATCAACAGACTCATATATGGTTTTTAATTTGTTGTTATTTTTTAGTTTATGTAACTATTGCAAAACAAGCTAATACCATATTTCAATTATAACCTAATTATTAAATTATAGTATTCCTTCTGCAATTAAATCGTCCAAAGGTCTTGCCTTGCTTACTTCCTCTACAAGATTACTTGGTACGTCAGGATAAACAACAGGCCCATTTTCTTTTGAAGGAAGAATTATTGTTGATACTTGAGGAGGCATTGACCATTCATCTCTTTGATTTTTTGCCCAGGCTTCAATATCAATACAATATTTTTTTTCATCAACATATTTTTTAATAACTTTACCTTCAAACAGTGTTACATCACCTATTTGATTAAAAGCTCTCAAATCACCACTCATTTTCCATAAAAAAGCATTATCTCCCATCCAGTTACTGAAAAACAGATATAACCATGACATTCTCTGACTTCCGTAATCATAAGCACGTTCTACTCCGATTGCCCTTGCATATTCATCATGAATATGAACAAGTTCAGGAACATCTGCTTCACCCATCTCCTCTACGTACTCAAGTGCTTTGGGATGTCTTAATTCCCATTCGTACTCAATCTTGTCAGCTTTCATAAAAGGACTGCCAGCACCCATCAACCATGCAATTTCATCTCTTACCGTTAAAGGGCCTTTTATCATAGGGCCTATAGTATCACCTACATTTACATCCTCCCAGTACCTTGGTTTATTACCCCTGACATCATAACTGTCGTGCATCTCCAGAAAATTTATCCACTCTTTTTTAGTGTAGCTTGGCCTTTCGATTTTTCTATATTTACCTGCAGAACTTGATGACCCTCTGTCAAGCCATACAGTATGGTGAAGTTCTTTTCCAACTATTTCACCCCTTTGATTTAAATAAACACCATCATCATAATCAATATAGATTTGTCCTCCACCTGCCATCCTTCCTTTTTTTATTACAACATCACGCAGGATTCCCACTGGTCTAAAAGTATCTCCTGCAAAGATAGGTCTATACCATTCCCAGTCTCCTCCGCTATACCAGGCATGTACTCCAGGCATTCCACCCCCAGTAACAACCCACTGAACAGTATATAGATAACTTCCAGGCGCAATAATACTTCCATATTTTGTATTGTTTGCATATTTTTCATCAGAATATAACGGATTTATATCACCTATACCATCAATAAAATGTTTTATGGAATCTTTTGTCGCTTGTGTATTAAAGTAAACGCTACGCGGAAAAAAAGGAATTTGTGATCTGGATTTTCTTCTTTGCTCCATCTCAGGGGTTATAATAGTATGAGAAGGAAGTTTTTCTTTTCCTACAATATTTACTCTTGGGTGCTTGCTCCAATCTTTTTTAACTTTTTTGTCCATTATTCTTAGTCTCCTTAAACATTAAAACATTTATAAATATGAATAAGCTATATTTTTGTATAAAAAAACAGTGATAACATCAAATAGCTTTAATACTAAATTTATACTTAAAATCCATACAAAAATTAATGCATAAAACTTATGAACAAGGATATAATAAATTTTTAAAAACAAAAAAAATATAAACAGGACAGCTATAAAAAATGATTTATAAAATTCTTTTTTCCTCCTTTAACACATTAGTAATGCAGTATCAACATTATATCGGAAATAAACATGTTATGACACACCCATGAGTATAAATATAATGATGATTATTTTTCGGAAAATAATCATTTTTTTGTGTACAAAAAAAAATACCCACAAAATGAAAAATACAAAATTGAGGGTATTTTAAATATTACCTGAAGTTAAGTATGGATAATTTTGGACGGACACTACCTAAGGTTTAAGGAAAATGATAAAAAGAGTATTAAAAGATATGTCATTTATTTCATAATATGAAAATAATCCCATAAAAATTAAATATTTTTTATCTTCCACAAAGTAACAAAAATAATTAATTTTGTTACTTATTTTATCTGTATTTTTCAAAATCAACCATGAATTTTTACTCAATATATTGGCAAAATGTAGCTTATAAAAAACATTGTAGTTATCTCTATTGATTTTTATAATGTTATAGAAATCAAAATGACGATAAAACCATACTGGCTTATTTTTTGCTTCTGTAATATTACGAATATTGAAATTATTTGTGTAAAAAATTATAAATAGTTTATTATAAAATAATGTTTGTTTGTTGAGCTTATGGAGTCATTTAAAAAAAAATCTAAGAAATATGAGGAAGTAGTAAAGCCAATATCAAAAACGTTAAGATGTGAACAGCAGACGATTAAACTTTACAAATCTGAGCTTAAGAGATTAAAAAAGGAAATAGAGTATAAAAATAATGCTATAAACATTTTAAAGGAAAAAGGGAAAAATATTGATATTGAACAAAAGATAGCCGTAATTATTAGATCAAAGGTTATACCACTTGTAGAAAAATTAAAAAAAAATAAAATATTTGAGTACAATACGATTGAAATAGATATGTTGTCAGCATATTTAAATGATCTAACTTCTGTATTAACAAATAGTGCCAAGGTATTAATTACGCTTTCTCAAACTGAGCTGCAAATAGCAGCCATGATAAAAAATGGTCTTAGCAGCGGTGAAATATCCAAACAACTTTGTATATCTGAGCATACCGTTAAAACACATAGAAAAAATATTAGAAAAAAGCTTAATTTAATTAATACTGGCGTAAATTTACATACATTTCTTAAATCAAAAATGCAATAGCATTATAATGTCCATCTATAATTTTTTATGGATGGACATTATATAATTGAATAAGGACTTATATTTAAAAATTGACATCATTGATATCCTGAGCTTGAAAATTACTTCAAGGAAAAAGTTTTGCCATTATTCAAATATATCTTAATCCTCATTAATTTCTGAAATCATTTCAGCAATACTGTCTGCCATTTGCGATGTACTATTTTCCATCTTTGCATCTAAATCAACTATTGTCTTATCCTCAAATTTTAAATTTTCATTGGATATATCTGATAATTCTACAATCTGTGAATCTTCTAAATCTTCGTTAATATCTTCTATGGTCTGTGATTTTTTTTCAGTATCTTTCAGTGCACCCACAATGTCATCATCATTGTTGGCATTATTGGCATTTTCTTTATTTTCAGTATTTAATTGCTCTTTAAACCCATTATTTTCTGGAATATCAGAAGATGTTTTACAGGAAATATAATCTCCATTCCTATCAACCAATACAGTAAAGTTGACTGCTACTTCAAAATTAAGTTCATATGCAACCTTATTATTGTAGGCTACTAAATCTCCAAACTTGTATTCCACATCATCTTTCAGTAAAAGATTATGTTTTTCTCTAAAAATTTTTTCTACAACTACCCAGTCCATATCTCCACTTATAGCATCGACCAATTCTTTTTCACCATTTTTGATTACTTCGGAATCTGTGATTTTCACTTCTTTTTACTCCTTAGTTTATGTTTATTTAATTATACTATAACGATAACAGACAGGCTGCTACAAACGTAATTTATCCAATTTTCTGCCTTAAACTTAAAAGAACTTTTCATTCCGTAACAGCTTGCCGACCAATTTAAATGCAATTTATAGTTTTATTTACAATTCTAAACTCATTATATAAAAAATCATGAGCCTTCAAAAAAATCGATTAACTCCATAGAAAGATCAAGGTAGGACTTTGCACCTTTTGACATGATGTCATATAACACCAAAGGTTTCCCCATATTAAATGAATTTCGAATCTTGTTATCTAATGGTATTGTGTTTGTAAAAACATTATGATGGAATTTTTCTGTTATACAGCTGGTTATTGTTTTTGATATTTCGTCATAACCATTACACATGGAAAGTAAAATTCCAGCAATCTTGCAATTTGAATGCATTATTGCTTTGATTTTTTTTATTGACATCAAAAGCTGCCCCGTTGCTTCAAGGGATACTATTTGATATTGCAGAGGGATAATAATCCAGTCAGAAGCGACAATTGCACTTATAGTTAAAAAACCAAGTGAAGGAGGAGAATCTATAATTATATATTCATATTCATTTGCAATAGCTTTTAAAAGATTTTTTAATATCTGTTTTTTACCTGGATTTGAAAACATTTTAGTTTCAGCATTTAAAAGGGAAAATTTTGTGGGAATAATATGCAGAAAATCCAATGCTGTATTTAATATAATGTTTTGCAGTTTTTCTTGTTTTACAAATACATTATAAAGATCTGCATTTATTTTTTTTTTATCAATTCCCATAACAGTTGTTGCGCTGCCCTGGGGATCACAATCAACCAGTAATGTTTTTTTTTCAAAAAGTGCAAAACAAGCAGCAATATTAACAGCTGTCGTGGTTTTGCCCACACCGCCTTTTGAATTTGCAATACAAATTATATTACCCATAAAACACCATAAACAAATTTTTCATTATTTTTTGCCTGATAAAAAAGTAAGAATCTATTCTATTTTTTTAAAACAAGCTTAGAAAATTAAATCAGATCTGATTAAGGTAACCTTGAGAATAGATAAGAGTTACAAACGATGATCAGGTTGTTATAAAATGGCTTGATTTTGCTGGCAAAATATTTTTTCACTTAAGCAAGCTGTTTGACTATAAAAGTGTTTTTTATAAGATTTAAAAAAATATTTGTTATATTTTTTGTATGAAATGCAAAAATCTGAACACCAGGTTACACGGAACAAATAAATTGGAGGGGAAAAACAATTTAAAAAAAGACAGTTCAATATATATTTGATTTTATCTTAATTTTTAAGCTTTTTTTTAAAAATGTCAACTAAATATATTTTCAACATTCTTTTGTTTTAACTGTAAATAGAACATTTCATCTTAATGCTATACTTTGTTTATTCTTGACAATTACGGCACAATTTTATACTCAATTTTAGCATTTTAAATTTATTAACAGTTATATAATATGGAGTTTTATGAAACTTGATTTACATACTCACTGTATGGAAGCTACTGATTTAGATGAATATCCTGATATAAAAACTGTAAAAAAAATAGTAGAAGCTGTTAAATCCCGAGGGCTTGACGGTATTGCTGTAACAGAGCACAACAGTGAAAAATACGGATTTCGAATAAAAAAAATTGTAGAGGAAAAGCTGAATAATCAGATCATTATTATACCTGGAAGAGAAATAGTAGTTCAGGAAATTAACTGGGCTGAAATGGTGGAGTTATTTCTTCCAAACGGCTTGATTTTCAGATTTTTACCACATCCCTGCTATCCTTTTCCTGGAGATGATGGTTTTAACTATGATCTTAAAAAACTTCACGGTATAGAAATTTGTAATGCTTTACATGATCGGCAGATCAACAAAAAAAGGGTAAGTGAAATTTCTGATAAATATAATCTTGTTATGTTAAAAAACAGCGATGCTCACAGTTTGGAAAATATAGGTTTGTTTTATAATGAAATTTCATTGGAAAAATTATGTTTATTGTCAAATCCAGCATAAATACAACACATGCTATCTTTTTTGGCTCTAACCAGGCAGGAACAATCAACAAAATATCCTAATGAGGTGAGATATGACAACAAAAGTAACTGTTCCAGGGATAAAAAATTTACAAACAACAGCGGAGATAAGCAATTCCATACGGGGTTATTACGGAAATCTTAAGTTAGCCAAGGAAAAAAAAATACCGGTAATCTGGTCTTTTGGGCTTATTCCCAGGGAGATATATCATGCAGTAGATGCACCAGTGCTTTTTTTGGAGCATTTACCACTAATGATGGGAGCAAAACAATTATCCGGTAAATATATGGAAATAGCAGAAGAAGATGGATTTTCAAGGGATGTATGCGCATTTCACAGATGTTTTGCAGGATGTGCCATTGCAGAAGAAAAAGATCCCTATCTGGACAGCTTTTTTGTAACTCCTGACCTTATCATTGCAAGCAATCTTCCTTGTATTTCCGAGTCCAAATCTTTTTTATATTCAGCTGATCTATACAACTGCCCATACTATTTTGTTGATGGCCCAATTAATACATGGGGAAAAAATATTCCTGACCACGCAATAAAATATTATTCATCCCAGCTTCAAGGCGCACTGGATTTCATGGAAGAGCATGGTTTTAAGGTGGATATGGACAGATTAAAAGAATCTGTCAAATTATCCCTAAAAATGATTGGGCTCTGGAATGAAATTGATGATCTTAGAAAAACAGTTCCGACTCCCATGTCTGCAGTTGACGGACTTACTGCTGCTTATCCTCTTATTCAGCTTGCAGGAACCCAAACCGGAGTAACCTTATATGAAAGGTTAAGAGATGAACTAAAAGAAAAAGTAAAAAACAAGGAAGGTGTTATAGAAAACGAACAGCTAAGACTTTTATGGGTTGGAGTTCCTCCGTTTTTTAATATGGGACTTATAAATTATGTGGAAAAATATGGCGCTGTTGTTGCAAAAAGCATGATAGAGTATCTGGCGGGAGGAGCATATGATCCTTCTTTGGTTGATCCTGAAAAACCCCTTGAAGGTCTTGCATATAAATCTTTAGTCGATATAATCAATCCAACAGCGGAAAATATGCTTGAATTCATAGCGAAATCTGTAAAAGAATTTCAGATTGACGGAATAATAGGAGCTGTAAAAAGAAGCTGTGGACTTTTACCAGGGTATTTCAGGATGATTAAAGACTCTGTATTTGAATATGCTAATGTTCCCACTACAATTTTTGATCTTGATGGTTTAGACATCAGAGAATATGACGATGCCACTACAAAAGGAAATCTTGACTCGTTTGTTGAATCCCTGCTGGCAAGCAAAAGGAGATAATCAATGAAAACTTTAAATAAAATCATGGATATTTATGACAATCCCATGCAAATAATTGATAAATTCAAAGCAGCTGACAAAAAAATCGTCGGATACAGATGCCTTTATGTACCAGAGGAGATAATTCATGCTGCAGGCATGGTTCCATACCCAACTTTTGGTGTTACACAGCCCATTATGACAGCAGATTCCTATTTTCAGCCCTGTGTATGCGAGTTTGTCAGAAACTTGTTTGATCTGGCAAAAGAAAACAAATTTGATTTTCTTGATGAATTGGTTTTATGCAATACCTGCGATGCAATACGCCATCTCTACAGTATATGGAATAGATACATAGAATCAGTACCATGCTATATTATCAACAATCCTCAAAAAATGCATGATGAAGCAGGTTATTTATTTTACAGGCAAGAGCTTGAAAACTTCAAAATAGAAATGGAAAAACTCAGCGGAAATAAAATTACTGATAATGCTTTGCAACAATCCATAGAGCTTTATGACGAAACAAGAAGATTGTTAAAACAGTTAAACGAGCTCAGAAAAAGAGATATTCCACCTATTACAGGGGCAGAATCTTTGAAAATTGCGATTGCTTCAATGTTAATGCCTAAAAAAGAGGCAAACGAACTGCTTAGGCAGTTAATTGATGAAGTTCACGATAGAGAAATTGAAGATGACAACTGCCCTAGAATTCTTATAACAGGAAGCATTATAGACGATCCAACCATAATTGAGCTTGTGCAGGATATGGGAGGAAATGTTGTAGTTGACGATTTATGTTCCTCTACCAAATATTACTGGTATCAAACAAAAAAAAACAGTGATCCAATGGACGCCATCGTAAGATTTCACCTGGAAAGAGATGTATGCGCATGCATGCATCCTTCAGAAAACAGATATGATTACCTTACAGAGCTTGCTTCAGAATTTGACGTTGATGGTATAATTTATTTTAATATTAAATATTGTCATCCATTTGTATATGAGGCGACTATATACAGAAAAAAACTTGAACAGACAGTTCCAACCCTGATACTTGAAACAGATCATAGTCTTTCAGGCCTGGGGCAACTGAAAACCCGCGTTCAGGCATTTATTGAAATGCTGTAAAAAAGGAGTACATTTATGGTAACAGTAGGAATAGATGTAGGGTCTTTATCAACCAAGGTAGTACTTTTAAACAATGATAAAGTAGTTTCATATGCAATTTATCCCACAGGAGTAAATACCGAAGCAGCTGTTGATCAGGCAATGGAAAGTGCAATGGAAAAAGCTGGTATCTCATCAAAAGATAAACCTTTTTTTGTTGCTACAGGTGCTGGTAAAAAAAAGATTGCACCAGAAAAACAGCAGGCAACAGAGGTAATATGTGATACTATAGGATCACTTCATATTAATCCGAAAGTCACTGGAATCATTGATATTGGCGGAGAAACCTGTAGAGCTATAAAGTGTGATCTAAAAGGAAATATTATTGATTTTGCAATGAATGACAAATGCGCCTCAGGAACAGGTATTTTCCTTGATGCAATGGCAAAGGCTTTAAGGGTAAAACCAGAAGAGATGGGAGATATTTCCATGAAGTCAGATAAAGATATTGAGGTAACTTCCATGTGTGCTGTCTTTGCCGAATCTGAGGTTGTATCAATGATACACAGAAAGGTTCCAAAACATGATATTCTCAAGGGCATTCACAAGTCAATTGCTTCCCGTATTTATGGGCTTACAAATAGAATTCTTCTTGAAGGTGAAATAATCGCTACAGGAGGCATAGCCAATAATATCGGAGTAGTTTCAATTCTGAATGAACTTATGAATACCAGGCTTAATGTGCCTAAAAATCCTGAAATAGTAGGTGCAATAGGTGCCGCTATATTAGCAAAAGAAAGGAGTTGAAATGATAACAGCAGGAATAGATGTAGGATCTTTAACAGGGAAAGCTGTTATACTAAAAGATAATGAAATAATGGCATGGAGTTTGGTTCCCACAGGGCCAGACAGCAGCGAAACTGCCAAAGAAGCCATGAATATAGCACTTCAAAAGGCACAATTGTCCATTGATGACATTGAATATATCGTGTCCACGGGGTATGGAAGAATTGTTGTCCCTTTCGCTCAAAAAAATATTACTGAAATTTCCTGCCATGCAAAAGGAGCACACTGGTTTTTTCCGAATGTAAGTTTAATACTTGATATGGGAGGACAGGATTGCAAAGGAATCAGCTGTAATGATACCGGCAAAGTCACAAATTTTGCAATGAATGACAAATGCGCCGCAGGAGCAGGAAGGTCAATGGAAATTATGTCTGAGCTGCTTGAAACTTCTTTAGATGAACTTGGTGATAATTCTCTTGATATTAAAGATAAACTCGCGCCTTTAAGCAGCACATGTGTTGTTTTTGCAAGATCAGAGGTGTTAAGTTATTTACATGACGGTGTCCATAAAAATGATATTATGGCTGGAGCATGCGCAGCTCTTGCACACAGAGTCTATCCACTGTTAAAAAGAGTTGGGATAAAAAAAGAATTTGTTATAAGCGGCGGTATAGCAAAAAACATCGGAGTTGTTAAAAGAGTTGAAGAAAAAGTTGGTCTAAAGGCAAACATTTGCTTTGAACCGCAAATAGTAGGAGCATTAGGCGCTTCTATTTTTGCTAAGGAACGTTTAGCAAAGCAGAAAAAGAAGAAAAAAAGAAAGGCAGGTGATTAAAAATAAAAGCAAATTACGGATATGCTGACGGATCTGGTGAATATTATATAACCATAGATACAGACAAGTGTGATGGATGCGAAAAATGTGTAAAGGTTTGCCCTAAAGATGTTTTTGAAATTATTATTGACGATTATGATGAATCTGTGGCAGCAGTCAAGCAGGAACTTGTTGGAAAATTAAGTTATGTTTGTCCCGGCTTTTATCAAAGATGCAAAAAAGAGGCAGAAAACTGCCACACAGTATGTCAACAAGATGCAATTGAGCATAGCTGGTAATAGATATATACACCTGATAAAAATGAGGACGTAATAACTTACCCAAACATAAAATACTCGAAAAATATAAAAAAATATAGATACTCGCAGGGGTACACCTTGTGGTTACCCAATTTTTTTTAAATCGGGCTTTATGTATGAAATATCATACATAAAGCTTTTTTTTGCTATTTTTTTCTAAATTGAAGACATCTTATTGTAGAAGTTATTTTGAACATATTTATTTTTGATTAAATTATTTATTTTTCTTTTTTAATATTTCTTCTTTGAGCAGATATCCAGCAGCCTTGCGGTCATAAGTTGCATCAGTTACACCCAGATCTCTTAATTTTCCTTTCATTACCTTTTCTGTGGGTGTTTTTGGCAAAGCTTTTATAAATTCAATATATCTTGGTACTGTAAATCTGGGCATACGGTCATCGCACCATGCAAGAAGTTCTTCTGGAGTTAATGTTTCGCCTTCTTTGGTGACAACACATATTTTCACTTCATCTTCGCCTCCGTGATGTTCAGATTTGACAGCAACAGCAGCGCTGTCATCCACCTTTAAATGATCATTTACCACCTTTTCAATTTCAAAAGAGGAAATATTTTCTCCTCCTTTTCTTAATGCATCTTTTATTCTGTCAACAAAATAATAGTATCCATCTTCATCAACTTTTAATGCATCTCCTGTATGAAACCATGCATTGCGGTAAGCTTCAGCTGTTTTTTCAGGCATCTGATAATAACCGCTATTTAGTGTCCACGGCATTTTGGGCCTTACAAGAAGTTCTCCCACCTCTCCTGCAGGCAGCTTTTCATCAGTATCAGGATCTGCAATACAAAGCTCAACAAAATCAGATGCTTCCTTTCCGCAGGAATCAGCTCTGTAATCGCCATAAGGCATTAAAGTTGTTATTCCTATTTCAGTCATGCCGTAGACTTCCAGAAGATGACCAATCCCAAAGCGCTGCTTAAACTGTTTATATAAGGCAGAAGGGCATGGATAGGCATTTACTGCCCGTAAATCATTCTTTTTATCATCATCTTTTTCAGGTTGGTTAAAAATAGCAGCCATCATTACCCCCACAATATTTGTAAGAGTTGCCTTGCTGTTTCCTGCCATTTCAACCCACCTGCTTGCAGAAAATTTTTCGTAAAGAACAACTTTTGCTCCTGTAATAAGGCAAGGCATAACAACCATACCTTGCGCATTCCCATGAAAAAGAGGAAGATATAACAGATAGATGTCATCACCTGTTATACGAAGCATTGAGATCATCCTTTCAGCATTTGTATGCATCCAGGCATGTGTTATTAAAGGTCCTTTTGAAGGGCCTGTTGTTCCTGATGTATATATTATAGCCGAGTTGTCATAATAATTTACTTGAACTTCAGGGTTATAAGAATAATTATCATAAAGCTTTTCATAAAAAAACAGTTCTATTTTATTAAAAACAATCGGTTGTTTGTCTTTATCCTTTTTATTGTTTAAAATAATAATTTTTTCTATGTATTTTAATTTGTCTTCACAATCTTTGATTCTATCTATAAACTGATGGTCTGCAATCATGATTTTGGCTTTTGAGTTATTTGCTACATGGTTTATAAAATATCCTTTGTATGCTGTATTTACAGGAACTTCAATAGCGCCAAGCTTGATTACAGCAAACCATGTATAGATAAATTCAGGGCAGTTTGGAAGAAATATCAATACTGTGTCTTGCTTTGTCACTCCAAGTTTTGCCAGGCCATGGGCAATTTTATTTACTGTTTCATTTACCTGTGAAAATGTTTTTGGAGTTTCTTTCTTAAACTGCAAAAAAGGCTTATCTTTATGTGTTTCTGCTCTAAGCTCAAGCATCGAACTTAGGGTCCAATGCTTTTTATCTTCATACATCATTTTTACATGGATTTTTTTCTCATCAATGCCCATTATTTCCTCCTATTGTATCTGTTTTAGTAGGTCTGGTACATTTTTAATATTCGACAGGCTGTTACAAAACGCAGTTTATCCAATTTCTGTGTTAGAAAATTAATTTGATCCTCTTAAATACTACCTGTGTCCCTGAGGTCAAAAAGCAGCTGTCGAAATTTTTATAAAAATCTGCATAAACTATTATGATATAGAATTAAATTACCTAACGCTTTGATAAAATAACTAATTTGCACTTTTATTCCACAGTTATTAGCTTTCAGATATTAAATGTTTAAGCTTTCAACAATAAAACCATCTTCTACTTTCTCTACCAGATAGTTGATTTAAAAACAATTTTTTTTAAGATCCTTTTCAATAGATTTTTTTAATTTGTGTTTGATGTTGTTTTATAATATATTAACTAAGCTGTTTTTGCCTTAATATTTAAGGCAGTGTTTTAGAGTCTTATTATTATATTTTAAGGAGGATATTAAGATGAGTCGTATTTGTCTCCCTGAAGATTTTTTAAACATTACAAGAAAAAAATTTAAGCATATTGCCAGTATATCAAGACCTTTGACATGCTGGATAAGCCTTACCAAAGCATGCGATCTGCATTGCAAATTCTGTTTTGACGAATCTACTTCCCAACCTGTTAAAGATGAGCTTAACACAAAAGAGGTTTTTAAACTTCTTGATAATATATCTGAAGCTGGCACACGATCTGTTGTATTTGGCGGGGGTGAACCAACATTGCGAAATGATTTGCTGCAAATTGTAAGATACGCAGCCCGTGAAAAAAACATGTTTGTTGCACTTAATACCCACGGCCAGCTTTTATCTGATAAAAGCTATGTAAAAAAGTTGAAAGATGCCGGGGTTTCTCAAATTAAAATCAGTGTGGACGGACTTGAAAAAAGCCATGAATGGAATAGAGGAGCTGGTACATACAGCAAGTGTATTCAGGGACTTAGAAATTGTGTGGAAGAAGGTATCTCAAGTGTGCACTGGATTACCACCATATCTTCTTTAAACTATGATGAAGCGCTTCAAATGATACAAACATCTGTTCAAATGGGTATAGATATTACAATGGTGCAGCTATTGCCAATGGGAAGGGGTAAAACTCTGAAAGATTTGCTGTTGACAAAAAAACAGGTTAAAAATTGGCAGACATTGATGGTTGAGCAGCAAAATATCCATGGAGTAGACAGAATTGTTTTTGAAGACCGCTATCAGATAACAGAAGACAAGTATGCCATTAAAGTTGCTGCAGATCCTTATCAGACCGGCAGTTTTATGGATACACCAATAGGATGCATAACAGGTATATGTCAGTACTGTGTTAATGCTTCAGGTAAAGTTATTGTAGGAGATGTAATGATGGCTCCGGATCTTATCATCGGCGATTTAAGAGAAGAAAAATTGTCAGATATGTGGAAGCATTCAGAACTTGCCAACTTACTAAGAGATAGAGATAAATTAAAAGGCAAATGCGGCAAATGTGAGTTTAGATTTGTATGTGGAGGATGTCGCAGGGCAGCTTATAGCATTTCAGGAGATATTATGGGAGCAGATCCACAATGCTGGTATAAACCTTTACTTGATCGTTAAAACTTTTTGATTTCTAAAAAAAAATAAAACGTTATCTTGTAAAATAACTGGCGTTTTATTGGAAAATAGAAAGCAGAGTATCTTAATTTAACATTTTAAAAAGCTAAAACAATTTTTATCAAACCAGTGTTTGCAAATATACGTGTAGATTGTTTCCAGAACTATAATGGTTGGAAGCAGGCTATTAAAAAGTAATTATGTTTACTTGACTTTTCTTTTTGTAAAGGTATAATTTTTAAAGTATCACCTGATTTTTGGTGTTTTTTCCATACGGTTTT
>Ga0209344_10003190_pt1 | contig 16571 bp, 15 predicted proteins | sample Cruoilmetagenom6_FD_187293 | JGI IMG/M metagenome (GOLD analysis project Ga0209344, IMG submission 187293) | Oil polluted marine microbial communities from Coal Oil Point, Santa Barbara, California, USA - Santa Barbara Oil Seep Sample 6 (SPAdes)... | ecosystem: Environmental > Aquatic > Marine... | reverse complement strand
ATTCATTCAAAATTGAAGCGCTTGAAAATACTGAAATACTTTTAATGGAAGTGCCCCTGTCACTACCCCAATAATCATTAAAAAGGTTACTTTCGCTAAAGAGGATTTTGTGAATATTACTTCCCTCCTATAAAAAGCAGAAAATGTCAAAATAAATTTCATCATTATGTCAAACATCAAACTGATAATAGAAGAAAGAGCCGCCAACATCGGGAAATTTATGGTGGGGCGTTTATTGCCGTTCCGTCAAAAAAGAATGGTGGGGCCGTTTATTTATATAGATCACATGGGGCCCGTTAAATTAAGTGAACGGGAAAATTTTGATGTATGGCCGCATCCGCACATTGGTCTTTCTACCCTCACTTTTTTATTTGAGGGAAGCATTATGCACCGCGACACCCTTGGCAACCAAGTGGAAATAAAACCCGGCGCGGTAAATTGGATGACGGCGGGCAAAGGTATTGTCCATTCCGAACGCACCCCCGAATATCTCAGACTTTCAAAATTGCATATGCACGGCCTGCAAATCTGGGTAGCACTGCCAAAACATTTGGAGGAAATGGAACCGCAGTTTTCACATATTGAAGCACAGGAAATTCCCAGTTGGACCGCGGATGATCTTCAATTTAAACTCGTTGCTGGCGAAGCTTTCGGAAGAAAATCCCCAGTACCGGTTTTCAGCAAACTGTTTATGATTGAAATAAAAAGCAAAACCCGACAAGTCGTAAATATCGGCGATGCCCTTTATGGAGAATCGGGCCTTTATATTTTGGAAGGCGGTATTGAAAGCGAAGGAAATGTCTATGAGCCAAAACAACTGTTAGTAGCAAAAGACACCACACTTTGTGAGTTTATAATTCAAGAAAACAGCACCATTTATATTTTTGGCGGCGAACCTTTTGCAGAAGAACGCTTTATAGACTGGAATTTCGTTTCTTCGAGCAAGGATCGGATTGAGGAAGCAAAAGAGAAATGGAAAGCGCAACAGTTTCCTAAAATTGAAGGCGATGAAATTGACTTTATACCCTATCCATCATTCAACAACAAATAATAGTTTACATTCATCCCTGCCAATTTTACCTTTGTGGGTATTGAAAATGTATTAAAAAGCTAAGACATTTGTTCGTAATATTTAAGGTACCACACGTAGCTTATAAATTCTTGCTGTATGTGGAATCTAAAATTTTAATTTCGAAAAAAAATGAAAACCAATTAGATTCAAATTACATATATTTGCCCCACGAAAGCACTATTTGACGTATTGATAATAAAAAGAGTTCACCAATAATCAAGTGAGCTTAAGAAATAGCAGATGGATTTGCTTTTGATTGAATTTTAAGATACTTGCTTTAAAGTCTGGCAAGATCACAAAAAGTTAAACGTTGCGTTTAACTTTTTTATTTTAAAGCACTTACACCCGGGTGCTGGAATTGGTAGACAGGCATGGTTGAGGGCCATGTGTCCTTAGGGCGTGTGGGTTCAAGTCCCATCCCGGGTACTTTTTCAAAATGTTAGGTCTTTCATATTTAAGTTTTTATAATGAAACCTAAATGTTTTATCTGTTTAGAGTTTCTACTCTTTTTCTAAACAATCTCACTTCTTTTTATTACTTTCACATATAAAATTAAACTAATCTTCAATGGTCAAAACTCAATTTGGCATTAAGGACCTAGAAAATCTTTCAAATGTAAAAGCCCATACCTTAAGGATTTGGGAGAAACGTTATAATCTTCTTGAACCGGACCGCACAGATACAAACATTAGAAAGTACGATATTGAAAACCTTAAAAAGTTATTGAATGTTGCATACCTCTATAATGCAGGATATAAAATTTCAAAAATTGCAAGCTTAGATTCAACTCAAATTCAAGAGCTGATTAAAAAAAATATTAATGGGGTCGATTCTGAGTATTTGGGCAATGTTTTTAAATCTGCAATGTTTGAATTTGATGGGGAGTTGTTTGACACTACGCTTGAAAAAGTTTTAGAAAAAAAATCCTTTCGCGAAGTTTTTTCAGAAATATTTGTGCCATTGCTGAATGAAATGGGCATTCTCTGGCATTCGGGAACCATAGACCCAAGTCACGAGCATTTTATTTCAGAAAAAATAAAGCATTCTATAATTGAACATTCGGCCAAAAATAAAAAAAGTGCTTTCGAAAATGACACTCCCTTATTTACACTTTATCTTCCCTACAAAGAAATTCACGAAATTGGTTTGCTGTATGCAAATTACGAACTTATTTCGGCTGGTTTTAAAACAGTATTCTTAGGGGCAAATGTACCTTTGGAAAGCTTGAAACATTTACTTAAAACCAAAACGAAAGTTATTTTTGTAACTTATTTCACAGTACTTCCAGAAAATGACAATCTTGAAGGATATCTCAATGATTTTCAAAATGAGATATACGCTAAAAGCCCTTGCGAACTCTGGGTCTTAGGTCGTAAAGCCGAGAAAAATATAAAAAAAGCAAAAAATATTACTCTTTTCAAAGACCTTAAACAATTTACAAATCACTTAGAAAGCCTTAAAAAAGATTGATTTTCGTTTCTTTTTAAGTGAATTATTTATCTCCTAAAGGTTCATGTATTATTAAATAAAACCCAAAATTTACATTCAATTTCTTTTTTGTTTAATTAAATTGTAAATTTGTTAAACAATATGAAAAAAATTACTGTTATTGGTTCTGGTTTTTCATCGCTTGCCGCTTCGTGTTATCTAGCACAAGCGGGATATAATGTAACTATATACGAAAAAAACAAAACCATTGGTGGGCGTGCGCGTCAATTTAAAAAAGACGGTTTCACGTTTGATATGGGCCCAACGTGGTATTGGATGCCAGATGTTTTTGAACGATTTTTTACAGATTTTGGAAAAGTTCCTTCAGATTTTTATGAATTAGAAAAATTGAATCCTGCTTACAGCGTGTATTTTGGAATCGATGACTATATTACTATTGAAGACACATTAGAAAAAATTAGCGAAGCATTTGAAAAAGAGGAACCTGGAAGTTCCATAAAGCTTAAAAAGTTTATGGCGTTGGCAATGGACAATTATAACATCGCTATTAAAGATTTGGTGTATCGTCCAGGAGTTTCGCCCATGGAACTTGTTACGGTTACAACAATGCGCAAAATTGGACAGTTTTTCAGCACCGTTAGTAAAGAAGTGCGTAGTGAATTTAAAAACCCAAAGCTTGTTTCAATTTTAGAGTTTCCTGTTTTGTTTTTAGGTGCAAAGCCATCCAAAACACCTGCTTTTTATAACTTTATGAATTATGCAGATTTTGGACTTGGAACATTTCATCCTAAAAAAGGAATGTATTCAGTAGTTCAGGCTATGAAAATCCTTGCTGAAAATCTTGGTGTTACCATAAAAACAGAGCAAAATGTTGAAAAGATAACTGTTGAAAATGGAAAAGCTACTTGTTTAATTGTAAATGGAGAAAGAGTTGAAACTGATCTTGTTTTAAGCGGTGCTGATTACCATCACACAGAGACACTTTTAGATAAAAAATATAGACAATATTCTGAAAACTATTGGCAAAAGAAAACCTTTGCTCCTTCTGCCCTACTTTTTTATGTAGGCTTCAATAAGAAAATCGAAAACGTGAATCACCACACTTTGTTTTTTGATGTTGATTTTGAAAAACATTCCCAACAGATATATGACACAGCTCAATGGCCAGAAGAACCACTTTTTTATGCCAGTTTTCCTTCCAAAACCGATGCAAGTGTTTCGCCAAAAGGAAAAGAAGCTGGGATTTTTCTTATTCCCCTTGCTCCCGGTTTGGACGATATTCCAGAAATACGGGAGGAATATTTCGAAAAAATAATGGACCGGTTTGAAGAAATAACCAACCAAGAGGTGAAAAATTACGTTATATTTAAAGAGTCCTTCTGTATAAATGATTTCGTTTCCGACTATAACAGTTATAAAGGAAACGCATACGGACTGGCCAACACCCTATTGCAAACGGCATTTTTAAGGCCAAAGTTAAAAAGTGGGAAAGTGAAAAATCTATTTTTTACGGGGCAGTTAACCGTTCCTGGCCCTGGAGTACCTCCCGCATTAATTTCAGGAAAATTAGTAGCTGGTTTAATTGAAAAAGAACAAAGAAATTGAAAGAACTTTTTGACATACTATCTGAATCCTGCAGCAAAAAAGTTACTAAAACTTATAGCACATCCTTTTCATTGGCCACTAGAATGTTAGGTCCTGCAATCCGACAGGATATCTATAATATTTATGGCTTCGTTCGTTTTGCAGATGAAATTGTGGATTCATTTCACGATTACAAAAAGGAAATTCTTTTTAACCGCTTTGAAAATTCCTTAGATGAAGCTTTAACGGATCGGATAAGCCTTAACCCTATTCTAAATTCATTTCAAAAAACAGTTTATAAATATAATATTGATAGGGAGTTAATTAATGCTTTTATGGATAGCATGCGGTTAGACCTAACAAAAAGTACATATTACACAGCCCAAGAATTCAACGACTATATTTACGGATCTGCAGATGTTGTGGGGCTAATGTGCTTAAAAGTATTTGTTAAAGGTGATGCTGAAAAATATGAACAACTAAAAGAGCCAGCTATGAATTTGGGCTCTGCTTTTCAAAAAGTGAATTTTCTTAGAGATTTAAAAGAAGATTTCGAAAATTTAAGCCGAACTTATTTTCCAAACACAAATTTAGATGCTCTGGATGAAGTATCGAAAGCAAAAATAATTGAAGAAATTGAAGTAAACTTTAACCTTGGATATCAAGGTATCTTGCAGTTACCCCACGATTCAAAACTCGGTGTTTTTGTGGCATACAGATATTATAGACGCTTACTGAAAAAACTTCAGCAAACTCCCGCCACCGAAATTAAAAATGCGCGTATTCGTGTTCCAAATATTGAAAAAATTGGGCTTTTAACACGTAGCTACGTAAAATATCAATTAAATTTGGTTAAATAATTTTCAGGGAATTGTTTCCCAAAATTCTAATTAACAATCCCCGAATTACAAATTAAAAAGTAATAATGACAACGGTTTTTTGGATATTAATTTTCATTACAACATTCTGCTTTATGGAGTTTATGGCGTGGTTTACCCATAAATATATTATGCACGGCTTCCTGTGGAAATTGCACAAAGACCATCACCATAAAGATCATGGAAGTTGGTGGGAGCGCAACGATTACTTTTTCCTTTTCTATGCCTTGGTGAGCATTAGTTGTTTTGTGGGTTGGAGCTATTATGGCTTTTGGGCTGGACTCCCCATTGGTTTAGGAATTTTCGCCTATGGACTAGCCTATTTTTTTGTGCACGATATTTTTATCCATCAGCGCTTCAAAATGTTCAGAAATGCCAATAATTGGTATGCACGTGGAATTAGAAGAGCCCACAAAATACATCACAAACATTTAGGAAAAGATAAGGGAGAATGCTTTGGAATGCTGTTTCCGCCATTGAAATATTTTAAAAAATAAATTATGTGGCATCTGTATTTTTTGTTGGACTTTGCCTCGCTAAGTATCCCTTTTCTTTTTAGTTTTCATCCAAAATTAAAATTTTATAAACTTTGGAAATACTTCTTTCCAGCCACATTTATAATGATGGCCTTTTTTATTCCGTGGGATATTATTTTTACACAAAACGGGTATTGGGGTTTTAATGAAAAATACCTTTCTGGCATAAAATTAGGAAACCTTCCTTTAGAAGAATGGCTCTTTTTTATATGTATCCCGTACGCTTGTCTTTTTACAATTTATGCTTTTAAAAATTTACTTCCGAAGTTTTCATTTTCAAACAAAACCACGGAAATTTTTTATTTTTCACTCCAAACTCTCCTAATTGCTACTTTACTGTATTTTTACGATCTGTGTTATACAGCGGTAAATTTCGGTTACGCAATAGTATTGCTCGCATTGGTTTATAATTACAAACGCGAAGCTTTAAACACTTTCTTTCCAGTATTCCTCATTCTTTTGGTTCCCTTTTTTATTGTGAACGGATTTCTAACCGGAAGTTGGATTCACGAACAAGTGGTATGGTATAACGACGCAGAAAACCTCGGAATAAAAATAGGAACTGTACCAATTGAAGATAGCATTTATGCATTAAGTATGCTCCTAACTGTTTTTGTTTTGATGGAAAAATTCAGAGAAAAATATCCTTCCAAATCATTCGAAATTTGAAATTATTTACTGAAAAATTCGGCAAATTAACAGCTATAAAAATTCATATGCAATAGGTTTGAAAATGTAAATCAATTGAGATTTTGCATTACATTTAATCCTAAAAATTACAATTGTTTATGATACATCCTAAAACTGAACTAAAATTTATAAGCAACGAAATTGGATACGGTGTTGTTGCTACAGAATTTATACCCGCTGGAACCATAACGTGGGCTTTAGATGATTTGGACCGTGAATTTACTCCTTCCAAGTTAAAGAGAATGAACCCGCTATACCAAAACATTTTAGAAACCTATTGCTATAGAAACAATAAAGGTAATTTCGTTCTCTGTTGGGATTATGGCAGATATGTAAACCACAGTTTTAAAAGTAATTGCATATCTACTGCCTATGATTTTGAAATTGCAATTCGAGACATTCAACCAGGGGAAGAACTTACTGACGATTATGGTTATTTAAATGTTTCCGAACCTTTTAAAGGTATTGACGAAGGCACAAGACGCAAAACTGTATATCCAGATGATCTTTTAAATCATTCTGAATTTTGGGACAAAAAACTAATTAAAAAATTTCCAAGTATTATTAAAGTAGAACAACCTCTAAAATCTTTAATAACACCAAAATTGTGGAATGAAATTACTGCTATTGCGGAAGGAAAAAAAGAAATGAAGTCAATAAAGGAAAATTACTATCCCGGTTAATTTTCATCAGATTATTTACTGAGCAGTTGCTCCAGCAACGCTCGCATTTTATTGCTGTTCCAGTCTGCAGCGCCTTCTTCATCAACAACAATTTCCCCTGTTTTTGAAATTACATAGGTGGTGGGCAAAGCTTGGGATTGTAATTGTTTTGGCGCTTCATAAGATTGAAGAAAGATGGGCAAGGAATAACCATTTTTCGCCATAAAACTTATAATCTTTTCTGGTTTTTCTGAAGTAACAAAATAGAAATCTACCTTATCGCCATACGCATCATATAATTTTTGGAAGGAAGGCATCTCTGCAACGCAGGGCGGGCACCAAGTAGCCCAAAAATTTACAATAATTACTTTACCTTCTGATTGTGAAAAATTTATTTCTTCTGAATTTATTTTTTGCAAATTCCAATTGTAATCTTGAAGTATTTCCCGCTCTTCTTCAGCCTTTTCCGAAGGTGAAAAAGAAATGAGCCTTTGCACAAAAACCTGAATTGGCATTCGGGTTTGTGGAAAAATAAGCAATGCCAAAAATCCAAAAAATAAAATGTTGCTCCAGTTTTTCTTCAAGAATTCCATAATTTTTTTTGGATATAAAAAAACCTGACAGGCTTTGAAAACCTATCAGGTTTAGATAAATAAATAATTTAAGCGTTCTGCTTCTTAATCAAATTTAAAGCTGAACCTTCACGGTACCATTTTATTTGTGCATCGTTATAGGTGTGGTTCACTTTGATGGTGTCTTTGCTACCATCTTTATGCACTATTTCAAGAGTTAACGGTTTGTTTTCAGAGAAATCCGCAATATCTACAAAATTGAAAGTATCATCTTCTTGGATCAAATCGTAATCTGCTTCGTTAGCAAACGTCAAGCCTAACATTCCTTGCTTTTTCAGGTTTGTTTCGTGGATTCGTGCAAATGATTTCACCAAAACTGCAGCAACTCCCAAAAATCTTGGCTGCATAGCTGCATGCTCACGAGAAGAGCCTTCACCATAGTTATGGTCGCCCACAACAATGGTTTTTATTCCTTTGGCTTTATATTCGCGTTGCACATTTGGCACACCGCCATATTCACCAGTAAATTGGTTTTTTACAAAATTTGTCTTTTTATTAAAAGCATTTACGGCGCCAATCAAAGTATTATTAGCAATGTTATCCAAATGTCCACGATAGCGCAACCAAGGTCCAGCCATAGAGATGTGGTCTGTGGTACATTTTCCGAAAGCTTTAATCAATAATTTTACACCTTGTAATTCAGAATCTTTTATAGGTTGGAATGGCTCCAATAATTGAAGACGTTCGCTGTCTTTTGCAACTTTAACTTCTACCGAGCTTCCGTCTTCTTTTGGAGCTAAATAACCGTTATCATCTACTTCAAAACCTTTTGGGGGAAGTTCCAAACCAACAGGCACGTCTAATTTTACTTCTTGACCGTCCTCATTTAATAAAGTATCATTCATTGGGTCGAAATCTAAACGACCAGAGATTGCGATTGCAGCTACCATTTCTGGAGATCCCACAAAAGCATGCGTGTTTGGGTTTCCATCGGCACGTTTTGAAAAGTTTCTGTTGAAAGAATGTACTATAGTATTCTTTTCATCACCTTTTCTATCACTTCGGTCCCACTGCCCAATGCAAGGCCCACAAGCATTTGTGAATATTGTAGCGCCCAGTTTTTCGAAAACATCCAACAAACCGTCACGTTCAGCAGTAAAACGAATTTGCTCTGAACCAGGGTTTATTCCGAAATCACTTTTTGGTTTTAATTTTTTATCGACTGCTTGTTGTGCAATAGAAGCTGCTCTAGATAAATCTTCATAGGAAGAGTTTGTACAAGAACCTATTAGCCCCCAATCTACTTTTATTGGCCAATCGTTTTTCTTTGCCTTTTCACCCAATTGACCAACAGGAGTTGCCAAATCTGGAGTAAATGGTCCATTTAAATGTGGGCGCAAAGTAGAAAGGTCTATTTCAATTACTTGATCGAAATATATTTCAGGATTTGCATAAACTTCATCATCACCTGTTAAATAAGGTCTAATTTTATTTGCTTCATCAGCAATATCTGCACGGTCTGTTGCGCGAAGGAAACGCTCCATAGCATCATCATAACCAAAGGTTGAAGTGGTTGCGCCAATTTCGGCACCCATATTACAGATGGTTCCTTTTCCGGTACAGGAAAGATTTTTTGCGCCCGGACCGAAATATTCAACAATAGCTCCAGTTCCACCTTTTACGGTCAGGATTCCAGCTACTTTCAAAATAACATCTTTGGAAGCTGTCCAGCCATTAAGTTCGCCAGTTAATTTAACACCAATCAATTTTGGAAATTTCAATTCCCAAGCCATACCCGCCATTACATCAACAGCATCTGCTCCGCCGACACCAATGGCGACCATCCCCAATCCGCCAGCATTTACAGTGTGGCTATCTGTGCCAATCATCATTCCTCCAGGGAAAGCATAATTCTCTAAAACTACTTGGTGAATAATTCCAGCTCCCGGTTTCCAAAACCCGATTCCGTATTTATTTGAAACAGATTCAAGGAAGTCAAAAACTTCGTTGCTAGTTTCATTTGCACGTTTCAAATCTTGAACAGCGCCTTGTTTGGCTTGTATTAAGTGATCACAATGTACAGTGGTTGGCACTGCAACTGTTTTCTTTCCAGCTTGCATAAATTGCAAAAGTGCCATTTGAGCAGTTGCATCTTGGCACGCAATTCTATCTGGAGCAAAATCTACATAATCCTTTCCGCGCTGGAATGCTTTATTTGGACTGCCGTCCCAAAGGTGTGAGTATAATATTTTTTCAGAAAGTGTAAGTGGTTTTCCCGTAATTTCACGTGCTTTATCAACACGTTCTGCCATTTGGGCGTAAACCTTTTTAATCATATCAATGTCAAAAGCCATAGTTGTATTTTTTGTTGATTGCGAAATTACAAAATTTCAGAATAATTAAAAACTATTTAATAAAATTGCTTATTCAGTGAATATATTTCACTAAATATTAAATATTATTGAATATAATTATTGATTTAGTAATTTTAGATAGGTAATATTAAGAATTTCAAAATATTACAAGTTGAAGATTTGTGAATTTTCAATAGAAACAATGAAGATTATTTAATATAAACTTTTAATAATCTCCTCAATACTTAATCCTTCAGCTTCAGCTTTGTAGTTTTTAATCAATCGGTGTCTTAAAATCCCGATTGCGGCTTTTTGAACATCTTCAATATCCGGAGAGAATTTACCGTGAAGTGCAGCATGTGATTTTGCTGCCAATATTAAATTCTGTGATGCTCTTGGGCCAGCGCCCCAATCAATGTAGTTTTTCACAGTTTCGGTAGCTGTAGAGCTATTAGGCCGTGTTTTTCCTACCAAGGTAACTGCGTACTCAACAACGTTATCTGCTACAGGAATTCTTCGGATTAACTGTTGAAAATCGATAATTTCTTGTGCGGTAAAAAGTGCGTTTACTTTTTGGGTTTCGCCTGCGGTTGTTTGCTTAACCACTTCAACCTCTTCTGAAAAAGAAGGATATTCAAGATTTATGGCAAACATAAAACGGTCCAACTGCGCTTCAGGCAATGGATAGGTTCCCTCCTGCTCTATTGGGTTTTGCGTGGCAAGCACAAAATATGGTAAATCCAATTTATAATGATGTCCGGCAACAGTTACGGCGCGTTCCTGCATGGCTTCCAAAAGTGCAGCTTGGGTTTTTGGGGGGGTTCGGTTAATCTCGTCTGCAAGAATGATATTAGCGAAAATTGGACCTTTTATAAATGTGAATTCACGATCCTTATCTAAAATTTCTGAACCCAAGATATCGCTGGGCATCAAATCTGGGGTAAACTGTATTCTTTTGAATTTCAAGCCAAGAGCTTCCGCAACAGTATTTACCAACAAGGTTTTTGCTAACCCAGGGACACCAATCAGCAAAGCATGACCTCCTGAAAAGATGGCAAGCAACACTTGCTCAACCACTTCATCTTGACCTACAATTACTTTTTTAATTTCCTGCCGAAGGGCATTGTATTTTGAAACCAGTTGCGTTACCGCTGCTACGTCTGACATATTTTTCTCTATTATTTTTTCATCCAATTACCGGCAAAATCGCAATCTTGGTAGTCTTGGTTGATGCTAATATAGGTATCTTTTATTTTCTCGTTCTGCCACTTGTTGATTACCTTGATCTGTTTTTCGCGAAGCGCCAACTGTTTGATTCTTTCAAAATCCTTAGCATAATCAGCTTTGTGCTCAGGGTATTTTTTGGTAACGGTAAGTATTTTTAAACTACTTTTTCCTGTACGATCTCTGTCAGTAAAAACTTTTGAAACTTCGCCTTCCTTCAGGTTATAAACCTGTGCGCTTAAAGTTGGATCCATCTTTGTAAGATCAAATTTGGTGTCAAAAGTAATTGGGTTTATCAATTGCCCTCCATTATTACGTGTTTCTTTGTCGTCAGAATTTTCTCGGGCTGCTTCCGCAAACGTGATTTCCCCTGCTTCAATTTTAGATTTTATATCTTCTATTTTTTTCTGAGCCTCATCAATTGATTGCTGTGAAACTTCGGGAAACATCAAAATATGCCTTACATCAACTTCTTGTCCTCGGATTTTTTCAACATAAAGAATATGGTACCCGAATTCAGTTTCAAAAGGTTCACTGATTTCCCCTTCCAAAAGTGAAAATGCCTGATCCTTAAATTCCTTCGCCCAAGGTGAATCTCTTTTTACGCCAGTGTAAAGACCTCCTTTAGAAGCAGAGCCTGGATCCTTGGAATATAAAACTGCTTTTGTAGAAAAACTGGCACCATTGTCAATGATATCTGCACGCATTGCATTTAGTTTTGCTATTACCTCATCAACTGCCTGTTGTGATATTTCAGGATCGACAACTATCTGGGAAATCTCTATTTCAGCGCTAAAAACTGGGCGTTCTTCTTCAGGGATTGAAAAGAAAAATGTTCTTACCTCTTCTGGGGTAACTTCTACTTTCTCAATCACTTTATCCTGCATCATACGGGCAAGTTTTATGCTTTTGTTGGCTTCAAAAAGTTCACTTCTCAATTGTGCTATATTGTCTTTCCTATAGTAAGCAGCCACTTTTTCCTCGCTACCAAGTTCACTTATCATATATTGCATCTGCTGGTCTATCATACCGTTGATTTCGGCATCTGGAACTAATATACTGTCTTGTTTTGCTTGATGTGCATAGAGTTTGTCCTCCATTAATTTGCCCATTAATTGGCAGCGGGTAATGTCTTCTATTGAAATTCCCTGAGATTGCATTTCAACGTAAGCTTTGTCTATATCACTGTCCAAAATAACGTATTCCCCCACTACTGCGCTAACGCCTTCGGCTTTATACCTTTTGAAAGGCTTAAGGGTGTCTCGCTGCATTACTTGTTGCACCATTAGTGAATCATTGCTTTTCACAACACCTGTACTATCGGGCTCCAATACAATTTGGGCTTGGACTATTGCGGTTGAAAATAGCAATACCAATAAAAATTTATTCATTTTTATAGATTTCAAAATTATTTGTTTCAATAGCATCTTTTGTAATATCTGTTTCTAATTTTTTTATGAGTTCAAGCTTTCTTTTGTTCAGAATGATTTGCTTCAAAGTTGGCTTAATATAGGAAAAAGGTGCTGTATCATTGGGATTAAGCACGTTTTCAATTTTCACCAAATATACTCCTAATGAATCTTGCAATTGTGCAAAATTGGATTTTTTTAACACTTGCTCGTTATCGCCCTTTAACACTGGTAAGGTGTTGAGCAAAACGTCTTTTTTGACCCAAACCGAATCATTGAAGTTTGAAGATATAAATTGATAATCCTGACTATTTAATGATTTCCTGTCTTTTTCGTTATAGCGATTCAGTTTTTCCTTTACAGATACCAGTCCGTCATAATTTAAGGGAAGCTGAACATAACGAAGCATTACGAGCATATCTCTTTGTTTGAAGTTTTCCCTATTTTCTTCATAATACTCTTTATACTCCTGTTCCGAAATCAGGCTATCCAACTGTTTACCGACTATTACATTTTTATAAGCCTCAGTAAGTAAGTCTGTTTTATATTCCTGAACCAGTTTGTCAAATTGTTCCAGTTTTTCAGCCGTTAGATTTATTTTTGCTTGATCAATAAGCAATTGCTGTGTTGCCCAACGGTTTATATAATTGTTTACAATGAGGGTGCTGTCTTCTGGCGAAGTATTTTCAGTAATTAATTTTGCAATATCTTCCTTATATAAATAACTGTCGTTCACACGTGCAATCACTTCTTCTTTTTCGGCGCCCTGCTTAAAATAATCACAGGAAACAAAAAAAGCAGTGCACAATGTTATATAAAGAAATTGCTTTATCACTTCAGTTGTTTCTTAACGTGTTTTAAAGTTTTCTTGTTTATATCTACTTTATACTTTGAATGTAAACTTTTCATCCAAGAAGCTTCAAGATCGTTTTGATAGTTGCTCAACACTTTTCCTTTTACGTCTTCTAACGATTTTGGTCCCGGTGCAATTATTTCTTTAATGTTTACAACAACAAACGAATCATTGCTTGGGTAAATTTTAGAAACTCCTTTATTGATTTCAATATTATTGGGAAGTTCACGTTGGTCAATTTCAAAAACACCAGGGGTAATAAGAACATTTACTTTATCACCTGTGTTCAGTGCGGCTTTAACTTCTTCTGCGGTTTTTCCTTCACCTAGCATTTTTTGCACTTGTTGCGCAAGAACTTCTGAAGTGGCTGCATAAATATCTGCGCCCACACGCTGTTTCCAATGGTAATTCTGCTTTGTTTTATTATAGTATTCCTGAATACCTATAGAATCATTTTTACCCTTTTGCCATATATTTTTGTCCATTACATCAAAAATTAGAAGACCATCACGGTATTCGTTTAGGATGGCTGCGTAATCTTCATTTTCGTACTCAAGTCTTTCTTTGAAGTAATCTTTCAGTTCCTCGGTTTCAAATTCATCATAAAAATCTACCAATAGTGTTTCCTTAAGCTTGTATGGACGTGTGGTTTTTTGGCGTTCTTCTATATATTTTGCAAAATCTGAATAGGTTGATTTTTTATCGCCAATTACAAAAAGCGTTTTATCCTGATCTGCCGGTATTGGGGTCATAACCCATTTTCTCTTCAAAATATCATCGCCAAGGTAGGTGTCAAAAAACGGCAAATAGCTTTCTTCTTTTTTGAAACCGTATTTCTCCTTAATCTTTTTATTTGTAGCGCTGGTAACGATTTTAGAACGGTCGCCTTCGTTCACTTTTTTCTCAAGTTCTGGCTTTTGCTCCTCAAAAGTTTCCATTGGAAATTTTTCCTCCAAACGGAGAATGTGCCAACCAAAATCAGTTTTTACGGGCTTGCTTAAATCGCCAGGATTTTTAAGTGCGTAGGCCGCATCTTCAAATTCTGGAGCTCTGAGGTCACCTTTTGTGAAAGGTTTCAGTTTACCACCCATAATTGCAGAGTTTTTATCATCCGAAAATTGTTTTGCAAGACTTTCGAAATTCTCTCCTTGTTTAAGCATTGTATAAATTTCATTGATACGCTCTTCAGGGTTAAAGGTTCGCGCACCTTTTTTATCGGAAATCATAATATGCGATACGGAAATTTTTGGCATTCGCGCTCTTTTGTCGTTGACTTTCAAAATATGGTATCCAAAACTGGTGCGCACAATGTCTGAGATTTCGCCAACCTTTGTATTATAAGCAGTTGTTTCAAAAGGATATACCATATTGAATACTGTGAAATAGCCTAAATCGCCTCCAGTTTCTTTTGCTCCGGGCTCCTCAGAATAGGTTTTTGCCAGCTTTGAAAAATCTTCGCCCTTCAATGCTCTTTCGCGAATACCCTTTAACTTGTTGTAGGCTGCCAAAGTATCTTGCGGCAAAGCCTCATAATCAACACGGATTAAAATATGGGAAGCATTTATATCTTCTTTGCCACGTTCGTATGCTTCTTTGGCAAGCTCTTCAGCTACCTTGTCTTCAAAAAGATAATTTCTTGAAAGTTGGTCTCTGTACTTTGAAAACTCTTTTAAATAATTTTCTTCTTTGTCAAGCCCCTGTGCTTGGGCTTCAGCAATTTTCAATTTGTAGTCAATAAAAAGTTGAAGGTAACCATCTATATCTTTTTGTGATTCGTCCTGAACAAGATCTAGGTTTTTTTTGTAAACACGTTCAAATTCGCTAGCATAAACAGGCTTGCTGTCTATGGTCATTAATACTTCTTTTTTATTTTGTGAAAAAACGGTTGTGGCGCTAAAAAAGGCCAAAATGCATACGGTAAGAAAATTTTTCATCATTATTGAATATTTATTTTTAATGAAATAACGCGCTTATATTTAAGATTCAGCGGACAAAGGTGCAAAAATAGCAAAAAGGTACGGGAACTTACACCCCAAATGCAAACGAATTTAATATAAATATAGTGTTTCACCTTTTCAGAAATATTCTTAAATCCCGTAACTTGCAGACCCCAATAAAAGTATTTTATAAAGTGTTTTTATTCAGATGAAGCAATTATCCCCAAAACTTAATATAAATGACTGAAAGAGTAAAACTTATATGGGATTTTCGAGGTCCGAATGCAAAACATATTGCTGAACACCACGCAAAACACCTTTCCGAATTTTCGGAAACAGAAAAATTAAACAACGCTTTTACAGGCCACGAAGAAATGACACCAATGCACCATATTGCATTTTTCGTAGTTGAAAAAAGCTTAATGAATACATTAAGGGAAACCTTGAAACCTACTCGTGGACAAATTTATGACGAACCATGAAAGCATTTTTTCAAGATACTTTTCAATATACGCACCAGTGCAACAAACAGCTAATTGAGGTGTTAATTAAACATCCCGAAACGTATTCAGAAAAAATAACCCTGCTTGCCTGCCATACACTAAACGCCCACCACATATGGAATCATCGTATTCTTGGTATTGCTCCCGCCCTTAAGGTTTGGCAAGAATTGGAAATTGAAGATTTACATTTCATAAACAACGAAAATTTTGAGCACAGTATGGAAATTCTTCAGAAAAAGAGTTTAAATAAAGCCATAAACTACACCAATAGCAAAGGGGAAAATTTTACCAATACTGTTAGCGAAATATTTTTTCACATTATCAATCACACCACTTATCACCGAGGACAACTAATGAGTCTTTTGAAAACCAAAGGAGTGGAACCTATTGTTACTGATTATATTTTTTACAAACGTTGAATGTAACTCCCTGTTTATTTGCGATATTTATAGTAATATTGCGCTCTGAATTATAAAAACAAACAAAATGAAATTTCTTAAAATTGCTGTATTTTTTATCGGTCTTTCAACCTTCGCCCAAGGAAAAGTTGGCGCTGTAGACATAGAGTATATTCTTTCTAAAATGCCTGAACTTACAGCTGTTCAAACCGAGCTTGAAAATTATGGAAAACAACTGGATTTAGACCTCAACAAAAAAGTGGATGCGTATAAAAAACTTGTAGAGGAATATAAACAAGGAGAACCAACCTTTACCGAGGAGCAGAAAAATGAAAAGCAAACCGCAATAATAAACCTGGAAAGTGACATCCAGAAATTCCAACAGAACGGTGCTAAATTGATGGATATTAAGCAAACCGAAGCCCTTAAGCCACTTTATAAAAAAATAGG
>Ga0209344_10003189_pt1 | contig 16572 bp, 10 predicted proteins | sample Cruoilmetagenom6_FD_187293 | JGI IMG/M metagenome (GOLD analysis project Ga0209344, IMG submission 187293) | Oil polluted marine microbial communities from Coal Oil Point, Santa Barbara, California, USA - Santa Barbara Oil Seep Sample 6 (SPAdes)... | ecosystem: Environmental > Aquatic > Marine... | reverse complement strand
CATCACTTTGATACTGGCGCCTATGCTCAAATAAATCAGGGGAGTAAAACCGCTCTTGGTCTTGGCTTAGCCATTCCGGACACTCTCTGTACCGCACATTATTTTTATATCAGCGGTTATAATGAGCAAGGAGCCATCAACACCACGGACTTTCCTAAACCATCAATTGGAACCTGGAAAAATGAGGGTTTTAAAGGGGGAATGCTAGCTACAACGAACCTAAAAGAAGAACAAGCGCTCTCTTTTTTCGATGAAACTATTGCCCAATATAAATCGCAGTGAAACGTCAACAGCTCGTTTGGGTTACAACCGAAATATCCCCCCAAAACTAATAATCCGTTCTAAGAAAAAGAAGTGTTGCGAAGCACTATCGGCCGTGTCTTGCGTAGTGCGAATGGCATTCATATCAATATATCCTCCCTTAAGATCTAATTGTACAAAAAAGTATTTAAATGCGGTTAGATTGAGGCCTGCCTTAACCGCAGCTCCATAACCCGACACGTGAAAATCGTCATGTCGTTCTTTTTTAAGCAAGGTGGTATTGGTCTTCGGATAAAGACCGCCCACGGCAACTCCCGCATTGATGTTTACTTGAAAAACATCGGTATTAGTAAGCGAAAATAACGAAGAAATATCATCTTGTCTTCCCAACTCAACATACACAAAGTTTAATCCATCTGTATGCTCAAATTTTAAAAAATCTTCGCTTACCAGATAAGGAGCGCCTGAAAATGTTTGATTAAACTCGCTGCCAGCCTCCGTAATAGGTAAGTCTATAAACCCATTTACATTTCTTGAACGGTTTCTATCCATTACGTATTTCATATGATCTACCCCAAGTGCCACCGTGTAGTGATCAGAAATAAAATAGCCCAGTTTAAAATTGGTTTGCGGAATAGTCATTCGAGATGGATTGATATAATCAATATGCCACCCTTTAGGTTTATCGTGTGCCGTAGCATCTTTTATGGTAAAATCATAATCCGCTCCTTTAAAATGTATATCAGATGTGGAATAGTTCTCGCGATTTCCGCCCCAACTAATAAAAATTTTTCCTTTGTTTGATTCAGTGTACCGAACGGGTTTCTCTTGTGCTTTACCCGCAAAAGTAGCGAGTAAAAAGGCGCCAATAATCATTGGCTTTAAACTATGCATATGCGTTGTATTCAATGTGATTTGCTGGCAAAGCGTTTGATATTGTCACCAACAAGTTATACGTTTAATAGAGACTGCAAATTTCGCAGGAATTTTTAATTAATCGCCATAATCTTAGTAAATTTTCCCTTAAATTTTTCCAATTACCTCACGCCTCCTTTCTATAGAATTAATCAAATCTGCCCAATTAGGGTATAATGCAGCCTAACTACAGTCCTCTTTTATTTGTTTTACTGGTTTCGCAATGCCTGTTGGAGATGATGAGCTGCTACGCCAAAATAAATCTCCCCTCCTAGTTACAACACGGTCACCCGTTCTACGGTCTACTGACTGCATGAAAAACAACACCAAGGCCATTTTATGCGCTAGGTAATTTTTTCAACTTTCTTCATACTAAAAATCAATCTACATCGTTGATGTAATGAATGTATAGTAACTCCCCCGTAACTAACAAGAACAATTTGAAACAAAAATACATGGGAGTTTCCTTCAAAAATTCAATTCGCAAAGGGATTTTCTTCCTTTTATTTATCTCAGCACAACAGTCATTTAGTCAATTTTATCACGGAATAGAATTCGGTGTAAACCGGACCAATCCTGAATTTATCTTAAACGATTCGTATACCCCAACAGCAGGCATTGGCTATTACTTTGGTTATTTAGCAGAACGCGAACTTGACGACAACCTATTTTTTAGACTGGCCGTGAACTACAACCGTCGGCAGTTTGATGCCGTAGCACATCGTGGGGCCTATAGCAATAATGAAAAATGGAACTTAGATGTTATCGAAATCCCCCTCAACTTAGGCTATTACCTCAATTGGAACCAACGTAAATTTCAATTCTTTGTCGATGCCGGCGTAAACATTGGGTATAACAATAAAGTCTCCGTCACCAACGACATAGAGACCATTCGCATGGATATTGGAAGTGATGCGGAGATAAAACGATTAGGTATGGGTGCAAACATGGGAATTGGTTTATTGATTAAAAAAAGGCTTAAACTACGATTCCATTATTACCATGGTCTTAGCAATCTCACCACGGGAGAAGGAAACATATGGAAAAACAAGGTGCTTGGATTTTCGTTGAGTTATTTTGTAAAGGACAAACAAATCACATACTAAATATCAATAACCACCAACTAACCGTAATCATTATGTACATACAAACTGAACAACTAACAATTATTTAACATGACAAACTACGCTTCGTGTAATACCTCCCCACTTACGGCATATGTTCCCACGGCAGCAAATCCATGGGATGCTATTAAAGTACGACACCTACATAAACGCTTAGGTTTTGGTGTTGGATTTGCGCAACTAACCACTGCCTTAAGCAGTTCACCTGGTGCCTATGTTGATCAGCTTATTGACAACGCCATTGCTCTTCCCTATACCACTCCACCCGCATGGGCAAACTTAGATCCCGCCGACTATCCGGCTAACGGATTCACGTATAATGAAGATGAAAACGCCTTAAAAGTGGAAGACACGCAATATGATTTTTTAAAAGAATGTTTAGATAATGGCGTGCGCGGAAGACTTACCCTATTTTGGCATAACATTTTAGTAACGCGAGTGGTTGAATACGGTTTCGCTGGCTATGCGTATCGGTATTTTTTAACGCTTCAACGCAATTGTTTAGGGAATTTTAAGGATTTTATCCATGAAATTGGCTTAAACGATGCGATGCTCAAATTTTTAAATGGATTTGAGAATACAGCGGGGAGTCCAAATGAGAATTATGCACGAGAACTCTATGAACTCTTTACCTTAGGCGAAGGAAATGGGTACACTGAGGATGATATTGTAGAAACCTCAAGAGCCTTAACCGGGTATAATGATTACGCAAACGGCGAAAATTCAAGTATTCTTTTTAATCCGGCTAATTTTGATACAGATGCTAAAACCATCTTCGGGCAAACAGGAAATTGGGGCTATGACGATGTTATTGACATTTTATTTGAGCAAAAATCAACCTTAATCGCCGAATTTATTTGCGAAAAGGTATATGCGCATTTTGTCAGTCCCGAAATTGACGATCAAATCCGCACCAGCATTATCACCCCCCTTGCCAGTATCTTTATTGCCGATAATTACAATATTGCTACGCTGTTTAAAACCTTATTAAAAAGTGAACATTTCTTTGATGAGCAGGCGCGAAATGTTATTATTAAGAGTCCCATAGACCTAATGCTCGAGTTTATGGTGTCTTCGGGCTTGGATTTTGGTTCGTGGGAGATGAATAAAGAATCCATCAAAAATATTGCAGGTTTATTTGATCAAGACATTATGAATCCACCTACCGTTGCCGGATGGGATGGAGATAAAGCATGGATTAATTCAGGTACAATTACCTTTCGGGGTGCCTTTTTGAGTGATGAAATGTTAGTATGGGCCTTTGAGCAAGACGAAGAACAATTTAGGCAATTTGCCAAAGACGTGAGTGGAAACAGCACGGATGCCGATGTGGTTACGCAAGAAATTATGGCGGCTATTTTAGGAGAAGTTCCGTATAGTGTTGTTGATATTGAAACCGGCGTTGATATTTTTAAGAGTCGTGTACCTTCTAACTATTTTGAACAAAATACCTGGTCCTTAGATTTTACCTCTGTTCCTTTACAAGTGCGAGACCTCATAGAATATATTGTAAACCTCCCTGACAATCAAATAAAATAAGCTTATGTGTACAGAAAATAAACATCACGGTCAGTGTAATCGAGAAGATCATGCGAAGTGGAATAGACGTTCGTTTCTACAAACCTTAGGGTTAGGTGGGGCTGGTGCGACCTTAATGGTCAATGGAATTCCGATGGCTTTCGGAAAATCTACGCCACTTTCAGATGCACTGGGAAAGGCAGAATCAGGCCGCGTTTTATTAATTATTCGCTTACAAGGAGGAAATGATGGCTTAAATACCATCGTTCCCATTTACGATTATGACACCTATGCCAACTACCGTCCAACCATCCGACATGAACTGGCTGATATTCATCAATTATCCCCTGATTTTGGGGTAGCCAAATACCTACAACCAAGCATTGAGCCAATATGGGAAGGAGGCTGTATGAAAGTAGTACACGGAACTGGTTATGAAAATCAAAACCTATCTCATTTTACCGGTGCCGATAATATGTCACGCGGAATTGCCGATGATGAGGTTGAAACGGGAGTTTATGGTCGTTATTTTGATCAGGTATATCCTGATTATTTACTCAACCTTCCCGAAGCTCCACCTGCGGTACAAATTGGTGGTGTGGGAGATATTATCTTTAAAGGAAACGAGAGCAATTTTGCCTTTACCATAGCCAATACCAATCAGTTAGAGCGCATTGCAGCTAGTGGTGAGTTGTACAATGTAGCCGATGTACCCGATTGTACCAAGGGATCTCAATTGCGTTTTGTGCGTGGCGTTTTAAACGCTACCTTAAAATACTCAGGCGTTATTCAAGAAGCGGCAGCATCACAGGTCAATATCATGCAATTTCCAGAAACACGATTGGGAAGTGCCTTGTCTATAATTTCTAAAACCATTAAAGCCGGGATGGGAACCTCCGTATATATGGTTAATCTAAATGGTTTTGATACCCATGCCAATCAACCCGATCGACACCAAGAGCTGTTGACTAATATTACCGAATCTGTGATGGCCTTTTATAGGGATTTGGAACCTACCGGACGTGATAATGATGTACTAACCATGACGTTTTCAGAATTTGGAAGACGAGTAAAAGAAAACGGTTCTAGTGGTACTGATCACGGTACTGCTGCACCGATGCTTCTTTTTGGCCCCGCGCTTAATGGAAATGGATTCATGGGAGAACACCCCGATCTATCCGATTTAAATCGCGGAAATTTAAAATACACCCAAGACTTCATCAATGTGTATGGAACCATTATGCAAGAATGGCTCTGTATAGATCAGTCTATCATTAATGAAAGTATTCCAAGGCCGTATACGCCACTCGATTTTGGTTTTGACTGTACTAGTTCTGTAACGAACCATGATTATTTAGTTCGAGAAAAATTTGAACACATTCCAATATACGATCAAGAAATGGTATCTATAAGAATTAATAATAATTTTGAATCAGTATACACCATAACCTTGTATAATATTTTAGGTCAAAATATGGGCGTTTTATACAATGAAATGTTAGCCGCTGGGCAGCACGATATTAGTGTGTCAGAAAAGTTTCCCCAATTGCCTGCAGGCGTGTATATATATAATATCAAAAAGGATAATAAAAACTACAGTAAGAAAATTATTATTAGTTGATATACTGTTGAAGAATAGTGAATTCCTTTTGTCAGGAGCGGGTAAATTAATTATTAGTTTACCCGCTTTGCTATTTAATCAATAGCGGATTGCTCGTTATTTTCTTATTAAAATGACATAGGGTACGCTAGAGAACCCGCAGCCCGCTAAAAATAATAAATCACTCCAATTCACATCTCCCCACTCAAAAACTAAACCGTACCTTTGCCTGCAGTAACATACATCAACTACGTAAATACCGCATGCTGCCATGCTTCAAGAACTACAAATTTTCTTTAAAAGCACCTCTTTTTCAAAAGCAATTTTGGTTGGTCTTGCTGTGACAGCCCCTATCCTACTCGGCCTACAATTTAACCAGTTTGAAATTGGCTTAGCCATCTGTTTTGGTGCATTTTGGTGTTCGCCCAGCGATGTAAATGGAAATATTCAACACAAAGTTATTGGTATACTTGCCGCAACGCTTTTGGTGGTTATTGTAAGCTTTATTGGTGGTTTTCTCCATTTAACAGGCTGGTTTTTAATCCCCATTATCGGACTCCTCACCTTTCTCATAGCCTTTCTTTCTGTCTATGGGTTTAGAGCTTCCCTAATCAGTTTTTCGGGCCTCTTAGCCCTTGTGCTCAGTTTTGCGCACACCTCAGAAGAATTGAAAATTTATGAGTATGCTTTGTGGATTGGGGCAGGCGGACTCTGGTATTTAGCCCTTTCATTACTGTGGTACAGCCTTAATCCCAAAGCACAAACCGAAGAACTCTTAGCACAAACCTTTCGCCTGACGGCCGATTTTTTAAAAACTAGAGGCGATTTAATCGGTCCTAATTCTGATCGTAATACGCTCGTCACGCAACTTTTAAAACTACAAACTGAACTCACCGAGCATCATGCCTCCCTACGAGAACTACTATTACAATCGCGAAAAAATTCAGGGCGATCGTTGTATCAAGCCAAGCGATTGATGGTATTTGTGCAATTAATTGAAATCTTAGAAACCGCCATTGCCAACCCCGTTAATTACGACAAGATGGATAAGCTGTTTACCGATCACCCTCATTTTAACAAGGCTTTTCAACAGATCCTCTACACCTTTTCTGCTCAATTGCAACACATCGGTAAATCGAGTAAATCGCCAAATAAGTTCCCCAAAACTAAACTTATCAGTACGGCTATAAATCAACTCGAAGTACAGATTTCAGACTTAAAAAAGCAAAACAATACACATAGTTATGAGCAATTTTTAATGCTTCAAAACTTATTAGATTATCAACGAAAAATTTGCGAAAAATTAAAACGTATTAAATGGTTGCTAGGTAAGCCCGTACTCGACCCGACAAAGCTTGAAGACCATGCCGTGTTAAAACGATTTATTATTCCCCAAGAATACGATCCCAAAATTGCCTTGAGAAACCTGAGTTTTAAATCCACCATCTTTAAACATTCCCTCCGCCTTGCCGTGACTATGATGCTGGGATTTCTCCTTGGAAATCTATTAGAATTTCAAAATCCGTACTGGATTCTATTAACCATTATTGTGATTATGCGACCGAGTTACGGCCTTACTAAATCGCGATCTATTGATCGAATTGTTGGCACCCTGTTGGGGGGCGTTTTAGCAACAGGCTTGGTCTTTTTAATTAAAGATCCTTATGTTTATGGTAGCTTAGGCGTGGGCGCGCTCATCATTGCCTTTGCCATGGTACAACGCAATTACAAGGCCTCAGCCACCTTTATCACCTTGAGTGTGGTCTTTATTTATGCCATTATTCGTCCCGATATCTTTACCGTGATTCAGTACCGCATTTTTGATACCCTCATTGGGGCGGGACTTTCCTACCTTGGCATGTTATTTCTTTGGCCAACATGGGGGTTTTTAGAAATCCGTCAAACCATAGAACAGTGTTTAATCGCCAATAAAGCATTTTTACTCAAAATCGCTACCTACTACCAAAAAAAAGGCACTGTTCCTACTTCGTATAAGGTGGCTCGAAAAACAGCCTTTTTAGAAACTGCTAACCTCAGTGCCGCCTTTCAACGCATGGTACAAGAGCCTAAATCAAAGCAAAAAAACATTGATAAGGTGTATGAATTGGTTGTACTCAATCAGTCGTTACTAACCGCCTTAGCCTCTTTGAGCACCTATATCCAACATCAACCCACAACCCCAGCGAGTGCTCAATTTCGCGCACGCGTAAATGCTATTGAAAACAACCTAGATCTAGCAATACACAATTTGAACAAAAATCAGCAACCGTCCAATCTCCCAAGCCATGAGACTGAAATCCCTCCTACTTCTCACGTGCAAGCCTCCCTCCTTCGCCAAGATAAACCTGAGCAGGTACACAAAGAAGTCTACTTAATTTCAGAACAGTTAAACTGGCTTGAAAATATCAGTAAAAAGATTGGGAGCATGACGCAAAATTTAACGGTGTAAATAGCCCATGCCTAGTCAGTCATCGCTAGGCGCGAAGCGAAAGATCAATTCCCAATAACATAAAGAATATCGACTTTATTTTTCTTCCTACCTGTTTTCGAAGAATATGATAGGCTTTGGTAAGTTGCCCTTCCACTGTTTTAATAGATACATTGAGGTACTCAGCAATTTCCATGTTTGTAAGACCATCCTTTTTACTCAATAAAAAGGTTTGTTTACATTTAGGAGGTAGCATTTCTATCCCTTGCATGACCAAGGCAATTTTTTGATTTAAAAGTTCGCGATTCCCATCATCAACAATTTCATCTAAGGCCTCTCTAAAGGCATCTTCCAACGAGGACGTTGCCCTGCGTTTATGGTATTCATTAATAAATTCGTTATATAGAATTTTATATAAAAAAGGTTTAATGGCATAGTCCGAATCTAACTTTTTTCGCTTTTCCCACACTCTAATAAAGACGGTTTGTACCAAATCTTCGGCCATTCGGGGATCACTATTTAAACTAAGGGCATAAACAAATAACGGACGGTGATAGTTTTCTACTAAGTAAATATACGCATCTTCACGCCCTTTACTCAGGTGTTTAATAAACTTTGCGTTATGTTCAAATGTATATTTCATCCGTAAATAAGGTACTTCATCCGAACAAATGTTACAAAAAAATTAATAAAATGTAAAAAAAGTTAGTAAAAAAGCAAGGGTTATAGATATTTGCCTTGTTATACTAAAAATGATGTTGACTCGAATGACCCCAAAAATAGAAAATTTAATTGTCAAATATATTACTAAATCAGCTACGGCAGCCGATTTAGATGCGCTTTCTGTTTGGATTGAATCCGCTGAAAATCGCGAAACGTTTAAAGCCTATATTCAAACCCATTATGCAATAACTCATTCCCTAAGTACTTCTGAGGCAGATAAGGCGCTTGCGACGTTACTGCGAACCATCCGTAAGGAGAAATCCTTTTTGTATCGCGTACGCACACAGCCCGTATTTAAATATGCCGCCGCAGCTATGGTTATAGGAATTGCAGTCACAAGTTATTTTTTTAGAGATAACTTTGGGTCGGCTCCCCTTGAAAATAGCACACCAATTATAAATAACAACGCAATTGAAGTAGGCGCAAATAAAGCCATTTTAGAATTAGAAGATGGTACAGCCATTGAATTGGCAGCAGGCAAGACGTTTAAAACGGAACATGCCAGAAATACAGAAGAAGCCTTGGTATATGAAAATACCGCTCTTTCTAGTAAAAAAGTTGCCATGAACACCTTGACCATTCCGCGGGGTGGAGAATATAAACTTGTCTTAGGTGATGGCACCAAGGTGTGGATCAATTCTGAATCTAAATTAAGTTATCCTACCCACTTTGAAAAAGGAAAATCACGTACCGTTAAACTGCTCTACGGAGAGGCTTATTTTGAAGTAACGCCAAGTACCGCAAATGGCGGTGGCGACTTCCACGTAAGTCATAAAATGCAAGATATCCAAGTTTTAGGTACGCATTTTAATATCAAAGCCTATGCGGATGAAGCGAATATTTACACCACTTTAGTCGAGGGGAAAGTTAAAGTTACACATGAAAATGGTTCCCAAACTTTGGCGCCTAACCAGCAATCTATTTTAGATGTAAGTGCAAATACACTTTCGGTAATTACAGTAGATGTTAGTAATGAAATTGCTTGGAAAGATGGCATTTTCAATTTTGAAAAGCAGTCGTTAAAAGATATAATGAACGTACTCTCGCGATGGTATGACATGGAATTTACCTTTGAAGACCAAGCACTTGAAGACTTGAAATTTATAGGAAGCATCAATAAGAGTTTTAGTATCGTTGAAATTTTAACCACATTACAGAACAGTAATAGTATTCATTCATTTGAAATTAACCATAAAACAGTTACCCTAAAATAATCAACCCTTAATTCAGCTACCTATGATATGACGCTTAGCAATACCAAAAAAAATAATACAAAAAATGCTGAACAATTTTTAGTGCTCAGCAATATAAAATTAGTGTAAAACCTAATAAAAAAGGAGGAATAGTTTACACCGGCAAGCATAAGTCTATTTCCCCCAGAATGCAGTATTAATCAATTAAATAAGTTTAACTAACTAATAATTTACGAATTTATGAAATTAAAATTAATCCATTTCTTATCCTTTCGGGGAAAGGATCTCTTACTCCGTGTTATGCGAACATTTATCTTTTTGTTTTGCGCTACCATGTTTAGCTTTACGCCAAACGATGTAGCATCCCAAAATGTTGAAATCAGCATTGATGAGGATAAACTTGTTACCGTTGATGAAGTTTTTAAAATTATTCGTCAGCAGTCAAATACCTACATGTTTATCTATCCAGAAAATTTGTTTAATTCCTTTCCAAAGATTCAACTTAAAAAGGGGCGAATAGAAATTGACAAATTACTTAACATGGCTCTTTCTGGAGGCAATGTCAACGTGTCTATCACGCGTAATAACACCATTTTAATCAAGGAAAAAACCGCTAAAGAAAAGCAACAGCAACAAGTGTCTGGTAAAGTGATTGACGCAGATGGCTTACCTATTCCTGGCGTCAACATTATCATAAAGGGTACAAAAGTCGGTGCCGCCACAGACTTCAACGGAAATTACACCATTCAAGTCCCAGGTAACAATGCCATCCTTATATTTAGTAGCATTGGATATATGACCCAAGAGGTAGCGGTAAATGATCAGACCATCATAAATGTCACCCTTAAACAAGATGTAAATGAATTAGAAGAAGTGATCATAAGTACGGGAATTTTCAAACGTAATGCCGAAAGCTATACTGGAGCCACCGTAACCATTAAAAAGGAAGATTTAAAACGTGTGGGGAATGCCAATTTGTTCCAAACCATCCGTAATATCGATCCTTCTATTGCTATTTTTGATAATTTAGAATTAGGGTCAAATCCAAACGCCCTCCCAGAAATACAAATCAGAGGTGCTTCTACCATTCCTTCTGAAGATACTGAATTAACAGGAAATCTTAAGGGGAACTATTTAAAGAATCCAAATCAACCTTTATTTATTTTGAACGGATTTGAAAGTAGTGTAGAACAAATTCTCGATTTAGACCTCAACTTTATCGAAAATGTAACCATACTTAAAGATGCCGCCTCTAAAGCAATTTACGGATCGCGTGCTGCCAACGGTGTAGTGGTTATTGAAACCCAAGCCCTTGGTGCTTCAGAAGCGAGAATCACCTATAACGGAAGTATAGATATCCAATTACCCGACTTAAGTAGTTATGATCTCACCAATGCCCTAGAGAAAATTGAAGCAGAACGCATTGATGGTATGTATATTCCAAGTCTGAATGACGCCGACGAATATGTGCGTTTACAACAGCTATATAATTACCGTCAAAAACTTGCTCTAGAAGGTTTAGATACCGACTGGATGGCAAAACCCTTACAAACAGGTGTTGGTCAACGGCATTCTATTTCTGCTGAATTGGGCGCAGATGACCTTCGTATGATTGGTAGTTTTTCGTATAATACTATCGAAGGGGTTATGAAAGGATCTGGTAGAGATATTATCAATGGTAATTTAAATACATTTTATCGCGTGAAAAATTTATCGTTCACCAACAGAATGACCATCACCAGTACCAACGCCTATGAATCGCCTTATGGCACCTTTGGGGAGTATGCGCAAATGAATCCGTATTGGAGGGCTGAAAATGCGGATGGAAGCATTCCTTATTATGCCGAAGTGGTTGATGAAAATACCAAATACACCAATCCGCTGTATAATGCAACGCTTAATACGAAGGACGAGGCGAGCTATTTAAACTTTATCAATAATTTCTATTTAGAATGGAGAATTCGTCCCACGTTAAGAGCTACCACACGGATCGGTATTGATATAAAGCGAAATGACGCCGATAAGTTTTTACCGTCTGAACACACAAGTTTTGAATCTTATCAATTTGGCGACGCCCTTTTACGTAAAGGATCTTACCAAATTAACAATGGAAAAAGTAGTAGACTTTCGGGGGATTTTAACCTCATGTTTAATAAGAAAATTAACAAAAGCACCTATTTTGCCAATGTTGGTTTTAACGTGAACGAAAGTAAATACGAAGAAATTATCCATCTTGCAGAAGGTTTCCCTAGTGGACGTGATAATATTATTTTCGCACGAGATTATGCCTTGGGTACGCGTCCTACTGGTGTAGAAGGAGTTTCTCGCGAAATAGGTTTTCTAGCCGTAGGTTCGTATGTGTATGACGATCGATTTTTATCTGATGTAACCCTAAGAACAAATGCTTCTTCCCAATTTGGAAAAGACAACCGTTGGGCAAACTTTTGGAGTTTAGGATTGGGATGGAATATTCACAATGAAGCTTTCTTAAAAAACAGTAAGGTTGTTGACCAATTAAAACTGAGAGGAAGTGTAGGATCTACCGGTAATCAAAATTTTAATTCTAATGCCTCAGTGTCTACCTACTCCTATTACCTCGATGCGTTATATCAAGGCTTTAACGGTTCATATTTAGATCGTTTAGCAAATGAAGGCTTACAATGGGAAAGTAAATTTGACTACAACCTTGGATTGGATGCCAAGATTAAAGGGCTATCCTTACGCTTTGATTATTATGAAAGTATTACCGAAAACCTAATTACCGATATTACTGTACCTAGCTCAACTGGATTTAATTCAGTAAAGGAAAACCTAGGAAAGGTTAGAAATGCGGGGATTGAATTATATGCTTCCTATGTCGCCTGGTCAAGTAACCAAGGCTTTGTTGCCTTTAATTTCGGATTACAAACCAATAAAAACGAAATTATTGAATTGTCAGATGCCTTGCAATCGTACAATGATGCGGCAAAGCTTCGGGCAGCAGATCGAGGGAATAACGACCCTGTACTTATTTTTGAGGATGGGAATTCACTGAATGCCATTTGGGCTGTGCCATCCCTCGGAATTGACCCAGCCACAGGAGATGAAATTTATGTTGACCGTAATGGCAATACAACCTTTGAGTGGAATGCCGATGATATGATTGTTGCTGGAAATAGCAATCCAGAATATCGTGGAACCTTTGGCGTAAATGCAGAATACAAAGGCTTTGGAATTGGAGTTACTGGTCGCTATTTAGGAGGCGGACAATTGTACAATCAAACCTTAGTAGACCGTGTGGAAAACGTAGATATGAACTATAATGTAGACCGACGTGTATTGACCGGAAGATGGTTGGTGCCAGGCCAAATTGCATTATACAAACGTCTAGGTGATTACAACCAACGCATAGAAGGAACTAGCTCATTTAGAAGTTTACCTGAAAAAACAAGAGCCACTACGCGTTTTGTACAAGACAGAAATGAACTTGACATTGCTGCTATTAATGTGTATTACGACTTTAATGATCAAATGTTAGACTACCTCGGGATAGAAAGACTCCGTCTTGGATTTAACATGAATGAAGTTGCGAAATTTTCGACGATTAAGATTGAAAGAGGAACGGACTTTCCTTTCTCTAGAACCTTATCTTTTTCTTTATCAGCAACTTTCTAATAACAATATAGCAAAACATAAACATATGAAAACGACATTAAAATACGGAATAATCCTACTCCTACTAGCTGGATTTACCACGTCTTGCGACGATTTCTTAAACGAAACCTCTTCAGCTCAAATTACGGCAGATGATCAATTTAAAGAAGCCTCTGGGTTTAAAGATGCGTTAATTGGGGTCTATATTTCAATGACCCAACCGGAATTATACAGTCGGGATATGGGGTATAACCTAGTCGATATCTTAAGTAGACAATACGCGCCCTTAAATGGAAGTGCATTGTACAGTCAAATTCAAGACTATAACTATCGCGGGGTACTTTCTACCTCCCAGGTGGATAATTTATGGATCAAAACATATAACACCATCGCAAATATTAATAGCGCCTTGGATGCTATAGATGAAAAAGCAACGGTACTCTCCGATATTGATTACAGTATTATTAAAGGAGAACTTTTAGGGCTTCGAGCATTTTTACATTTTGACCTTATGCGTTTATACGGAAAAGGAGATCTCGCTAATCGTGGGGACCTTGCAGGAGAATTTGGAGTGCCTTACGTAACTTCATTTAGCAAAGATGTGACGCCAAGACGTTCGTATGCCGAAACCTTTGCTCTCTTGGCTACTGATTTAGAAGAGGCCAGCGAATTACTCAAGGAAGATCCAATTTATACCGAAATTGACCGCCCAGCAAATTATTATACCGAAGTCAATAGAAATGGATTTTACAACCAACGTGAGCAACGCATGAATTACTATGCGGTAAAAGCCTTACAGGCGCGCGTATTGACCTGGGAAGGTGGACTAACAAATTTAGATGCCGCAAGAACAGCTGCCGAAGAAGTTATTAATAAATCTACTGCTGCCTTAATTAACCCTAGTTCTTACGCTATTTCAAGCGATCCAATTTTATATCCAGAAGTCTTATTTGCCTTAGATGTAAATGCCCTTGAAAATATAACCAACGGATTCTTAAATGCAGCCACGTTTAACACCAATCTCAATGCCTTGTATCTAGATGCCTCAACAGCTGATGCTTTATATGAAACAAGTAATCCAAACATTGGTGTTGCTGATATCCGATTTAATACCCTACTTGAATCACAAACCCGTGGTCTCGTAAGTACAAAACTGATTCAGAAAAACGGCTTAATCAATCCAGAAAAAGTCCCGGTATTAAAACTTCCTGAAATGTACTATATCGCCGCGGAGTACTATATTGAAAACAACCAACTCGATCTAGCCATCGCAAACTTAAATAGCGTTAGACAAAGTAGAGGAATAATTGAAGATATTGCTGAGACAGCCACCAAGGAAGAACTTGAAGAAGAGTTAATCAAAGAGTTTAGAAAGGAATTTATAGGAGAAGGGCAATTGTTCTTTGCATATAAACGCCTTGGACTCACCACTTTTCCTGGCCTAGGTGCAACCCTTGCAACTGATGACATTTATGTCTTACCTATTCCAGATACCGAACTATAGTGAACACAAAAAAGTTATTAAATTCTTTAATCTAACCATTATGAAAAAAATAAAATTCAATGCAGCCCCTCTCTTACTAATAGCATTTGTGCTTTTAGTGACGAGCTGTACTAAAGATGAGATCATGTCTTTTGAAGGACAACCGGGTGTCACTTTTTTACCTAGTGAAAACGCCTCATTTAACACCACCTATTCTTTTTTAGGAAATGCTACAGGTGAGCACATCCAAGAGGTTGATGTTCAAATTGTTGGAGAAGCTGCTGATGTAGATCGCTATTTTAATGTGAAGGTAACAACAAACCCAGAAACTACCGCTACCGAAAGTCAATACGACATTGTAGAGGGAGTGGTGAAAGCCAACGAATACCAAGGAAAGTTATACATAAAATTATTTAATTCGGATGACTTAGACGATAAAACGGTAAGTATTCATATGGAATTGGTTGCGTCTGATGATTTTGTTCCCGCTGCCATTGAAACAAATGAATTTACAGTAGCATGGACCAATCAAATTGTGATTCCGTCATGGACCTATTATCGCTTCTTCTTTGTGACTACGCCAAGTACACATGCGTATCGTCTAATCGTTGAAACTACCGGTTTAACGCAATTTGGTAGAGATGAATATCGAAATCTTGGTACCGACGGGGCTACGGCCTTAGCTACGCAATTTGGTGACTATGTAAAGCAGTACAACTTAGACCATCCTGGAAGCCCATTATTACACGATGACGGAGATCTTGCTGGCGAAGAAATTGTACCTAAATACTATACTAAATCACTATATGACTAAAGGCTGGTACGGGCAAATTAGTGTCCCTACTACTATTATAACCTAGTTACAAAACGGACGAAAGTCCTTTTAACATCATAAACAAATCACAATGAAAAAAACAACATATTTTGCGAGCTTTTGCATTAGTTTATTGCTAATGATGACTTCATGTTATGAAGATCAAAGTTTGCTCGACACAAACCCAATTACTGGTGTGGTCATTGACACGACCGGGATGAGCGAATTAAGCGTTCGTCAATTTGAGAAGTTACAACTCAATCCAACCATCGAAACAGGCGATCTCTCAACGGCTGATCTCAGCTATGAATGGCGCCTAAATTTAGTACCTAATGATACGCTTTTCGATTTGATAGGTACTGATAAAAATTTAGATTATGAAGTGCGTCTTCCTCCTAATCGGGCAGGAAAACACCATTTATTGCAGTATAAAATAATTGACAATAAAACTAAATTAGCCTACAGCGTGGCTTGGCCATTAACCGTGCAAAATAATATTGGTGAAGGTTTGGTCATTGCCGTGACCCCCGATGGTGTGAATACAGACATAAGTCATATTATGTCACCAGAAGTGACCACAGACTATACCGAGGTTAGTGTAAAGCACAATGTATACTCTGCCATTAATGGAAGTACCCTCAATGGCCTAATAAAGCAACTTAATTATACCACCATTTACGGGGTAGATGCCCTATTGGGGATGACCGATCAAGATGTTTATCGAATTAACACCTTAGATTATACCTATTTTGGTATGAATGACGATTTATTCTTTCCAAGTAATGACAATTACCAACCCCAAGCCTTTGGCGATGTGGTTCAAGGAAACCTCTATATTGGTAATGGCAAGTTAACAGCCACGTATTTAGGAGCGTCTAAA
>Ga0209344_10003188_pt1 | contig 16574 bp, 9 predicted proteins | sample Cruoilmetagenom6_FD_187293 | JGI IMG/M metagenome (GOLD analysis project Ga0209344, IMG submission 187293) | Oil polluted marine microbial communities from Coal Oil Point, Santa Barbara, California, USA - Santa Barbara Oil Seep Sample 6 (SPAdes)... | ecosystem: Environmental > Aquatic > Marine >... | reverse complement strand
GTTGCGCAGATTTGTAGCGCCGACGTCTCGTCGGCGCTGGTGGCGTTCATCGGGATCGGGATCGACTCAAAACTTGCGACTTACGACTCACGATCCATCGGGCACGGGCACGGGCACGGGCACGGGCACGGGGGAACGCTACTCCCGGTAGATATAGAGCTGCAGCGAGACCCACTCGAAGGGAGTGGCTCCGCCACCGGGGTTGGTGTTTTCGTACTCGGTGCCGTCCTGCATTCGGATGTCGAAATCGAGCGTTGAGGTTTCGCCTGGAGTCACCATGTCAGTGACATCGATGGTCTGGCCGATGGTGATGGCGCCGGGGCACCAACCGTTGCGGTCATAGCGCCAGGTGCCCGCCTGATTTGATACAGGGTTGTGTTCGCAATCGGTTCGCCACGGCAGGACCGAGCGACGCTCGCCATCGAGGTAGAGATCCTGACGCATCTCGCAGAACTCGGCACAGTTCTCCGAATTTCCAAAACTGTGGCCGGTCGTGATCAACCGGGCTTCGACCCGGGTGGCATCGGCGGGAATGGCCACATCCACGGGTTCGGTCTGCGCGTCGACGGTTCGGTCGGGATCGAGATTGCCGACCTCGATGTTCCGCCGCCCCCAGATGTTCACCACATCGTCGGCAACCCGGGACTCACCGGGGTAGAAAACGAAATCGAAAGTGATTCGCCAGCCCTCACCATTGGAGTGGCCGGGGCCGACCCAGGTGTCGATCCACGAGACCAGGGTCTGGCGACCCACCAGCAGGTGCGCGAAAGGAGTGACGTCGACGTACTGACACATTCCCACACGATAGGGTGTGATGTGCCGCATGATCTCGATGTACTCCCAGTCGTCCTGGGGATCGTCGGGGTTGAGGACCAACTGCAAGCTTCCGGTGCGATCCCAGTGATCGCAGAGTCCGTTTTCCGGGCACTCGAGCTCGAGTTTCAGCCCGACCTGGTTCCACGCGGCACCGGGCCAACCCACCGGGAAGTCAACCTCCCTGGTGATGCTCCGGTGGTTTTCAGACCCGAACCAATGGAGATCCTGATCAAAGGCGCGGACCACCGTCGCCTCGCCGGGGAGCGGGTCCTCAGGGCAGCGGTACCACGGCTCATCAGCGGAGAAATCGACCCAGTCACCCTCCCCTGTCGGCAGCTCCGGTGTCAGCCGGACACCCTCGACAAAAGTCGGGTCGTTGGTTTCGCGATCGATGGTGGAACCATAGGCCATGAAGATCGGATCCCAGCTCTCGCTCGGGACGATCATGAGGTTCTCTGAGGCGGTGAGTGTAACGACCGCGGTAAATCCCTCGCCTTCGGCGCCGATGTCGGCGAGGACCGAATTGAGCTGGATGTGCGACCACGGTTCAAGCACTGTGTCCACATACCCGCTTGAAACTCCTGCGGGATCATAAAACTCGATTCGGAACTCTTTTCTCAGGTTACGGGAGAGATTCACGAGACCGACATTCGACCGGAAGGCCGGCGATTCTTCGAGGCCCGGGATCACCACCGGGTCCGCGACCGATCGCCTCGGCACCCCGGGGATGCCCTGACCCATGGTTCCCTCTCCACCTGCGGTTGCTGTCCAGGTTCTCGAGAGCACGCGAAGATCGAGGTTCCCCGCACCACCGCCCAAAGCCTGGACAACCAGGGAAGCGACCTCGTGGTCCGTGAAACCGGTCCCGATGATGTCGTCGAGGCTCTTGGTCTCACCGCCCCTGATGGTGGTCACCATCCGTTCGGGGCTGCCGGCTCCAATCCCCGTACCTCCCGTGGGGACGAGTTCGACGAGCAACGCCGACACCCCACCGTCACCCGCCGAGTGGATGGAGATATCGGTCCGCCACTCGGATCCGTCGGCGCCGTCGGTGTTTGCCGCTGCCGGGATCACCCGATGTTTCGGGAGCCCGGACTGTGTGGTCCGGGTCTGCGCCACGAGATAGGTGGGGTCATTGGAGACCTGATCGACCTTTGAACCGTAAACCACGAAGTCCGGGAGGTTGGGGGGCTCAATAGGAAATGACGTCTTGTTGTCCACTTCCTCCCACCTCGTCAGCGTGACGACAGCGGTGTAGCCGCCACCTTCGAGTCCAAACTCATCGAGAATGTCGTTGCGCTGGATGTGAGCGCCGGGACCGAGCCGGTAGTACCGCGTTCCCATCGATTCGCCCGAGGCGTTGAGAATCACCACCGAAAACGTCTCCTCGACAGATCCGGTTGGATTGACGATCCCGAGATTGGTTCTGAAGCCATCCGACGACTCAAGATCGGGGATTCTTCTCTCCTCGATGCTGAGAAATCCGTTGTACTTCCACGCCACACCCGGGATCCCCTGGCCGAAGGAACCCCCATCTCCCTGTGGGGTCCAGGTTCTGGAGTTCACCGCGATCGGCACGGGCGACAGGTCGGGGGAGTCGGGTTCGAGCGCCCAAATCAACAGCGCACCGGACGTGAAGTCCGCAAAGTGAGTGCCCACAACATCGTTCACAACGACGGTCTGACCCGGTTCGAGAGGCGTTCCGAGTTCGACCATCTCGGGTGCGGAACCCACTCCCTCGAATCCGCTCGGCAGAAAATAGAGATTCAGCATCGCGGCGCGATCCGACGGGTTGTGAACCACGAGATCGGTCTGCCAGACCGAACCCCCAAACCCCTGGGTGCTCGCCACCGCGGGGACGATCTGAAGGGGAGACTGTTCGGGTGTCGCGGCCATCAGTTGACCGGCAATGATCAGAATCAAACCGAAGATCGTTGTGCGCATGTGAGTCCTCCTGCTTCGGCAACTATAGCGAGTCTCTCCACGAGGCGAGGGCAGCGAACCAGAGTCTGCGTCCGTGACCGTTTCCGCTCCCGCTCCCGCTCCCGTTTCCGTTCCCGATCCCGTGCCCGTGCCCGTGCCCGTGCCCGATGACAGCATCCGCAACAAACACTCCACATAGTCACCTTGAGCGGAGCGGCCTCCGAGGCCGCGGAGTCGAAACGTCCCCCGATTCAACGAGGCGGTCCTTTGCGAGATACGCGCTCCCAATCCGGTGGGGACCTTTCGACTCGTTCGCGGACTCACTCGCTCAAGGTGACATGCTGTTGGAGTCACTCCTGAGCCCGCGGGCATATGGCCTCCACCGGGCGTGCCGGCACCACCTCCGAACAGGGCAACTTCTGGCTCTCTTCGGGGCGTGCCGGCACCACCTCCGAACAGGGCAACTTCTGGCTCTCTTCGGGGCGTGCCGGCACCACCTCCGAACAGGGCAACTTCTGGCTCTCACCGGGGCGTGCCGGGCACGCCATTGTGCCGGAACGACCTTCCTGCTCCGCGGCTCGATCCACACAATGGCGCTGCCGGGCAACCCTCGCGGTAGAGCATTCCGGTGCCCCTTTTCCAGCTCAGGAGTAGGCCGTCGGCGTGCCATTGGCGTGGTCGCAGTCCTTCAATCGTCCTCCTCTCGACCACGCCGATGGTGCGACGCTGGGACGCCGGGCCGCCCGGCGTCCCAGAAGGCCGGAGCTCCGGGACGCCGTTGCAGCGGCACCGGCAACGGCGGCATCCCCCTCCCGCAGGGTGCCACGCATCTCGGATCTCGCATCTCGCATCTCGCCCCCCCCTGTGTCATCATCTTCCCCATGCCCGCCATCACCACCACCGCCGAGTGCACCGTCACCGAGAAGCGGTCGAAGTTCGTGGCGCTAGCGGCCCCAGCATCGACCCTCGACGAGGCCAAGAAGGTGGTGCGGAAACGCAGCAGAAAGCTCCACAAGGCGCGCCACAACTGCTGGGCCTGTCGAGTGCGTGACAACGACGGGCGGTTGGTCGAGCAGGCCCGCGACGACGGCGAGGTCGGTCGGCCCGGGATGAAGCTGCTCGAACTTCTTCGAGGCGCCGATCTCGAGGGCGTGATCGTCGTTTCGCGCTATTTCGGTGGGATCAAGCTCGGACCCGGCGGGGTCGGGCGCGCCTTCCGAGCCGCCGGCGAAGGAGCGCTCGAGGGGCTGAAACGCTAGCCCGCAGCTTCGTTGACAGCTATCAGCCATCAGCCGTCAGCTTTCAGCTCCATCGCAGGTCCTCCGAGCTTGACATCAACCGTGGTGAATTCGATTCTCAGCTGATAGCTCAGCCTCTTGCAAAATGCCCGTATTCACTGTCGTTCGGTCAATCCACGATCGACCCGGGCGGGGGTAAACCCCGCCCCTACAACGCCTTTCCGGGACGTCTTCGTAGGGGAGGGGTTGACCCCCTCCCGAAGAAACTCGTTCTTTGCAAGAGGCTCAGCTCTTAGCCTCTTCATCGCAGCGGTTGCTCGGGACTGAGAGGAGAATTTCGATGGGATGGAGCTGACGGCTGACGGCTGACGGCTAAGTGCTCTACAAGATCTCGACGCCGAGCAGCGAGACATCGTCATCGAAATGGGGTCCGCCCTGCCACTGCCGGACGGTTTCGAGGACCTTGGGCAATCCTTGATCAAGATCGGTCTCAAGGAGCTCGGCGAGCTTGGCGATCAGTCTTTCGTTGCCGTACTGATCACCGCCTGCGTCATGTGCTTCGGGGATTCCGTCCGAGTAGAGATAGATCCGATCGCCGGGACAGATCTCGATCGTCCTCTCCTCGTAAGTGCTCTTCATGATCATGGCGGGAACCAGGGCAATGGGCTGTCCCGTACTCTTACCGAACTCGGCTTCCCTACCGGAACCGACGATGATCATGGGTTCGTGACCCGCTGAGGCATAGGTGAGTCTTTGGTTCTTGAGATCGATCACCGCGTAGACCATGGTGAAGTACTGGCCGGTCTGCATGTCGTATGGGAAACGCTTCGACAGCTCGGTCATCACCTCGAGAGGCGAAGCGATCCGGGGCTCAACCGAACCGGGGTCTGTGGTCCAGAGCACGGATGACGTCGGCTCGGACTTCAGCACCCGGCTCAACGAGACCGACAGAAGGGCCGACGGAACACCGTGCCCGCTGACATCGACCACGTACACACCGACCGATCGATCATCAAGCCGGACAATTCCCAGGGTGTCACCGGCGAGTTCATCGCAGGGGACATAGCGCCAAGCCACCCGAGCGCCTTCGAACTCGACAACCTGTTCCGAAGGAAGGAGCGAGGCCTGAATCCTCGCGGCGGCCTCGAGGTCCTTCTTCATCTTGTGATGGGCCCGGGCGAGGGCCTCCCGCGATCGTTTGAGCTGGAGCTGGGTCTGGACCCGCGCCAACACAACCGGGAAGTCGAAGGGCTTGGTGACGTAGTCGTTGGCCCCAAGCTTCAAGGCCGCGACAACATCTTCACTGGCATCCTTGGCGGTGGCCATGATCACCGGAAGATCACCCGAGTCACGGTCGGACCGGATCTTCTCCAGCGTTTCGTAGCCATCGATGCCCGGCATCATGATGTCAAGCAAGACGACGTCGTAGTCGGTTTCCTCGATCATCGCGAGGGCCCGGTGGCCGTCCTCGGCGACCTCGACCGTGTGGCCTTTGCGAGCGAGCCGCCGCGAAAGCATGTCGCGGTTCATCTCGTTGTCATCAACGACGAGCAGGTTGCCGTGTTCGGTGGTCATTGGGCGGTTCAGCCGAGCAGCGCGTCGATCTTGCCGAGGAGGCGTTTGAACTCCACCGGTTTGGTGTCGTAATCCTCGCAGCCCGCTTCGAGGCACCGCTCCCTGTCGCCGGCCATGGCGTGGGCGGTCAGAGCGATGATCGGGATCGATTTCGTCCCCTCGGCCGCCTTGAGGACCTTGGCCGCCTCCCAACCGTCCATGATCGGCAGGCTCATGTCGAGCAAGATGATCTCCGGCGCCTCGGACGACGCCATGTTCACGCCCTCTTGCCCATCAACCGCGATCACGACGTCGTGGCCGCGTTTCGTCAAACGCCGCGACAGCATGTCGCGGTTCATCTCGTTGTCTTCCACTAGAAGTATCTTTGCCATTACACGCTCCTCGGGAGAGTCTATCCCTTTTGGTGGTTGCTGGCGAGATCCGGCTCTCCCACGAGACTGTGGACGTGCTCCACGAGGTCGCCGGCAGTCAGAGCACCTTTTTCGACGATCCGCGCCACCCCACCCGAAAGACGGGACCGGTCCTCATCGGTGAGGTCCTTCGCGGTCACCACGATCACCGGGACCTTGGCGTTTTCGACCCTCTTGCGAAACTCGAGCAGAAACTCAAACCCGTCCATCACCGGCATCATGAGATCGAGCAGGACGATGTTGGGGCGATGCTCGCGCACCTTCTCCAGGGCTTCGGCCCCGTTGGCCGCCTCGGCCACCGACCAGCCATCTTCATCGAGAGCACGCTTGAAAAGCAACCGGATCGATTCGTCGTCATCCACCACAAGGGCGTGGCCGCCACCATCCGGCATGGCGTATTGGGCGGCGAGCCGCCTCAGGGTGTCTCGGTCGACCGGTTTGGTCAGGTGCTCCACCGCGCCGAGGGTGGAGCCCATCTCCTTCTCCCCCGAGATGGTCACCATCATCACCGGGATCCGCGCAAGGGCCGGATCCGACTTGAGCCGCTGCAGCACCGCCCACCCGTCCATCCCCGGCATCATGACATCGAGGGTGATGAGCGCCGGTGAGAGCGAGTGCGCCATTTCGAGACCCTGATCACCCGAGGCGGCAGTGGCAACGGTGTATCCGTCCGCCTCGAGGGTCCGCTGAAGGAGCTCTCGAGAATCGGGGTCGTCATCGATGACGAGCACAGGATGAACGCCCTCCGGGATCTGCGGATGTTCCTTGTCGTCGATTTCGGCCATTGTCTTGGCCGCTTCGAGTGCGTCCACTGCAGCCGGGAGCTCGATGGTGAAGGTCGACCCCTCGCCGACTTTCGAAGTGACGGTGATGTCGCCACCCATCATCTGGCAGAAACGCCGGCTGATGGGCAGACCGAGGCCGGTGCCGCCGAAGTCGCGGGTCGTCGACTCATCGGCCTGGGAGAACTCCTCGAAAACGTGGTCGAGCTTGTCCGCCCGAATGCCGATTCCGGTGTCGGTCACCGACAGCAATATCCAGTCGCGGTCACCGCGTCGCTGCCGCTCAGCCGAGAGGGTGATGGTTCCCTCGCTGGTGAACTTGGCGGCGTTTGACAGCAGGTTGAAGAGCGCCTGGCGCAGCTTTGTAAGATCGGCCCGGATATGGCCGAGGTCGTCGGCACACTCGGTCACCAGCCGGTTGTCGTTCTTGGTGACCAGCGGGCTCACAGTCGCCACCGCCTCATCGAGCATCTTCTTGAGTTCGAATCGCTCGAGATAGAGATCGACCCGGCCGGCCTCGATCTTCGACAGATCGAGGATGTCGTTGATCAGAGCCAGCAAGTGCTTCCCGGCGGAATTGATCTTCTCGAGGTCGGGAATCATGGTGTCGAGTCCGTCGTCCTCGGCCTCTTCCGCCAGCATCTCCGAGTAGCCGATGATGGCGTTCATCGGGGTGCGCAACTCGTGGCTCATGTTCGCCAGGAAGGCGCTCTTGGCCCGGTTCGCCGCCTCGGCGGCATCCTTGGCGTCCTCGAGGTCGAACTCCATCTGCTTCTTGTCGGTGACATCGAAAATCGTGCCGTCAAGAAAAAGCGGTGTCCCGTCATCGTCATAGGTTGCTTGGCCGCGGGCGAAGACCCAGCGGGTCTCGCCATCGCGGTCGATCACCCGATAGTCGTTGTTGTACGGCTTTCGCGCCTCGACCGCTCGCTGAGAATTGAGGGCGATGGGCCCGACATCATCGGGGTGCATGATCGAAGCGAAGGTCCGAACAGGGTTTTCCCCGAGGAAGTCCTCTGACGGATAGCCCGAGAGGTTGCGGATCTCGTCGCTGATGAAGAGCATGGTCCAGTTGTCGTCCATGAGGCAGCGGTAGACCACCCCCGGCATGTTCGAGACCATGGACCGAATCCGTTCCTCGCTCTGTTTGAGCTGATCCTCGAACTCCTTGCGTTTGGTGATGTCGAGGGAGTACTCGATCATCTGAATGACATTGCCGTCCGCGTCGAAGACCGGGTAGCCGTGGACTTCAACGATTCGGGGATTGTCATCGGCATCGAAGTGGATGTGCTCTACCACCGTCGAACGACCGGTCTTCTTGACCTCGACCATGGGACACGGGTGCTCTTTGCTGTCGCACGGTGTGTCACGGCGGTGGGTCAGCGCGTGGCAGGTCGCCTCGCCCGATGAACCGAGTCGACGAGCCGCGGAGTTGGCCACCTTGATGGAAAAATCCTCGGCATCGATGACATAGAACGGGTGGGTCAGCGACTCCAGGGTATTTTCCAGAAGCTGCTTCTGCTCGGCGACCTCTTGCTCGATCCGCCGCCGTTCGGTGATGTCGTCCTTGATCGCGACATAGTGCGTGATCTCGCCCGACGCATTGCGGATCGGCGAGATTGAGGCAGACTCCCAGTACAGATCACCGTTCCTCTTCCGGTTTTGGAATTCCCCATGCCATTCTCGGCCCGAGGAGATCGTTGCCCAAAGGTCGGCGTAGAACTCCTGTGGACGGCTATCGCTCTTGAGCACGCGCGGGTTCTGACCCAGCACCTCTTCGAGCGCGTAACCGGTGACCTCGGTGAATTTCGGGTTGGCGTATTCGATGTCTCCAGCCAGATCGGTGATGACCACGCTGCTGGAACTCTGCTCCACGGCTTGCGACAACTTTCGAAGCTGGTCCTCCGCCTGTTTCCGCTCGGTGATGTCGATCCCGATGGTGAGGATCTCCTTCAGGCTCCCATCGGCGTTGAGGATGGGCTTGTTCCGCCATGCGGTCCAGACGATCTCACCGTCACTGCGGCAGTTTTCACTTTCATCGGTTTCGTACTTCCCGGGATTGTCGGCAATCTCGTTGATCATCCGCCGGATGGACTTTCTCGCTTCATCGGTGTCCGCGACAATGGCGCCGAGCAGCCCTTTTCCGACCAACTCATCGGCCGTGAAACCGAAGTGCTCGCACCCAAAATCGTTGATGAATCGGATGACCCCATCGGGCCCCCATCGCAGGATGACGCTCTTGACTCCCTGGAGTTCCTCGTTGTTTCGTGTGAGTTCTGCCGTCTGTCGCCGTATTGCGAGCACCATCCGATTGAAACCACCGGTCAGTCGTCCCAACTCGTCGTCACCACGGATCCGAAGATGAACCTCGTCATCTCCCGCGGCGAAACGACTCGCGGCATCCTCGAGTTCGACGATGGGTTCGACAAAACGTCGAGCAGCCACCCAAGACATGACGAACACGACCAGCGCCAGGACCGCCCCCAGGAGGACCGTGTTGCGGGCAAACTTGCGGACGGGGGCGAAGGCCTCGTCCGCGTCGATCTCTGCAATGACCACCCAGTCGAGATCCTGCAGAGCGAGCGGTTCATACGACGAAAGGACACGCTCGCCGCGAAAGTCGGTGGTGATGGTCGTGGCGGTTCGCCCCTCGAGAGCTTCGCTGACAGCTTCAGAGGCTGCCTCCTGAAAGAGGATCGATGTGCCGAAGTCGCGGATCCTGCGAAGATCGATCTCCGCTGCGCCGGAGGAGGCGAGCTGCCGAAGGTGGGATTCCGGGTCCTGGAGGAATAACCGCGAGTTGGATCTGAGCCGCCAGTCCCGCCCGACCAAGTAGGTCTCGCCGGTGTCGCCCAGACCGCGCTCACGCCACTTTTGGTCATCGGTCATCACCCGATCGATCTCACCGACCGGCATCTGCAGAACGAGCACCCCGAGGAGCCAAGCTCCATCGACGATGGGCGCCGCCATGAACGATGCCGGCTCGCCGAAGGATGGTGCGTAGTGGTCGAAATCGGCCAGCTTGGCCTCTCCATCAAGCGCGTCGTGCTGCACCGCCTGGAAAACCGCGGCCAGATTGGAGTCCGAGAACGGACCGTTGATCAGATCGGTCCCGAGATCCACCTCCTTGGCCACCGTGTACACGACCTGACCGCTGCCCGAGATCAGGATGAGGTCGTGGAAGCCGAACTCATCGGCCCAGTCGCGAAATACCGGATGAACGAACCGGTGAAGATCAGAGTAGTCGCTCCCATCGCCCGCGTCATCCAACAGATCCTTCTCCCCCGGCGGATGGGGATTGTTGACGACATAATGGTACTGGATGTAGAGATCCGCATCGTCTCCGCGAAGAAAGGTCGCCGGGTCGACCTCGACATCGGTGTGAACCGCGAGCCGGGGGAAGAACTCGTCGATGTGGTAGAACACCACCGCGTCCCGCTGCTCGTCGGTCACCTCGACATCGTCGAGTGACAGATAGGCGTCATCGAAACCCACCATTGCATCGGTGACCATCCGGTTCCGGGCCAGCATCCGCGTCTGTCGACGAATCTGGTCGAAATAGGCTCGGATCTCGTTCGCCTTGCCGGCGCGGACCGAGGTGAGGTGATCGAGGGTCGTCCGTTCCACCGCCCCCTTGCCGCCGAGGTATGAGAGGACGCCGATGACGACCAGCGCCGGCAGCGTCACCCCGAGAACGGTCAGAAAGAGCTTTGTGCGGATCGGGAGGTTTCGCAGCATCAGCTGCGCCTCGCGACGCGGTTGGCGAGAATCGAGAGCAAGAGACCGAGGGTCACATAGCCGAGGATCCCTTCACAGACAAGAAGGATCTCACCGAGCCAATGGTTGGGAGTCATGTGGCCGAACCCGAGTTTGGTGTAGGTCACGATGGAGTGATAAAAGGGGCTCAAGGGGCTGTCGGCAGAACCCGAGTACTCGAGCAGACCCCAGCCCAGAGCACGATCGAAGAAGAAGATCCACCCGAAGGTCATGGCGACGACAAAGACTATGGCGAAGAACCGGGCGAGGCTGCGGCCGTAGTCGATAAGCCCCCAGGCGCGGAACCAGAAACGCTTCCAGCGCCGCATGGTGGTCGACCTGGTCGCCTCGATGGTGTTCTCGAGGGTGTCCAGGTAGTCCTGGTCCTTCGCGTCGCGGACAAAAAGCGCGTTGCCGTAGCACGACGGCAGACCTCGAATGCCGTAGAAATGACCCTTCATGGTCGGGTAAGAGCCATATTCCATATCAGTGAGGTCGGCACCATAGATGTCGGCGTTGCGCAGGTTAGCGCCCTCGATGTTGGCGCGGACCAGCGTCGCCCGGCCGAGATTTGCGCCCGTGAGGTTCGCCCCGGCCAGATCGGCGCCAGAAAGATCGGCGCCCTGGAGGATGGCTCCACGCAGATCCGCGTCACGGAGATTCGCCTCAGCGAGATAGACGTCGGTGAGGTCGGCGCCGATGAGACTCGCGCACGAAAGATCGACCTTATAGAGCTCGGCGCCCTTGAGTTTGGCCCCCGAGAGATCCGCCCCGGAGAGCGCGGTCATTTTCAGATTGGCGTGCTCGAGAGTTGCGTCGAAGAGCTCGGCGTAGCTCAGATCGGCTTCGGAGAGGTTGGCACGGGTGAGGTCGAACTCCGAGAGATCTTCGTTCTTGAAGACCGGCTGAACGCCAGGGTTCTCGCGGCGCCACTGATTCCAGGCCTCCGCCCCCTGCTCCAGGATCCCGAGATGTGGTGTGTCAGGCATACCGGAAGCAGTATAGCGATGTCGACGATACGCACACCCCTCAAGCCTCAGTTCAGCGCAGGTGCAGAGCTTACTGATACGTTGAATGCCCTTGTCGGTGCCCCACCTGCGCGCGAGACGCTCGCCGCCACGAAAGGCCATTGCCGACGTAGGGTGGGCCTCGTCCCACCTTCAGTCTCGTCGACGGCCGCGCGACGATCAGGGCCAGGGCCGAGCCGTCGACGTCGGTGATCGTTCATAGTCTGCGAAGCGAAGGATCCGGGAACGGCTCTGAAGGTGGGGCGAGCCCCACCCTACTGTTCTCCGGTAGTTGTCCACCTGCTGCGCGCGAGACGCGCGCACCACACTTTGCCCGCGTTCTCTGGATAATCGATCGCCAGTGTGGTGCAGGCGTCCCGCCCGCATGGAGCCGATCAGAGTCCCAGGCCCCATGACCCCGAACTCAAGCCTCCGGCCCTCCGCTACCCACCCGCACCCACGGTCACCACCGGCGCCTGCTGGCCGCCACCGGACTCGGCGAGGGAGAACATCATCTGCATGAACGACAGAGTCCGCTTGGATCGATAATCGTCGTGCGGAATCCAGAACCAAATCCCTTCGTAACGGACCCTGACGAAGGCTTCATCGGGTTTATCCTTCGAAGAGTGAACCCGGATGAGCGGCTCGTAGCCGAAGGACTCTATGACCTTGAGATCGGGAGTCGGCCGGGTTCGTCCACTGGCCGAGTGCTCGGGAGGCACTTCAATCCACTGCGCGAGGTCGACCAACATCTCGAGGATCGAGTGGGTGAGCATGGCGATCTCGTCGGGTCCGGAGGCACGCTGCCCAAACACCAGCCTGTACTCCAGGAGACCGGGCTCGATCCCAAGGATCTCATCGATTCGGTTGTGCTGTTTTTCGAGCCGGTCTTTGGGGTCATTCGGCAGGGTGACCAGCGCGACCTCATCTTTGCCGCGCTGTTCAACCCTGAAAGACAGACCACCCGCCGCCTGGACCTCCGTCATGAGCGACACGAGCTCGAAGAACATCGGATCGGCGTCGGTGGCACCGACTCTCGATGTCGGCGCGACCCCGTTGATCGATCTGACCGTCAAGCGCAGCAGAAGATCGGCCCGCCAACCCGCCTGGATGAGCGACATGATCGATTTTGGTGGAATCGGAGTCAGCACGCTCTTCGTGAATTCCGCACCGCTCAAAGGGATGTAGGTGAGGGTCGGGCGGTCGGCGAATCGGCCGCTCATCCCCACCGGCGAACCGATGGCGGCAGCGCCGTCGTATGGCGGTGACAGCAGCGCCACACTTCCCTCGACGGAGTACTGATTGATCACCGACGTGACCTTGAGGAACTGGGGCGCCTCGGAGTAGCGCAGACCGACCATGTTGAGCAACATCTGCTCCTTGGCGCCGTCGCGCAAAGCCTCGGCGTAGTCGAACTGATCTCGAACAACGGTCTTGGCCCCGATGCTGCTTTTGCAGCCGGTCAGCATCACGAGGACCACCAACAACCAAGCGATTCCACGGATCGACGTGCGCATGTCGGCCACCTTTCAGGTGATCTCATTCTGCCATACGACAGAGGATGTCGCGCTCCGACTACGCGATGGGAGCGGAGCCAGGCACGCAGCCCGCGTTCTCCTGAGAGTCGGCGGATCTGGCCTCGATCGGACGTGCCGTCTCAAATCGATTCTGGGGACGATCGCCTCGCCGTCTGCGACGCACCTCGTGCCCAAATATCGATTAAGGGGGCACTCTCGGGGAGCGCGCTCCTGAGCACCATGCGCGCACGAACCACCATCGCGGCCGTGATCCTCGCGGCGGCCACCTCGCTGCCCGTGGCGGCAGCCGACATCGGTGCCACCCATTAGAAGGCGCTTGTCAAGCAGACAGAGCGATATTGGAAACGAGGAACGGGATCCTCGAGGTTGAGGACTGACAGGCTACGGGCTGCCCCGAAGGGCGCCAACACTTCTTGGCTCACAGCCGACTCGCAGGTCGAACAAAAAGACCGGGAACCGGGACGGATCGACTCAGGCTTGGTTTTTCCAGGCACCCATCCTCGCTTCCGCCCCGGTCCGCAACATCAATGGAGCATCTGTCCGGATCGAAGTCGACGTTGTCTTTCATGACGTAGTACGACGCTCTTGCCAGCTTGTGGGCCAGCGCCCATTGATGACCACCCGATCAAAGCATGAGACCTCGCCGGCCACTACCTCGCGAAATCGATCTTTGAGCTGTAATATGTCCGCCAGCGTATCTCACCGCCAACGACAAATTTGGTTCCGGCTATGTTGGTTTAGGAACTTGGGAAGTCGGTCAACTTCCTGAGTTCCTAAAGTCTGGCACCCACATTCCGATCTGACTTCGTCGGACCAACATCCCACCGTCCCAAGGCAAGGTACGCATCCGTGTCGGGTAAACCCGGACGGTAACCCGCCCGGGTTTACCCGACCCTCTTGCTATGGTCCCCACGCCGAGGCGTCGCCGGACTCGAAGCCGTCGGTGAAGATCCCCGGATCGGTGAGGATGATCGCGGACTCCTGACAGGGTCCTGTGCTGGTAGCGGTGACCCAGTAGAACCTTGGTTGGGTAGGATCGACATCGATGGCCGGTGTGGTCTCGCCGGTGCTCCACACGTAGCTGTCGAAGGCGCCTGTGAGCGAGAGGGTGGTCGGGTAACCCCAGGCGACATCGATGACGGGTGTCGTGCAACCCAGATCGGCGGTGATCGCCATGACACGGTCGCTTTGGTCGCTGGTGACGAGATTGTCGTTCCAACCGTTCGGGTCGGTGAATGACGTCACGGCGAGGTCGTAGCTCACTCCCGGATCAAGCGCCGTTACAGGCATCTCGATCTCAGTCTTGGATGCCGTTCGGCCCGCCGACACCCAGGGCCCACCCGCGGACGGCGCCACAAGCGCCTCGTAGCCGCCCGGAGCGGTCCAGGTGACGGTATCCCAGCTCAGCCACACAGTGTGGTCGCCCAACCACTCGACGATCACGTTCTCGGGAGGAACCGTCTGGGTTTGTTGCCAATCACCGCCGTTCTGCTTCGAGTCCAGAAAGGCAATCAGGGCGGGGTCGCCCGAGTACAGGGCGTTATGGCGAAGATCCAGGCCGCTGGTGTTGAGGGCCGCCAGGTTTGCGAGCTCTCCGGGGATATCGCCATGGAGTCGGTTGGACTCCAGTGAAAGGGTGTTCAGGCCGATGAGACTCCCGATCTCCGGCGGGATGGTCCCTTGCAGCCTGTTGTAGCTGAGGCTCATGCTGGTCAGGCCGGTCAACCCACCCAGAGCCGTAGGTGTGTCCCCACTCAGCAGGTTACCGGACAAGTCAATGCTTTGTAGACTTGAAAGGTCCCCGATCTCGGGTGGGATGGCCCCACTCAGCTCGTTCGATCCCAAGCGGAGATTATGCAGGCTTGATAGGTCCCCGATCTCGGGTGGAATGGCTCCGTGCAACCCATTGATATCCAGCTGCAAAGTTGTGAGATTCCCCAGATTCCCGATCTCGGGCGGGATGCCCCCGCTCAACTGGTTCGAGCTCAGCCGGAGGTCTTGAAGGTTTGCGAGGTTTCCGATCTGCGGTGGGATGCTCCCGCTCAGCTGGTTGTTGTTCAGGTAGATCCGTTCGAGGTTGGAGAGATCCCCGATCTCCGCCGGGATGCTCCCGCTCAGCTGGTTGTTGCTCATCGACAAGGTCGACAAGCTCGAGAGGTCTCCAAACTGCGGTGGGATGGGACCGCTCAACTGGTTGGAGAAAAGGCGCAAATCCTCGAGGTCGATAAGATTGCCCATCTCCGAGGGGAGGTTTCCCGTCAGCTGATTGGAGTTCAGCTGCACGTCTCTCAAACTCGTGAGGTTTCCGATCTGTGGCGGGATGCTACCCGTGAGCTGATTCGAGTACATCCAGAGAGTCGTCAGGCTCGTCAGATCACCCAGCTCGGCCGGCAGGCTCCCGGTGAGCTGGTTGGACCCCAGGTTCAGAGACTGGACATGGTCGTCCTGGCAGAAGACACCGTACCAGTCGCACTCCGCCCCCACCGCACCGAGCCAGTCGGTGTTGTTCGTCCAGTTGCCCCCGTCTGTGCTGTTGTACAGCGCGATGAGCGCGTCGCGCTCGATCTGCGGGACCTGAGCTTCGACGGTACTCGCGGCGATGAGGGTGAGAACCAGGATGGCGGTCGTTGTTTTCATTTCGTTTCTCCAACTCTGAGATTCTGCGTCTCATCGAGAGAAAACACCAACACAGGCTCCTCTCAACAGGGTCGCTACTTGAACTCGGCCACCTCTGGAGCTTCGGCGAGCGCTTCGAGCGCCTGCCGGCCGGCGTCGGTCATCGCGCGGGCGGCCGACTCTGCGGCCAGCTGCTTGGCCTTGAAGCCCGACATCATTCCTTTGCTCGTCTGCCCGTCGCCGGTCACGGTTTGGACGAGTAGAGTCTCGCTGCCGGCATCCCTGACCGTGATCTTGTAGACCATTGTCGCGGTGTAGGGGTTGTAGGCCGGGTGCGGGATCTCGGCCTCGAAGCGGACGATGCCGATCTCGATGATGAGATCGACGTCGGCCCCAGTCTGAGCATCGATCTCGATGACCTCGGCGAAGACCTGCGGCAGATTGCGTTTGAAGAGATCGACCGTGTAGTCGCCGATGGGGTACTTGATCCTGTCGAACGGGCTCGTCTTGACCACATGGATCGCCGAGCTCACCTCGCTCGGGATGAGCAGACCCGCGGCGAGGGAGTGGGGCGCCTCACCCTCGTGACCTTCGAGCACGATTTCAGGCGCCGCCGGCATCTTCAACGTCGCCGCCGGGGCGGAAACCGCCACCAGCAGACCCAGAACGATCAGTGTTGTTGTTTTCATGGTTCCTCCTCGTGTTCTTCGTGCGAGTTTCTTGTCGCGAGTTGTGTTTCGATGCCCGACAGCAGATCAGCAACCACCGCATCGGCAACCTCGGGATTGTCCAAGGGCATGGGCTTCCACATCCCCTTGTTGGCCCAGCGAATGGCGCCGCTACGAGTGTCGATCATCAGCGCCTCGAGGCCGAGCCCCTCTGCGAATGACGGCAGGTAGATGTTGTAGGTGAA
>Ga0209344_10003185_pt1 | contig 16591 bp, 14 predicted proteins | sample Cruoilmetagenom6_FD_187293 | JGI IMG/M metagenome (GOLD analysis project Ga0209344, IMG submission 187293) | Oil polluted marine microbial communities from Coal Oil Point, Santa Barbara, California, USA - Santa Barbara Oil Seep Sample 6 (SPAdes)... | ecosystem: Environmental > Aquatic > Marine... | reverse complement strand
GCAAGAGCAACTGCCTTCGAAACCTACATTTACGCTGGACGAGGGCGATGTCTACGTTTCTATCCTGCCAGGCGGTGGTGGATGGGGTGATCCCTTGGAGCGAGAGCCTCAACTCGTTCTGGATGATTTGAAGGATAAGATGATCTCGGTTGAGTTCGCTCGTGAAAAATTCGGTGTGGTCCTCAGCGAAAACAGTGGGATCGATGATGAACTAACCCTGACCAAGAGACATCAACTCAAAGCCGCAAGAAAGGTGAATTAGAATGCAGTCCATGAGCAAGATTGTTAGCGCTGAGGTATTCCCGGTGATGGTTCCGTTCGTGCGGCCATATCGGTGGGCGTTCGGTGAACTGAACGGAGCGTGTGCCCTTATTGTCCGACTTGAAGACGAAGGTGGGATAGTCGGTTGGGGTGAGGTTCCGACCCCTTATCATCCGGGCATTTCAGGCGCGGCAGTAGCGATTTTTGCCCAAACTCTACTCGACAAAATGGTTGTGGGTAGTGCGCCGTCGCCGCGCAGTTTCGTTGCGTCAGCGTTTGCACATGGTGGCTGGCACTTCTTTCCCCAGATGGGCGGCGCGGTCGTTGGTGGTTTGGAAACCGCACTTTGGGATATGGTCGGACGCCAGAAAAACATGCGAGTCGTAGATATGTTAGGCGGTCCTGTGCGATCCAAAATGGAATGCATGTGCTTTATATTTGACGATGATCTCCCGAAAATGGTTGATGTCGCCGTCAAAGCTGCTGCGGAAGGTTTTCGCGTTTTTTACTTGAAATGGGCTGACGACGCGCGGGCGGGTCTCGAGAAACTGCACGCCATATCAGACGCGGTTGGCGATAACTGTGTTTTGCGGATCGACCCCAACGAGTCTTGGACGTCAGCATCTGCACCAAGATATTGCCGCATGCTGGAAGACTTGCCAATCGAGTTCATTGAGCAGCCACTTCCTTACTTTGACCTTGACGGCTTGCGTGACTTGCGGCAGCGAACGCCGCTGGCAATTGCGAGCGATCAGGCAACGAGGACGCCGCAGGATGCATTCAGAGGGCTTGCGATGGGGGCGATGGACCTTTTATCGGTTTGCCCGTCAGACGCTGGGGGCATTTTGCGCTCTTTGGATATCACCGCCGCAGCCCGCTCACGCGGGGTGCCGGTCTTCATGCACTCGAATGTAGAGCTTGGCCTCGGTCAGGCGGCTTCTTTGGCTGTGTCGTGCTTAAGCGAAAACGCCACTTATGCTGCGCAAACCGAGTACAATCGATTTGCATGGGATATCACTTCTGGGTTGGAATTTGACGGCGCCAGCATTGTGCTGCCGGAGGGGCCCGGCTTAGGTCTCGAGATCGACGAAGATAACCTGGCCAAAGCGCGCCAGAATTTCGAAAATGGCATGGGCAATACCTGGACACTCGATACAACAGTTCCAAAACGTTTCTTCCCAGCCTATTAACATTTCCGGCCATCGGGCAACGCGGCAATCCCGGTCCGGCAGCAATACTCGATCTAAAAGTCTACGCAACAGATGGAGAATCGCACACTGCCGCTACAGCCTGAGGGAGGCAAAAAATGAAAAGTATCGTCGAAGCGAGATCTGACAAATTGAATTCGTTGATTGATCCAACCGCCGAACTTACCTGCCTGGGCGGCGGGTACATCTTCACAGAGGGTCCAGTGTGGAGCGTCGCCGAAGAATGTCTCTATTTTTGCGACATTCCGAACGACGCGCGCTGGCGTTGGTCTCAGACGAAGGGTATGGAGCTTGTGTTGAAACCGGCATACATGAACAGTGGGCTCGTGCTGGACCAAAGCGGTGACCTGCTCGCCTGCGAACAAGTGAGCTTTACCGTCACCCGCCACAAGCGCAACGGGGCCATCGAGCTTGTGGCGTACCATTACAAGGGCAAATATTTGAACAGCCCGAATGACATTGTCATTCGCGGCAGCGACGGAAGCGCCTACTTCACCGATCCAGACTACGGTCGCTTTCTCGCGCATGGCGGTCCCACGCGCGCCCGCGACCTTGACTTCAAGGGGCTATTTCGGGTCGCGACCGACAATACAGGAGAGGCCGAGCTCGTAGTAGAAAAGGATGAGTTTGATCAGCCAAACGGTCTCTGTTTTTCGCCAGACGAGTCTCTTCTTTATGTCGCCGACACTCCACGCGGACACATAAAAGTGTTTGATGTCAGACCCGATGGCATGCTTGAAAATGGACGAGTTTTTTTTGCAGGGATCGGACCTGGAATAGAACCAGGCGAGGACGATACTCTGGCTGAACGCCACGGGCGGCTGCACGAAACCGGGGCAATCGACGGGATGAAATGTGATGAACGAGGGCACATCTGGATCAGCGGACCGGGTGGTGTCTGGATCATCAGCCCGGAAGGTGAACATCTTGGTGTGCTACATTTACCCGAGATCGTAGGCAACCTCGCGTGGGGGGGGACTGATCTTCGATCACTTTTTGTCATGTCGTCTACGACGGTGCATGTGGTGAAAACGCTCGTCGGTCCGGCGCCTCTCCCTCACTATTGACTGAGGCGCCGAACTACAACAATAAAAATGTCAGTCGCGGAGTAAAAGTTGGCGAAGTCGAGGTGTAGAAAAGGTCCACTAGAAACTGAACCGACCTCTTCGCAAGAGTTTGCTCAACAGCCCCAATTTGGGTTTTGTCGCAAACGTTTCAACGATCCCAATTCACCCCGAGATCAGGCACACTTATACGGCGAGCAAACGCAAACTGACTGAAACCCGAAGCCTCAAAACCGAATTGTTTCTTTCTGACCTTCTGGACAACTTCAATCCCGTCAAGCGTTGCCGTGGCCGAATGGAACGATTTGAATCCAAGCAGTGGGCGTACAACGCCGCGCTCCACTAAATCTCGTTCAGTTTTCGCTGTGAAACTGAATAACGCATGTAAAACAAACCGCGTGAAGAATGAAGTTACTTCGAGAAGTTGTTACCTAAGAAGGAAATCATGTTAATAATCGGCTCGAATGCTTTGATCGAATATATTGGTTCTAGTGACCATCATAGCAATTTCCCCACAAAGTCTACGACAGTACCGCCCAGCTTTATGTCATCACTTTCAATCGTGGATTGTGTTAAGAATCTGCAATATCGGGACGAAACATGGCTCTGTTGGCCTGTGTTAAGTCGTTCAGAAAATCGGTGACGACGGCAACACGCCGTGTGTTCTTCATACTCTCATGCCAGACAGTGTAGTAACTGCGGTGAATGGACTTTTGCGGGAACAACCGCACCAAAGTGTCATCGCTGGACGCCATAAAGTCATGTAATACCCCTATCCCCGCACCTGATCCGACAGCGTTGAGCTGACCCAACGCGCTGGAAATTTGTATTTCTGACTGCCAGTCACGAACATATTCGGATGTATAGTGAAGAGCCGATGAGAAAATCTGATCATCCACATAGCCTACCAGCCTGTGCCTCGACAAATCACTTAGGGAAGTAGGATGCGGCATTTTTTTTAAGTAGGTTTCGGATGCATAAAGCCCTAAGGAGTAGTCGATGAGTTTACATGCGCGCAGTCGTCCTTTCTCGGGACGTCCAATCATGACGGCCATATCTGCCTCGCGTTGTGATAACGAAAAGCTGCGGGGCGTCGGCACTAGTTGAACGTTCAGATTAGGGTGCACGGCTGTCAACTTGTGCAAGTGGCGCGATAGGAATGCGACACCAAATCCGTCAGGAGCCCCAATGCGCACCGTGCCAGATACTGTGCTTTGCGGGCTTCGGATTGAAGATGCGGCATTCGAGAATTCTGCCTCAATGCGCTCGGCCGTTTCAAGTAACATGATACCGTTCTTAGTTAGAGTACAACCCCCCGTATTGCGATCAAAAAGCTTACAATCCAGCGCTTGCTCAAGCGACGTTATACGTCGGCTAAGCTTTGCCTGACTAACACAAAGCCGATTGGCAGCGCCGAGCATCTGACCCGCGCGCGCAACGGCAAGGAAGTACTTGGTGTCATCCCAATTCATGAATTTACCTATATTTATGAATATCAAATCATTCTTATTAGATATATATACGAAGACTTAGTGTCGATAGGGTCGCCTTAACAAAAGGAGATTATAAATGACTGATATTACTCACTTCATAAACGGCGTGCACATTGCAAACAAATCCGGACGGGCTCAGCCCGTCTTTAACCCAGCTACGGGTTCATCCGAAAAAACGGTAGCACTTGCATCCATTGCTGAAGTTGATGCGGGCGTAGCAGCTGCCAAAGCAGCTTGGCCGAAATGGTCCAAGACGCCAGCGCTACGGCGGGCACGAATTTTGGACCGCTTCAAAACAATTCTGTGGGAACGCACAGACCAGATGGCCGAAGTGATTTCGTCTGAACATGGCAAGACCCACGACGATGCTGTCGGCGAAGTGATCCGCGGTCTAGAAGTTGTCGAATTTGCAGTCGGCGCCCCAACCTTTTTGAAGGGCGAGTTTTCCGAGAATGTTGGTACTGGTGTGGACAGCCACATGATCCGCCAATCCTTAGGCGTTTGCGTGGGCATCACACCGTTCAACTTTCCAGCAATGGTGCCCATGTGGATGTGGCCAGTTGCTTTGGCGACCGGGAATACTTTCGTCCTTAAACCATCGGAGCGCGACCCTTCCGCAGCTTTGATGATGGCTGACTGGTTGAAAGAAGCTGGACTGCCTGATGGCGTTTTCAATGTTGTCCAAGGCGACAAAGAAGCGGTTGATGCTCTGTTGGACAATCCGGACGTTAAGGCTGTCAGTTTTGTTGGCTCAACCCCGATTGCACAATATATTCACCAAAAAGGAGCAACCAACGGAAAACGCGTTCAAGCGCTTGGCGGCGCAAAAAACCACATGATCATTATGCCCGACGCAGATTTGGATCTGGCGGCAAGTGCGTTGATGGGGGCAGGCTATGGATCCGCCGGCGAACGTTGCATGGCAATCTCTGTCGCGGTACCGGTCACGGATGCTGTGGCAGACGCGCTCATTGAAAAATTGATCCCCCAGATCGAAGCCCTTAGAATCGGTCCGGCCGCAGACCGAACGTCGGAAATGGGCCCGCTTGTTACTAAACAGCACTTAGATAAAGTGCACGGGTATATAGATAGCGGTGAAGAGCAGGGCGCAAAGATTGTCGTTGATGGGCGTGCGTTCAAACAAGACAAGCAGGGCTACGAACAAGGTTACTTTATGGGTGGTACACTTCTGGACAAAGTAACCGAAGATATGACCTGCTACAAAGAGGAAATATTTGGACCGGTTGTGTCAGTTGTTCGTAAGAATACCTATCAAGATGCTGTAGATCTAATCCACGGTCATGAATACGCCAACGGAACGGCCATCTTTACGCGTGATGGGGAAGTGGCGCGCGGCTTTAGCCAAGACATCGAAGTCGGGATGGTCGGAATAAACGTGCCAATCCCAGTGCCAATGTCGTTTCACAGCTTTGGTGGGTGGAAGAGCTCGATGTTTGGGGATCACCACATGCATGGTATGGAAGGCGTGCGGTTCTACTCTCGGATCAAAACAACGACGACACGTTGGCCTTCCGATCGGCTGTCCGATCCAGAGTTTACGATGCCAACATTGGGTTAAATGAAAATGGGTTTTGTTGCAAACTTTAACTCAACTTAAGACTATCCTGCTTCCAGACACAGTTATCCAAGGAGCGCCGCAAATTGCGCGATACCAGAACCTTGAGATTGCAGCTGTTTCTTTCGGATCATCTGAACCACCTCGATACCCTCGAGCGTGGCTGCCGCTGAATTGAAAGATTTGAACCCCAGCATCGATCGCGTTTACATCGGCAAAGCGTTTGAGGATTTTGTTGACCTCTTTGATCCCAGCACTATTGGTCCCGCTCTTATTGGTCACAATCCGCAAAGGAATTCCGATATTGGCTAGTGCCTTCGCAAAAAAACTGCGTTGCCGCTGCTGTATGTTTCATCTCTCACTTGGCAGGGCATTCGCCAGGAAACAGCGCTTGCTCTTTTCCGTTTGTGCGCCTCGATTGAGGCCAGCGGTGAGAAATTAACAACCCACATTTTGAACGTCGCAGGATCCATTATAACACCGCGCTCGGCCAGGAGTTCCTCCAGTTCCCGCAACGAAATCGAATAACGTAAGGAAAAATGTACGGCGTGAAGGATGATGTGCTTCGGAAACTGGTTGCCCTTGAAGGATATCATTTGCCGGTCTCAATTTGCTACGGGTCAAAGGCTAGGATTACCAAATGTAACTGAGATGACAATCTAAAGGTCAAAGTTTGCGAAAGAACCATATTGTTGAAATCAACAAAAAACTATTCAGCTAGGATGGGCCTTTTATTCATTTCAACGCTTTTTTGAATTAGGGCCTGCACATTGACAAATAGATTTTGTGTTTGTGTTTTAGCAAGTTCAGCATCGCGTGTCTCTATTGCACTAATGATTACCTCATGGGATTCTAGGTGTTTTCCCACCACGCCGGGCGAGGATTTTTGTGTATTCGTCAGCCGAATACTGACCCGAAGCGCCGTTTCGGTCAGGCTGGAAAGCTGGATGAAAAACCTGTTATTACTCGCCTCCAGCAGGGCTTTGTGAAAGGCGATGTCGGCCTCCAACGGGTCATCGTCGCCTAATTCAGCGGCTTCCATTCTGTCCATTGCGAGGCGAATTTTTCCAATCTGTTCGTCGCTCGCCAATTCGGCTGCAAGCGCAGCGGCGGCGGGTTCGATTTGGCACCGCACGTCAAAAAACTCTTTCAATAACGTCAGAGAGGTTTTTCGCTTTAGTAGCCAGCGCAATATGTCTGTATCCAGAATATTCCATTGTTCTTCTGGCCGAATGCTAGTTCCGTGCCGCGGTCGAGAGCGCAGCAATCCTTTTTCAGATAGTATTTTGACGGCTTCGCGGACGATATTTCTGCTTGCAGAAAACTGGTCACAAAGTGCGGCCTCTGTTGGAAATTTGCTGCCCTCGTAATTGCCTTTGACGATGGCAACGCCCAATTCATCGACAATCGTTTGGGTTAAATTTCTGCCGTTCTGTATGCTCAAAGCCTGCACTCCACAAAATGTTATTTTCAATTTATCAAAAAACCAAGCTTCAGCGCAACGCTTGAATTTTTGTCATAAGCCCGGCGCATTTTTATTCATTGACAGGCTGTCTTAATCTAATTAGTAGTATTAATGGGATTATAGAGCAATGGTGGAGAATGAACTTTGGAAACTTTTTTTGACTCCGAGATATTGGGTGCCTACACGGCAGATATTTTTGTAGCCTCAGGGTCCTCTTTGGAAGAGGCGCAAATAGTTACCGACCATTTGATAGATGCAAATTTGGTTGGCCATGATTCTCACGGTGTAATTCGGGTTGTACATTATCTTCAGTGGTTGAAAAAAGGCTGGGTAAAAGCCAACGCGGAGCCAACATATGTTACAGATTCAGGAAGTGTGTTGGTTCTGGATGGCGGCTTTGGCTATGGTCAAGTCACCGCAAAGGCAGCAATGAAAACCGGCATTGATCGCGCTAAAGCCAACGGCGTTTGTTTGGTCGCTACGCGGAATTGTTCACATGTTGGCAGGGTAGGGGCTTGGGCAGAAGAGGCCGCCAAATCTGGCTTGGTCTCCCTTCATTTTGTAAACACATCTGGGTTTGGGATAAGAATTGCGCCATTTGGCGGCAAAGAGGCACGGTTTTCAACCAATCCGATTTGCATTGGAACGCCGGTGGAATCGGGTGAGCCCGTAATACTAGATATGTCGACGGGTCAGATTCCAGAAGGCAAGATCCTTGTTGCCATTAATAAAGGAGAAACCCTTCCCGAGGGCATGATCATAGACGGTTCGGGTAACCCAACCGTTGACCCGCAGGGGTTTTTCGACGAACCGCAGGGTTCGGTCTTGCCCGTCGGCGGCCCAAAAGGGTCAGGCTTGGCCTTCATGATCGAAGTATTGGCTGGTGCTCTTACAGGCGGAAAAAGTGGTCACCCGGACAATGAAACTGCAAATATGGTTGTTAATAACATGTTTTCTATCCTCATTGACCCAGAGGTGTTTTCCAGTCGCGACGCGTATGGAATTGATGTGAACCGACTGATCGAGTGGACGAAATCCTCAATGCCAACCCAACCGAACGGACAAGTTCTTGTTCCGGGTGAGTTGGAATCAAAAACACGGCGAGCGCGGCTAAAGAGCGGGATTCCCCTCGATGAGTTGACAATTTCAGAGATAAGCAAAGTCGCAAGCACGTTTGGTATTGCCACGCCGCTATTGAAAATGGCCGCCAGCTGAACCGGCAAAACCGAAATACCCGAATTCGATAGGCTTTGCCTAATCTACAGGAGGCTCAAGTGCCCAAATTAAAAGAAATGAAATACGCGCAAAAGTGGCAGGAGATTACGGTTTCTGACAGCGACTGGAAAAAGGCGAAAGCAGGTTCGCTTGGTTCTATTTTGGTGAATATGCATTTGATCCGTGCGTTTGAAGAAACGGTTTTGCAGATGTCCGGCGAGGGCCTAATGCACGGCCCAGCCCATTGTAGCAATGGGCAGGAAGGTAGCGCCGTTGGGGCAATGGCCCTTTTGGGCGTAAACGATAAGGTAAATGGTACGCATCGGGCGCACCACCAGTTTCTGGCAAAAACTCTAAACTATACAGCACCAAGCGGCCTGTTGGTCAAAGAAGACTTTCCGGACGATGTTCAGATGCTTCTGCAGCAAACGCTGGCAGAGATTATGGGGCTTGAGCAGGGTTTTTGTGGCGGGCGCGGCGGCTCTATGCATTTGTTCCACCATGATAGCGGCATGATTGGCACCAACGCGATTGTTGGCGGGGGCGTACCTTTGGCCGCGGGCGCTGCTTGGGCCGAGAAACAATCAGGCGGCGACGGTGTTGTGGTAACATGCTTTAGCGACGGGGCCTCCAATATCGGCGCGGCATTGGAAACCATGAACCTGGCGTCAGCATGGAAATTACCGCTGTGTTTTTTCATCGAGAATAACAAATACGCCGTATCTACAAGTGTTGAGGACTCAACAGGCGAGCCCCGACTATCAGCAAGGGGGCCCGGTTTTGGAATGCCCTCCTTTAGGGTCGATGGCATGGACCCATTGGCAACCTCCTTGGCAATGAGCCATGCCATCGGCCACATGCGCGCAGGGCATGGTCCGGTACTGATTGAAGCCGACACCTACCGGTTTACGCATCAGGCTGGCGCGCTGCCCGGCAGTGCCTTTGGATATCGCAGCAAAGAAGAAGAAGCCGAATGGGGTGATCGAGACCCACTTGACCTTGTTGCTGGCAAAATGATCGCACGAGGGTTGATTGAAAAAGAGGATGTAGTCGCGTTACGCCAGCGCTCTCTGGATGCGATGGAAAAGGTTGTTGCGGTTCTGACAGAACCAACCGGAACTAAAAATCGCCGACAAATCGTAGCTTCGCTATGGCCTGACCCCGAGCGCAGGGCTGAGGGTATTCGTGGTGATCTGAGCGAATTCGATGGCGCCGTTTTTGCAGAGCCGGAAGATTTTGAAGGCCAGCTTGAGGACCGGAAATTTATCAAAGTCGTGGCCGAAGTTATGGATGCGCGCATGGCTGAAGATGACCGGATATTTACGCTTGGTGAAGATGTCGACAAAATGAAGGGTGGCACAAATGGCGCTACTAAAGGTTTGGTTGAAAAATACCCAGACCGGATTTTGGGAACCCCGATCGCCGAAGAAGCATTTTGCGGATTGGCCGGTGGCGCCGCAATGGATGGCCGCTATCGTCCGGTGATCGAGATGATGTATGCGGATTTCATGTGGGTGGCCGCCGACCAGATTTTCAACCAGATTGCCAAAGCCCGCTTCATGTACGGTGGCAAAATGCCTGTACCCCTTGTTTTGCGGTCTAAAACAGCGATTGGTACGGGGTATGGCACCCAGCATTCTATGGACCCAGCGGGCGTTTATGCTACTTCGGCAGGGTTGCGCATTGTGGCCCCGAGCACGCCATATGATTACATCGGCCTGATGAACACGGCCCTTAAGTGTAACGACCCAGTGATTGTACTTGAACAGGTGGACCTTTACGATACCTCGGGGCCAGTTCCGGTTGATAACCTAGATTATTGCATTCCATTTGGCAAAGCCCGCGTGGTGCGCGAAGGCGCTGACTTTACCGTCATTACCTATATGGCGATGGTACAAAAATCTGTAGATGCGGCACAGAAAATGGGATTGGATGCCGAGGTTATTGATCTTCGCACCCTTGATCGGGCTTCGCTTGACTGGGGTACAATCGGAGAAAGTATACGCAAAACCAACAACGTGTTGATCGTTGAACAAGGGCCGATAGGCACCTCTTACGGCACTCTTTTGGTTGATGAAATCCAGAAACGGTTTTTTGATTACCTTGACCAACCCATCAAACGGGTTGTTGGTGGTGAGGAATCAAACTCGGTCTCCAAAATTCTGGAGGCGGCTTCGATACCCGGGCCGGACCAAATTGAAGAAAAATACGCAGAGATGATGCACGACACTGGCCGCGCGATTGCCAGCTAAAGCGCGTGGGTAAGCTAACTACAAAAAATTTGAATGGAATCGAAATGAAACTCAAAAATCCAAGTCTTTTACGCCAGAAATGTTACATCAATGGTGAGTGGTGTGACGCGGATAATGGCGATAAATTTGCGGTAACAAATCCAGCAACTTTGGCTGAAATTGGCACCGTGCCAATGATGGGTGCGCGGGAAACCAAGCGAGCAATAAATGCGGGCAATGCTGCCTTTTCCGACTGGCGCGACCGCACGGCCAAGGAGCGCGCCAACATTATCCGCAAGTGGTACGACCTTATCGTCGAAAACCACGAGGACTTGTCGATCATTATGACGATGGAACAAGGCAAACCACTGGCGGAAAGCCGAGGTGAGATGTCTTATGGAGCCGGTTTTGTCGAGTGGTTCGCGGAAGAAGCAAAACGCGCTTATGGTGACGTGATCCCCTCCAACAACATAGACCGCCGGATCGTTGTAATAAAACAGCCCGTCGGCGTTTGTGCGGCTATTACGCCGTGGAACTTTCCGTCTTCGATGATTACGCGGAAATGTGCGCCTGCACTGGCCGCCGGTTGCCCCGTCGTTGTGAAACCCGCGTCCGAAACCCCGTATTCGGCACTCGCTTTGGCGGTTCTCGCTGAGCAAGCTGGCATACCAAAAGGCATTTTCAACGTTGTTACGGGTTCTGCGCGAGATATTGGCGGCGAATTAACGTCAAACCCGATTGTGCGTAAGCTGTCCTTCACGGGATCGACCCCGGTTGGCAAAATCTTGTTGGGACAATGCGCGGGGACCGTGAAAAAAGTATCAATGGAGCTGGGTGGCAATGCGCCGTTTATCGTTTTTAACGATGCTGACCTTGATGAAGCCGTGCGTGGCGCGATGGCGTCGAAATTCCGTAACACCGGTCAAACTTGTGTTTGTGCCAACCGACTGTTGGTGCAAGATGAAGTCTACGACGAGTTTGCCGCGCGGTTAAAAATAGCTGTTGAAGATATGACAATCGGCAATGGGCTGGAAGGCGAGTTCCAGCAAGGACCGCTTATCAACGAAGATGCGGTTTTGAAGGTTGAAGAGCACATCTCAGACGCCCTTGATAGGGGCGCTAAGCTTATCACTGGCGGCAAACGGCACGCTCTTGGCGGTACTTTCTTTGAGCCAGCGGTATTGACAGATATCACGACCGACATGGTGGTGGCGCGTGATGAAACCTTTGGCCCGATGGCGCCCTTGTTTAGGTTTAAAACCGAGGCGGAAGCTATAAAGATGGCCAATGACACCGAATTTGGCCTTGCTGCCTATATGTACAGCCGAGATGTGGGCCGGGTTTGGCGCGTATCCGAGGCGTTGGAATATGGCATGGTCGGCATTAACGAGGGTATTATTTCGACCGAAGTGGCACCTTTTGGCGGTATAAAAGAAAGCGGTATCGGGCGTGAAGGCTCAAAATACGGCCTCGATGAATATCTTGAAGTTAAGTACCTTTGCATGGGTGGCTTAGACAAGTAATTCCGCACAATAAACCTTTAAGCTTTGATCGAGAGACCCTCATGTCCTTTGAAATAATTATGCCCTCGCTGTCCCCAACTATGGGAAGCGGTACCCTTGCGAAATGGTTAGTGAAAGTTGGTGACAAGATCGCCATTGGAGATCTTATCGCCGAAATTGAAACTGACAAAGCAACGATGGAGGCCGAAAGCGCGGGCGAGGGCACGGTTGCTCAATTGTTAGTGAACGAAGGTACCGAAGATGTGGACGTTGGTACTGTCATCGCGACATTGGCCGAAAGCGGTGAGGATATCGCCAAGGTTGGTACCAAAGAGCAAACCGCAAAGACGCTTGTGGCGGAGGGTACTTCCGTAAAAGCAGTAGCACCCATGGCACCTGTATTTGTCGAGCAAAAAACAAAAACTCCGCAAGATAACAGGCAACGTGTTTCGCCTTTGGCGCGTCGTATCGCATCGCAGTCTGGTGTTGACCTATCGATACTTTCAGGCTCGGGCCCTGTTGGGCGGATAGTCAAAGCGGATGTAGACGCGGCTCTATTTGCGGCAAAATCAATACCAGAACAAAAGGTTGTCCCAATTGAAGCCCCTGCTCAGCCGACTGAATACCCACCGCATGACGGCGTTCCGATGCAGGCTGAAAAACTGGGCAATATGCGCAAAACCATCGCCAAGCGCCTGACGGAATCCAAAACGACGGTACCGCATTTTTATCTAACGATAGATTGCGAGATGGATGCGCTTTTGGCGCAGCGCAAACAACTGAACAGCACTCTGGAAGGGCGGGATATCAGGCTTTCGGTGAATGATTATGTTATCCGTGCAGCAGGCTTGGCATTGAAGTCAGTTCCGGACGCAAATGTTCAATTCGCGGGAGACAGCTTATATCGCTACGAGCGTGCGGATATTTCTGTAGCCGTTGCAATTGATGGAGGCCTCATTACGCCGGTAATCCGAGGTGCCAGCAACCGTGGATTAGCCGATATCTCCGCGGAGATGAACAGTCTGGCCACCAAGGCGCGCGCGGGCAAACTGCAGCCAGAAGATTATTCCGGCGGCACTTTCTCGATTTCAAACCTTGGTATGTTTGGCGTAAAAGAGTTTGCGGCAATCATCAACCCGCCACAGTCGGCGATACTGGCCGTAGGTGCCGGCCAGCAACGCGCCGTGATAAAAGACGGCGCTGTGGTTCCGGCAACCGTTATGAGCTGCACACTATCGTGCGACCACCGCGCAATAGATGGCGCGGTCGCTGCGATGTTCCTAGCTGCCTTTAGGGGGTATATTGAAGACCCCCTCACAATGCTGCTTTAGACTGCGTTAACGCATTAACTGCCCACCGTTTACATCAAAAGTGTGACCGGTGATGTAATCGGCGGCATCGCTGGACGCAAAGGCGCAGACTTCCGCAATCTCGTTGGGCGTTGCAAGACGGCCCATCGGAATATCTGCGATGAACGCCTTCATGCCCTCATCTGTCATTTGTCCGCGCAACATCGGTGTATCAACACCACCTGGCGCAATGGCGTTAACACAAATGCTGAAAGGGGCCAAATCCCGAGCTAGTGATTTCATATATGCCACCACAGCCGCCTTAGTCATTGAATAAACCGTACTGCCATTTACGCCTCCCCGAAATGCCGCGATGCTGGCAAACAACACAATTTTACCCGAACCTTGTACTTTCATTTGTGCGGCACACGCTTGTGTTAAAAAGAACGCGCCCGCCATGTTAATATCGACGATTTTGTCAAAATAGCCCTTATCCACATCTTCATTCAGAACCTTTTTATAAAGCGCCGCTGAATTGATCAAAATGTCCAAATGCCCCTTCCATGCGATCGCCTCAGCAACCGTATGTGTACAATCTTCGATATTTCCCAGGTCGCATTTGGCTATTTGGCATTCAACTTCAGAGCCCAACTCAGATTTCAGTTTTTTAAGCCCTTCCAAATTTAAGTCAGCCAGCACGATGCTTGCACCTCGCTCGGCCAGCAATTTTGCGGTTTCCGCGCCGATACCACTGGCAGCGCCAGTGATTAATGCAACTTTTCCCTCTAAAGACCAACTTTTCATGGCGTCCCTCGTTTGCTAAAAACCAGAATAATGTGTAAGTAATTAAATAGTACTATTAATACTACATTACAACACATTATGATATGAATTTGGGTTGGGGAGGCAATGAGCCCAGCAATAGGGGCTCTTACAGCGATGAAACAAACCCAGTATGCAGCCCTAGCGAATATTCGGGAATGTCCATCTCATCAGAACCCGAGGAACACTCTCCGCGTTATCCGCCCCGACCACCTAGGCCGATCCCTAAAAGGAAATGCTAGAAACGGTTGAGGATCTGAAATCACGCGGTATCAACTTGATCAGCCTTGAGGAAAAACCCGGCATGTCCAGTGCGGCGGATGAGCTGGTGTTCCATGCCTTCAGAGCCTTCGCCATTTTGAGCGACGGTTGATTTTCGAGCGCACTCGCGACGGCATTGCCACCACCCTAACACGGTATAAAAAGCCAGAACGGCCAAAGCAGGAATGGCTCCCAGAATGGCCGCTAAACAACTTAGCACAATAACCACAAGCGCGTCCCAACTCCATTTTTTTTCTCAATCTGGTGCTCGGGCCAATCAAATGTATAGGCTATGAAGTGACCTGATTCCGCCAGGCCGCACATCTCTTCGCAATTTCAGATAGTTCTCCCCGATTGCCTCCAAATTGGATTTGTGGTATGGTAAAATTCAAATTTGGAGGCAGGTTCTGAAACAGGAAAAGATACATCCTAAAACCGCAATGGCTGTCGGTACGGTTGCTTTTGTTTTGTTTCTTGCAGGCTTTGGAAACTTAGTGTTCTTTTTTCCTTCCGGTTTTCTTGGCCTGATAGCGCTGATTTTCGCTCTTGGGCCTGATGAAAATTATGACGATAATTCCGCAAGTGTTTACCGAGTTTGGAGTGATACAGGCTTAATCGAAATCGACAGAGCCAATTGCCTTCACGGAGAACGCTAACGGTTTTGTCGCAAACTTTTTCACCGACGCCGATTCGCCCAGCGATTAGGCACACTTATCCGGCGCAATGTAATCTATATCCTCAAGATATCTTGGCGCCACTTCGGCAGGAATTTTCGAAACAGTAGGTGATTTCCACCGCAAAAAAGAGACCGTTCCTCCGAAAAATAAGGCATATGTCAGGCTTGGAGATGATTGATATAATGATCCAATACCCGCAGGTTCTGTGGCAAGCTTTGTGAACTGATTGCTATGATGAGCCGCTATAATCTATATATGCGATCACAACTTCAAGCAGGTTTCTAACATGATTCCCATTAAAGGTAGCCACTTCCCGAAGCACATCGGTGTTTACGCTGTTTGGCTTAACTTGCGTTATTCAGGTTCACTGCAGGATCTGGAAGAGATTTTGGTGGAGCGCGGTATTGCAGTTGACCATGCAAATCTCAAAAGGTAGGTTCTCAAATATTCACCGCTAATTGTTACCGAAACGCAAAAACGGAAGCAACCAACCGCCGTTTCGAGGCGTGTGGATGAGACCAACATCCAAGTTCGCGGCGAGTGGGTGTGTTTCTTTAGAGTCGTTGATCGAAATGGTAATACCCTCGATTTCATGCTGTCAGAGCGCCGAAAGAGGAAGCAGCTACACAGTTCTTCGCCAAAGCTTTGTCTAGCAGCAGCATTCTTCAATGCAGGGTATCCCAAATTATTCACAATTCTATCGTACGCCTTCAAAAACACCTATAGACGTGGTATTTGAATTTATGTCGCAAATAATCAAGGACGCCGCAGATGCCAAAAAAGAAGTTATACCCCGCCATTTTAGTAAAAGACGCCAAAAAAGCCATCGCGGCGGGAAGTCGACTTGAGCTGGAAATTGTTGACTCGGAAGGCAAGCAGGGCTTTGCGTGGCGGCCATATCTCATTGATGAAGACGGCGACAAATTTATTATTGTTAAAACAGATTTGGCCCCGAAAGATATCCTTTATAGTAGCTCTCTGATTTCATTTGGACAAGAGCTTGGTTTGACGCACTTCGATAGGCTCCCTGTTCCAGACGCTGAGAAATATAGGGTTCGGGGATAAAAGGCGGACAGCTACGCTGTCTGCTCGCGGCATATTAATTGGGAAAGATTCCCCAACCCGCCCAGCAATAACTCATTCCTTTAACTTCCCCCTTTCAGAAAGCCCAATCAGGCTTCCAACGATATTTAGCACGCCCGCCGCATGGCGCTTGGTCATCGCCCTCAGCACGCCGCCTGGATTCAGAATTGGTGTTTCAGGATGGAAGCGGTTTCTGTCAATAATCAGAATACAAAGCGCGGTGGCCATATCCCCCATTTGCTCTTGGGCGGCATTATAGGCAGATCGGTTTATACCCAACTCTCCAAGCCTATCAATTGATGCTTGCACAAAATCCATCGCCGAAGGCACCGCTCTCCCGCCTTGGTGAAAAGAAATATAGAACCGCATTTCCTCAGTCGATAAGAAGAACAGGCGCTGTGGCGACAGTTTGTCCATAAATCCAATGTTGTGCACAGAACTCGA
>Ga0209344_10003184_pt1 | contig 16599 bp, 14 predicted proteins | sample Cruoilmetagenom6_FD_187293 | JGI IMG/M metagenome (GOLD analysis project Ga0209344, IMG submission 187293) | Oil polluted marine microbial communities from Coal Oil Point, Santa Barbara, California, USA - Santa Barbara Oil Seep Sample 6 (SPAdes)... | ecosystem: Environmental > Aquatic > Marine... | reverse complement strand
CGTCTTCGCCATCGCCAGCCCCATCGGCCCGGCCCCGATCAGCGCATAGTGCCCGCGCAAATCTTCGGTTTCGACCGGATTTGCACGTGCCGGTGTTGAATGATTGTCCAACTGCCCCCTCCCTTGGTTCAGTTGATTAGTCTCTTTCGCCTACAAATGAACGATCGTTCATAATAAGACAAGATGAAACAGGAGCCAGAATTCAACAATCCCCGGTCCGCCCCGCGCCGCCGTACTGTATACCGCTGGCCACTACAGAATCGATGGCGCTTTCGTTGCGTCCTTTGATGCCTCCGCCAGCAGCCACTCGCAAAAAACCCTGACTTTTGCACGACGCATATGACTGTGCGGACAGACAAGCCAATAACCGATATCACTTTGCACAGTGAGATTGAACGGCCTGACGAGCCGGCCGGCTTTCAAGTCTTCGACGACAGCGGAGTGGCTGACCAGGGCAACGCCATCCCCGTTGATGGCCGCTTCAATAGCCATGCTTTCAACCGTGAACCTTGGGCCACGTTTGACGTCGATATCTTCAATCCCTGCCGCCTTGGTCCACATCCGCCAATCGGGTGATTGCAAGGTTAGAGCCCCCCAGTCGACATGAAGCAGGCGATGGTTCTTCAGGTCTTCGAAAGAGCGCAAGGGTTTTTCACCGCTCATCAGTTTCGGACTGCACACCGGACTGACTTCTTCGCCAAAGATGCGGTCCACATGCAGTCCTGGATAATCGCCCATCCCCAGTCGGATGCTCACATCAATGCCGTCACGCTGAAAGTCGCGGGTCTCCAGCGAGGCGTCGAGCCGCACATCAATGTCGGGGTAGCGATTTGAAAAATCCGTCAGCTGGTGAACCAGCCATTTGACCGCGAATGTCGGCGCACTGCTCACGGTCAGCAAACCGGTTTCGTCCTCCAGAGCCAGACGTTCGACTGCTTCAGCCAGCCTGTCAAAACCTTCTGTTACCAGCGGAAGCACGGTCTTGGCCTCCTCGGTCAGCTGAACCGCCCTGGTCATGCGGTGAAACAGCGGAATACCGAGATAGGCCTCCAACTGCTTGATTTGCTGACTGATTGCGGCAGGGGTGACGAAGAGTTCCTCGGCAGCCTTAGTAAAACTCAACCATCTGGCGGAAGCCTCAAAGGCCTGAAGCGATTTCAGTGAAGGTAACCGGCGCATCCAAGTTTTCCAATCGCATACGAATTAGTTTTTCTTAATCGTCGAGATAGAAATCACCGTTTGTCCGAGCTGTCAAATGCGAGCTAGGTGAGAGCATAAACCTGAAGTCAATCCAGCCTTGGAGACAAACCAATGAACGCCCAGCTTCCAAACCAGTCAGTCGCGCTTTCCCTGATGTTTTCCCGAGCAGCTTACCGGGCTGTGGTTGGTGTCGAGAACATTGCGCGTTTTGGCGCCAAAATGCTTCGGTCAGCCAAATAGCAAGCACTGCCCCCTGCAGCTCTTGTTGTTGATTTAATGCATGTCGCGTTCAAACGTATTCGTTTAACGATAACGGACATGAACCATTTCAAAGGGTTACAGCGACCTTTGCGCATCCAATCGGATTGGCGGCGCGGTAGGGCTTCTGCATCAACCGCGAATGATAGATTTTGGCTTGAGGCAAACCAAAGCCTCTTGTCAAATTCTACGCTTTAAAAGCGCTCTTCAGACAATTTCAGACGGATCTGGACTCTGAGCTCTATTCTCCGGACGGACCATCCACATCATGATGCCTGCGGATCGACCGCACCACCATCCAGGTAAACCCGATCGCCACCGGCACGAACAGTGCCGAAGCCAGCCCTGACTTGATCGGCAGGCCTAATCCATCGAGCGGTTTGGCCAGATACCCGAATAACCCGACGATGTAATAGGAAATCGCTGCAACCGAGAGCCCTTCCACCGTCTGCTGCATGCGCAATTGCAGCTTCACCCGGCGGTTCATGGAGCTCAACAGCGCACTGTTCTGCCGCTCGAGCTCGACGTCGATCCAGCTGCGCAGTAGCGCTGTCGCCCGTGAAAGCTTGCGCGACAGGTTGGCCTGCCGTTCCTCGATCGACTGACAAGTGCGCATGGCCGGAGCCAGCCGCTTTTCCAGAAACGCCCCGATGGTCTCGAAGCCTGGCTGCTGGGATTCATCCAGCGTGGCGATACGCTCGCGCACGATGGTATAATAGGCCCGGCTGGCGCCGAACCGGTAAAGGCTCAGCGCGGCCCCCGCTTCCAATTCGGCCGCCAGCACGGTGATGTCCGACAACAAGGCATCGGCATTCTCGCGCGCCCCGGTTTTCATCGCTTGCGTGATCTTGGTCAGGCTGTCCTCGATCCGCCGCATCTCCGGCGACAGGGTCCGCGCCAGCGACAATCCCATTGCCGCCAGTGTCCGGTAGGTCTCGATATCAAGAAGCCGCTGCACCACAGCACCCCGCCCGGCGTCGGTCATACCCTTGTCGATCACCAGTATGCGTGTCAGCCCGTTGCCGTCCTGGCGAAAATCGGTGGCGATCACCGCTTGCCCGCCCTTGACTTCGCTAAGACACAAGCTTGTCGGATCAAAGCTCGCCATCGCCGCCTTGGTCTCAGGCGAATCCGCCCGCACCTCGAGCCGGATCCCCGATATCATACTTCCCGGCGGAGAGAACTGGTCACCGAACGGGTGTGTTTCCACGCTGTCGCCAAACTGTGATGGCGCAGGCGCATCCCAGAAATAGGTCGAAAACTCGGAATGCCGTTCCCAACGCAGCGTGCCCTGCCCCCAGGCCATGGCGAAATGCGCCGCATCGCGGCCTGGCGCAGCCACACCGCGCGCCCGGGCAAGCTCGGCCAGCACCGCATTGTCGACCACCGCCCCGCCGTCGGTCAGAAACGCCACCTGAAAAATGACCCGTGATTGCCCCACCAGAGCGAAAGGACGCGCATGGATCTCCCCCAGCGCCTCGGCACGGCCCGGAGCCATCGGAAATGAAAATCTGCCCATGCCGTCACCCTTCCCCTATCCCGCGCATCACGACCATACCAGATCTGCCCGGATAGAGGCGCAAGAATACATTACAATTAATCTATGTGTAGAGACCCAGCCAGTGAGAGGCAAAGCGACAATTCAACGCTGGCAGGACCGGATTCTCAACGGCTCAGCCGCCTTGACACCAAGATCCATACATCCGCCCGCGTGGCAGAGCTTCCAGGCCGAGACCGTGGCGCCCGATGATGCCAGAACCAGTTCCGGGACAATCGGCAGGTCGGGCGTCCACACCCACCAGCCGTTCTCGAGCCGAGCGCCCTCACCCGGGTCCATCCCCGCCCCGGAACCCTTGACCCGCGCCTCGGTCAGTTCAAGTCCTTCTGGCGTCACCCGCCAGCTCTCCGCCCATTCGGTTTTCTCAACCGAATGGGTCCATGAAAGGCTGAACAGAGCCGTGGCAATCGCCATCGATTTACCTCCAGCGATGACACAGAGCGCCAGTGACATTCAGACTGCTTCCGCGAGCCCGCGCATCTGCCGGTAGGCCAGAAACGCGAACAGCGCGGCCAGCGCAAAGCCGACCTCATCGGTCAGCGGCACGGACGCCACCAGTGTGAAAGCCGAGATCATCGCAAGGCCTCTGAGTGGCCAGCCAAGCGGACTGCCGAGAAAGCCAATCACCGCAGCACCCCACAACCCTATCGCCAAGGTTGTCTTGGCGACAATATAGATCACCGCCGGCACATAGCCGATTTCAGCCGCCAGCACGCCGCCATCCTGCAGCATCAGCGCCGGCGTATAAACCGCCATGAACGGGATGACGAAGCCGGCAGCGGCCACCTTGATCGCCTCCATCGAGATCTTCAGACCGCTCTCCTTGGCAATCGGCGCCGCTGCGAAACAGGCCAGAGCCACCGGCGGTGTCAGATCAGCCAGAATGCCGAAATAGAATACGAACATGTGGCTGACGATCAGCGGTACGCCCAGTTCCAGCAGCGCCGGACCGGCGATCGACGAGGTGATGATGTAGTTCGGGATCGTCGGAATCCCCATTCCAAGCACGATGCAGGTGATCATTGTCAGCACCAGCGACAGGAACAGGCTCTTGTCACCGACAGAAACGATGAACTGGCCGAAGGTGTTGGCAGCTCCCGTAAGCGTCATGGTGCCGATGATGATGCCGACCACGGCGCAGGCAACGCCCACCGGCAATGCCGTCTTGGCGCCTTCGGCAAGCGAATCCCGGCAGATGGCAAGCGTTTCCCGCCCGCCCTTGGAAAGCGCATTCCAGGCCACCAGCGCCAGCACCGCGGCCAGAATCACCATGATACCGAACTGCAGGAACGCCGCCGCAATCAGACCAAGCCCGATCCAGAACATGATCCGGATCACGCCCGCAGGCAGTCCCAGCGCAATTGAACCGCCAAGAATGAGCAGCACTGTCAGCGCCAGTCCGACAGTGCCGGCAAACAGCGGCGTGTAACCCGAAAACAGAAGATAGATCAGCATCAGCAGCGGCAGCACCAGATACCACTGTTCCTTCAGCGCCTTCATCGGCGACGGCAACTGGTCCTTGGGCAAGCCGACCAGATTGTGCTTGCCCGCTTCCAGATGCACCATCCAGAAGGCGGAAGCGAAATAAAGCACGGCTGGAATGATCGCCGCCTGCACCACTTCGTAATATTCGACACCAAGTGTCTCGGCCATGATGAAGGCCACCGCCCCCATCACCGGCGGCATCAGCTGCCCACCCATTGACGAGGTTGATTCAACCCCACCCGCGAATGCAGCGCGGTAGCCAAATCTTTTCATCAGCGGAATGGTGAATTGCCCGGTTGTCACCACATTGGCCACACCGGAACCTGAAATCGTCCCCATCAGCCCTGACGAAATCACCGAGACCTTGGCGGCCCCGCCACGCTTGTGGCCGACCAGACCGAGCGACACATCGGTGAACAACTGAATCATGCCTGCCTTTTCGAGGAAAGAACCAAACAGGATGAACAGGAAAATGAAGCTCGACGAGACAAAGATCGGGATACCGTAGATCCCCTCAGTGCCGTAAGCCATGTGATCGATCACTTGCGCGAAATCATAACCGCGGTGGTCGAACGGCGCCGGCAGGTATTCTCCGAACAGGCAATAGGCCAGGAATGCCCCGGAAATAATCGGCAGCGCCGGACCCATGATGACCCAGGCTGCTGCAAAGACGGTCGCAAGTGCGATGACGCCGAGCACAATGTCCCGCTCCAGTGGATCACCGGCGCGCAACAACAACTCGGTATATTCATACCACTGGTAGAAGGCGACAACGACGCCGAGCCCGGCAGCAATCCAGGCAATTGCCTTGACCGCAGGCCCCGATTTGTGTGCCAGCGCAACCAGCGGAAAGGTCAGCAGCATCAGAAAGCCGACATGGATGGCCCGCACGATCTGGCTGGCAAAATCGACGATATGGGCAGCAGTCGCAATCTGGAAAACGGAAAAGGTCAGCGCCAGCCAGAACAGCAGCCGTCCTTCCGGTGTTGAGGGAAAACTCTCGGCCAAAGGATCATGCAGACCCAGATCGGGTTGATCTTCCGGAACCTGGTGCGGTGTCTGATCATGAAGCATGCGATGTTCTCCCCAAAACACAAATACCGTGGCGGCTCACAGATGTGATGCCGCCACGGTCAACTGATGATGATACCCGAACTTTCGCCCGGTCTTACATCATGCCTTTTTCTTTGTAGTAACGCTCTGCACCCGGATGCAGCGGAACCGGCATGCCGTTAAGCGCATTCTCGAGCTTGATCTGGGCTGCAGCCTTGTGGGCGGCTTCCAGCTCGGGAAGATTTTCGAACAGCTGCTTGGTCATTTCGTAGGCCAGATCGTCGCTCACATCGGAATGTGTGACCAGGAAGTTGACCACGGCCACGGTCTGAACATCGCTGTCCTGACCAGTGTAGGTACCGGCGGGGATGATCGCGGAGATGTAAGGTGCGCCAAGGGTCTTGACCACATCTTCAGGTACGGCCACCATCTGGATGTCGATCGAGGTCGACAGGTCCTTGATCGACGACACGCCAAGACCCGCAGACTGCAAGGTTGCATCCAGCTGACGGTTCTTGATCAGCTCGACCGATTCCGCAAACGGCAGATACTCGGTCTTCGACAGGTCTTCATAGGACATGCCGGCAGCTTCAAAGATCTTGCGGGCGTTGAGTTCGGTGCCGGACTTTGCGGCACCAACCGACAGGCTCTTGCCCTTCAGGTCAGCAAAATTGGCGATACCCGAATCCTTCGACGCAACGATCTGGATATAGTTCGGATAAACAGCTGCGATACCGCGCAGCTTGTCGAGCGGTGCCTTGAAACCGGCATCCGCATCACCTTCCCATGCAAGCTTGACCGAATCGCCCAGCGCCAGAGCCAGTTCGCCCTTGCCCTGCTGCAGCAGGTTGAGGTTTTCAACCGACGCCTTGGTCGACTGAACCTGGGTGCGCACGCCGTCGATCTTTTCGGCATAGATCTTCGACAGGCCGACGCCGAGCGGATAATACACGCCCGATGTGCCACCGGTCAGGATGTTGACGAATTCGGCCGCCTTGGCAGGCGCCAGCGACAGGCCCATGGCAGTCGCGGCCAAAAGGGTTACAAAGCTTTTTCGATTGATGTTGATCATCAGGATTTTCCTCCATGTTATTTTTAATGCGAAGCACACGGCTTCGCGGCATTTCAATACGGATTTACGCTTGCAATGCGCGTACCAATTCCCGCTGTACAGGAATTCCGCAGCTTAGGGCAAATCCGAACAGGGATACTGGCAGTTTATTGCCCACAGACAAGACCCAATGGGCACGGAACTGCCCGCCCTTGCCTTTGCTGCACTTGCGTTTGCCTCACCAGGCCGCCGGTGACGCCGCCAGTTCTCCCGCAGCGCATAACAGCATCACCGAGGCTCAGGCTCGCGCACTGACAACCCAAACCGAAGCCCGGAGTTGAACCATGATGGGGTTGCCCATAGCGCTCAAGGCTTCACGCAGTCGAGGTTCAGCCCTTGCCTGCAAGGCAGGGGTTTCGCGAATGAGCTTCCCAAGCGGCCCGACGTTCAAAAGTACTGAGGTCATTGCGTCAACACCGCCGCTTGAAACGTTCTGATCAAGTGGCTGGATATTGATCGCGCTGAATCCGGAGGCCTCCAGCGTGCGGCGTATGTGCTCGGGGTCGGCAAAGCTGAAAGGGCGCTCATCAAGAACTGTCCCGACTCCCGCAACCGACAGCGGGAAATGATCCAACTCGTTCTCTTCAAGGGAACGCCAGCACACGAATACCAGCTTCCCTGAAGGTTTCAGAATTCTGCAAAAGTTGGCGAATGCTGCCCCAGCGTCATCAAAATTCATCACACCAAACCGGGAAAAGATGGCATCCGCACTCCCCGTCGGCAGATCCACGGAAGCGGCGTCCGCCTCGATCAAGCTCACCTGACGGAGCAGCCGGGTCCTCCGTCTGGATATGTCGAGAAGCAACGGAGCCACATCGACGCCGATAACCTGTCCTTCAACTCCAACGCGCTCAGCGAGCTGAAAAAGTGTCTGACCGGCACCACAGCCGATATCAAGAACAACATCCCCCGGGCCAGCACCCAAAGCTTCAATGGCAGGCAACCCTAAAGGAGACAACTGAAGGTCAATCAGATCATAGGCCTCTGCCCACGCCTTGGAGTGGAGGAGTCCGGGAGACAGAACGCTCGTTGAATCCTTAGCTGACATTCCGGGAAATTAGCAGGCGCAATGGCGCACGTCTGCCCTCAAATCTGTAAGCTTATGATGCTTTACAAGGTGCGGGCGCCGGCCACGGATTAGCGAACAAATCCACTTACCTCGAATATCGGCAAGATCGTGTTTGTTTGGCACCCGTTAGTGGTCGTGCAAACCGCGCTTACCAGACTGCCGTTGACGCCCCCAGGTCTCCTGCAGGCCTTTCCCAGCGCATAACCGCATCACCGAGTGTCACAGGCGACCGCAGCCGCAATGCCGGTCCCCATTCCATCAGCTCTATAACATCTGAATAGTCGGACATGTCCGGCTTGCCGATCTGGGTTGTGATCGGAGCCTGTGGATAAGAGGCGAGAAACCCGCCGACCCGTGCCAGCGAGGTGCGCCACCGCGATCCCGTCGCTTGTGTCTGCCGAAGCGTCAACCCACGCACCGCGGCCGCCGCCAGCAAGTAACCTACCCCATGATCCAGCGCCTGAACCGGAAGCGGCACCGGCCTGTCAGCCCCGGCATCGGCCATCCCGGCTGCTGCAATGCCGCAACTCATCTGAACCAGGCTGTCAAACCCGCGCCTGTTTACCCACGGCCCGCTCCAGCCATAGGCATCATGCGACACATCAATGAGCCCGGGACGAATTCTGCCACGGATATCGGTTCCCAGGCCCAAGGCTTCCATCGCGTCACACCGGTAGCCATGCACCAGCACATCCGCCTCAGCCAGCAGCGCTTTGAAACACTCAAGACCAGCATGGCTTTTGAGGTTAAGCCGCGCGCAGCGTTTGCCGGGGGTCACTTCCGGCACGACGCCGGGTTCTTCCCAGGATGGCGGATCAATCCGCAGCACATCCGCGCCGAAGCCGGCAAGAAACCGCGTCGCCACCGGCCCCGCCAGCACCCGCGTCAGATCCAGCACCTTGATGCCGTTCAGCGGCCGTGCGGCATCGAAATGCTGCGCGAATGCGGTCGCACCGGTGCCCTTTTCCATTCGCATCAGCGGCTCCGCCAGAACCGAGCGGCCTTGCGGATGCTCCGCCCAGTCCTTCTGGCTGCGCATCATGGCGGCGCACCCGCCATTGACGACGATCGCCGCTTCGAGCGCGTCACCGCGCCATGTTGCAACCTCGGCGGCCACAGCAGCGCGCTCGGGCGCTGTTTCCAGAACTGCAAGCGCTGCCTTCAGGTGATGCGGCGCATTGGTATGAAGCCTGATCCAGCCATCCGCGCATGGATAATCTCCGGCGACCGGGTCCCAGGCGGGCGGAAGCTCCCAGCCCTGCGGCGCAATCGAAAATCCGAACCAGAGCGAGGCCAGCCGCCGGTCCACGCTGATATCCGGTGCAGTTCCCGACCTGGCCTCAGCCCATTCAGCAAGCGCCAGACCAGAAGCCGCAATCGCTGCCGTTGCAAAATTGCTCACCGCAAAGATCGATGGCAGCGAGCCCTCGCCTGTAACCATCACCTTGCCCAACAGATCCGGCCGCCCACCCATAGCGTTCCAAAGCTCGCAGATCACCGTGCGTACGCTCGTCTCATCGCCTGTTTGCAGTTGCGTCATGGCACACCTCCTTTCCCAGTTGCAGCTTCACAACACCGCACCATCCAGATATCGTCAATATTGATCGTTTAAATCAACTATTGGATTACCAGATGGCCGAATACATCGACGCCAAGGAAACCGCCCGCCGCCTCGGCGTCTCGCGGCAAACCCTTTACGCTTATGTCAGCCGTGGCCTGATCAAGGCCGTTCCCGGGGCTGATCCACGCCAAAGCCGTTATCTGGCAGCAGCCGTCGATCAATTGGCACAGACCAGACGCCGTGGCCGCAAGCCCAGGGAAATTGCCAAGGCAACGCTTGACTGGGGCATGCCGGTGCTTGAATCCGGATTGACGCTGATTGAAGCCGGCCAATGCTATTACCGCGGCCAAAATGCGGTGGAGCTTTCACGCACGGCGTCGCTGGAAGACATCGCAGCCTTGCTCTGGCAGGTCCCCGAGAACGCCGCCTTTCCCCGCCGCGCTCCGATGACCATCAAGGCCTATGTTGAACTGGCGTCTCAGGTCGAAGTCGCACCGGCAACCGAAACCCTGTTGCCATTGTTCGCGGTGGCGGCGCGCGACGAACCGACCTCAGCCTGGCGGACCGATCCGGCCTCGCTGGCCCGTGGCAGCGGCGATCTGGTCCGCATTCTGGCGGCCGCGGCCCTCAGGCAAGCCCCGCAGGCCGCCCCTATCCATCAGCAGCTTGCTACCGCATGGGGTATTGATGGGCCGGGTGCCGAATTGATCCGCCAGGCGTTGGTTCTGTGCGCCGACCATGAACTCAACGCCTCCAGTTTCACCGCGCGCTGCGTCGCCTCAACCGGCGCATCGTTGAAAGCTTCCATTGTTGGCGCGCTGGCGGCATTGAGCGGTGTCAAGCATGGCGCCATGACCACGCGCATCGAGCGGCTGTGGGAAGGCCTTGATCCACAAGATCCCGGCAAAGGCCTTCGAGCGCGGCTGGACACGGGAGAAAGCATCCCCGGCTTTGGCCACCCGCTTTATCCCGACGGCGACATTCGCGCCAAGGCGTTGCTGACAACTATCCTGCCGAACTACAAATCCGCAGCCCTGCTGATCGAAGCTGTCAAGCAACTCATTGGCGCTGAACCCTCTATCGATTTCGCTTTGGTAGCCCTGCGGCGGTATCTGGGATTGCCCGCAGGCTCCGCTTTCTTGCTGTTCGCCATCGGCCGGTCCACCGGCTGGATCGCTCACGGGCTTGAGCAGCGGACAACAAACCAGCTCATCCGCCCGCGAGCACTTTATACCGGGCAGCGGCCCGATCGCCGCCAGGAAACCAACACTCAGAACTCTCAAACGGTCTGAAACAGTCAGATGCCCGATTTGAGCCCGTTCGAATTCTTCGGGGGGATGTGCTGGTATCGACACTTTCGGCCTATTCCGTTGAAAAACTTGGGGCACGGGAATGCTCAGCTGAGATTTAGAAAGCGATTCCGAAAATGGAGATTCTATGCAATCTAAATCCTGGTAGGCCAGTTGGTAGGAAGCGCGTTCTACGATTTTTGATGTGGCGCATTGAATGCCGAGTTTTTCAACAGAATAGGTCCATAGCCGACCTTCGTGTCATCTGCAGCAAAATGCAGCAGGGAGGCCACTCAGCGTGATGCTGCATAGCAAACGAATGCCGGCTATGTCATTCTTCTGCCCGTAGCCTTCTGGCCAACACACCCATCAGGAGCAGCGCAATTACAAGGAAGGTTGCCCCAACCATCCACGCGGTGGGCGTTGTGTAAGCCTCGGCAACAGCTCCAACCAAGACCAAGCCAAATGCAGCCCCCAATTGCTGTACGAGTGAGCGCAGTGACAGCATTGTAGACCGCTGTCGATCTTCAACGCAGGAATGCAGAATGCTGCTGGCAGGCGTTTCACTCGCGCCCAAGATCACCGAGTAGAGGATGAAGATTGCAACAAAGCCAATGATATTTTCTTGTAACGCCAACGCGATTTGAACGGCTGCAAGACAGGCAAAAGTCACTGATAGTGTGATAGCGTGACGGCGTCTGAAAATCCGACTGATGTGAGAAGACAGTGACGCTCCGAAGGCAATTGAGAAGAAGTAGGTCGCCGTCAGTGCACCAACCACAGAATTCGCGTAGCCATCATCCAGCATGGGTTTTGCGTGGGTTGGCCAGATCACTTCGACCGGGTTTGTAGCCATCAAAAACAAGGCAAGCGCCATTAGAAGGATCGAGAGTGTGGGGTGTTTTAAGGCGAGCAGACCCGCATCTTTGATCACATGTGGAAGGTCTGCGAACCCCTGTACGAATGCCTTGGGGTTTAGCGAACGCCGCTTTTCCGAAATGGCAAACACAGTGTAAGCGAACACAGCCAACATCAAAACAAAACTTGCCACGTAAGAGACGTCGTAAATACTGAACCCTAGTCGAACTGCGACTGAGCCGAAGGCATCGGGCAACAGACCTCCAAAAATGGCACCGGAAGCCAATCCCATTGCATTAGCAAACTGGGCTTTTGCAAGAGCAGGTTGAACATCAACGTTTGGAGCCATGGCTTTGAAATTCTCGACAAACCACGCATCCAGAGTGCCTGAGCGCAGTGCACGTCCAAAGCCGATGAAGGCAAACGATAGGGCCAAAACATGGAAGTCGTGTGACGACAAGAAGAGAGCCACAGAGATCAGACTTGCAACGACCGCAGACAAGAAAACGGGCTTGCGTCCAACGTTGTCCGCCAGTCCACCAAATGGCAATTCCATAGCCATGGTCGTGAGCGAGTAGACGCCAAAAAGAAGCGAAATCTGGAACAGGTCCATGCCTCGGTCGTTCAGAGCCAATGCAACAACGGCCACTGTCAGACCCATCGCGAAGCGATCCAGAAACTGGTGTACTTGAAATACCCGAATGTGCCGCTGAGCGGACCGCGTGAGCAATTGGAATGAGAATTCGAGGTCGGTTGCCATGTTCGTAGCATCGTCTTCACCGGCACCAGATACAATAGATATGCTGATCCGCAGCAAGCCAACGCCTCGCGAAAGCGGTCATTGGCGTACTTGCAGCGAACTCCCACTTTGTCCACATAGCCGACCTTGCCGCGGGATGCAGCGAAAGACCGCTTTCCTGAAGGTTTTTCAATGCGGGCCGCGGCTCGGTTACCCGATATTCATCGGCGAATAGGCCCTGCCCCTAGTTGCCAGCCTCACTCGCACACACCGCCGGCAGCCCGCCAATCACCAGATCGGCGACGATGTTCGCATAGACGTCACGGTCCACCGGGCCGCCCGGCTTGTACCAGAGATAGAACCAGTTGAGCATGCCGAACACCGACATGGTCACCGGCGCCAGCAATTCCGGCCGGCCCGCAAACCGTTCCGGCTCGATCGCTCGCACGCTTTCCGACATGCAACTCACCAGCCGTCTTTGCAGCGTGCGCAAATGCACCTGATTGTCTTCAGGCAGCGACGACAAGGCATCGAGCTGAACCTTGTGTTCGGCGTCGGAATCCCGATAGGCGATCACGATCGCGCGGATCAGGGCGCGAAGCCGTTCGGAGGCTGATCCCGACTGCGCTGCCGCTGTCTCCACCACATCCACCAGCGCAGTCAAATGCGTGTCGATGATATCGAACAGCAGCGCGTCCTTGGACGGATAGTAGTGATAGATCAGCGCTTTTGAGACACCACAGGCATCCGCAAGCTTGCCCATGGAAGCCCGGTCAAAACCTTGATTTGCAAAGAAAATCGCGGCGGTCTTCAGAATCGCTTCGCGTTTTGCTTCATGATCCTTGGCAATGGTCCGGGCCATCGGTTCAGCTCCGGGGCCGGTTGTCGACCACGCGCTTGGCCTTGCCCTCGGAGCGCGCCACATTGCCCGGTTCGGCCACATCAATCCGGGCGCTGACACCCACGGTGCTCTTGATGTGGTGCGCCAGTTCGCGTGCCGACGCGGCGCGGGCCTGCTCTTCAGCGGCAGCGCTAGTGGATTCGACATGCACAGTCATTTCATCCATGCGGCCGGTCCGGCTCAGTTCAATCTGGAAATGCGGTGCGAGGCCTACGCATTTCAGGATCTGCTCTTCGATCTGCGTCGGAAACACATTGACCCCGCGCAGGATGATCATGTCATCCGAACGCCCGGTGATCTTCTCCATCCGCCGCATCGAGCGCGCGGTGCCGGGCAGAAGTCGGGTCAGATCGCGGGTGCGGTAGCGCACCATCGGCAGCGCTTCCTTGGTCAGGGTGGTGAACACCAGTTCGCCAATTTCTCCGTCGGGCAGCACTTCCCCGGTGACCGGATCAACCACCTCGGGGTAGAAATGATCCTCCCAGATGTGCAGTCCATCCTTGGTCTCGACGCACTCATTGGCAACGCCCGGCCCCATGATTTCCGACAGCCCGTAAATATCGACAGCGTGCATGTCGAAAGCCTGCTCGATCTCGCTGCGCATCGCATTGGTCCACGGTTCCGCGCCAAAAATGCCGACTGCCAGCGAACTTTCGCGCGGGTCGATCCCCTTGGCTCTGAACTCGTCGAGAATCGACAGCATGTAGGACGGCGTCACCATGATCACGCGCGGCTTGAAATCGGTGATCAGCGACACCTGCCGTTCTGTCATTCCACCAGAAACCGGTACCACCGTGCAGCCCAGCCGTTCCGCACCGTAATGCGCGCCAAGCCCACCGGTGAACAGGCCGTAGCCATAGGAGACGTGAACGATATCGCCGGGACGCCCACCGGAAGCGCGGATCGAGCGGGCCACCAGGTCAGACCAGATGTCAATGTCGCCCGCGGTATAGCCGACAACCGTCGGCTTGCCGGTCGTGCCTGATGAGCCATGCAGGCGCGCGATCTGCTCGCGCGGCACGGCAAACATGCCGAACGGATAATTGTCCCTCAGATCGATCTTGGTGGTGAACGGAAACTTGGCCAGGTCGGCGAGCGACTTGAGATCATCCGGATGCACGCCCTTGGCGTCAAAGGCCGCCTTGGTATGCGGCACATTCTCGTAAGCATGCGCCAGCGACCATTTCATCCGTTTGAGCTGAAGCGCGGAAATCTCGTCGCGCGATGCAACCTCGATAGGATCAAGGCTTGCCCGGTCGGGCGTAAGATCAAGCATTGGATTCTCCTGCAATACCGGGCGGCGTCATCAGTTGATCCGGCGCGCCCTCTCCCAAACTGTGTGTGCTGCCCGTCAGGCAGCAGGCTCTTCAAAATGTTCGCCCGGAATAGTTCGCGACAGCCCGCGAAACTCGGCTATCGTCACCCCGTCGTCCCGGGCCACTGTCACATCATAAATCCCGGACCGCCCGGCCAGCGTCACCTCACGCGCCGTCGCTGTCAGCCGATCGCCTTCGCGCCCCGGCGCCAGAAACGTCACCGAGCAGTGTTGAGCCACAGTCAGCTTGTTGTGGCTGTTGCAGGCAAAGGCAAAGGCACTGTCGGCCAGCGTGAAGATCGCCCCGCCATGGCAGGAGCCGTGGCCATTGAGATGATCCTTGCGCACCAGCATCGACAGCGTCGCCATGCCGGGTCCGACCGCTTCAACCGTCATGCCCATGCCCTTGGTTGTGTGGTCATCCTTCAGCATCGCTTCAGACGAGCGTTCGGCGCGTTCCTGATCCGAGATCCCACTCATTCCGGGTCTCCGAAATTCGGCTCGCGTTTTTCAAGAAAGGCGCGGACCCCTTCCGCATAGTCAGCCGAAAATCCGGCTTCACGCTGGGTATCGGCTTCAAGGTCGAGATGCGCATCAAGTTCCTGCCCGTCCGCCGCCTGGATCAGGCTCTTCATCCGGCCCAGCCCGGCGGTCGATCCCGCTGCAAGGCGGGTGGCAAGCGCCCGCGCCTCCGTCATCAGCTCCGCATCATCAACCGCCTGCCAGATCATTCCCCAGTCGGCGGCTTTCTCGGCAAGAACAGGCTCTGCAGTCATGGCAATCGCCTTGGCTCGCGCCTCACCGATCAACCTTGGCAGCATCCACGAACCGCCAGCATCGGGGATAAGGCCAACCCGTGCAAAGGACTGGATGAATTTTGCGCTGCGCGCCGCCAGCACTATGTCGCACGCCAGCGCTACATTGGCCCCCGCCCCCGCAGCCACCCCGTTGACGGCGCAAACAACAGGCTTGGGAAGCGCCCGGATGCGACGGATCAATGGATTATAAAACCGGATCAGTGTGTCGCCAAGATCTGGTGGACCGGACATTTTTGCCGGGTCCCGTGCGCTGAGATCCTGACCGGCGCAAAAGCCGCGGCCGCTGCCCGTCAGCAGCACGGCCCGGCAGCGCTTGTCATTGCGCGCCATGTCCATGCACTCGGCCAGCGCCACATGCATCTCGTCGTTGAAAGAGTTCAGTCGATCGGGCCGGTTCAGCGTGATTTCCAGCACGCCGCCGTTCCAGGTATGCAAAACCGGTTCACTCATCGATGGGGTCCTCCTGAAAATAAGGGTTGCATAAGCCGACCGGTTGGTCAATTAATAATTGGCATGTATTTGAAACCTAAAGTTTCGTGAAATCATTGTAGGAGCAGCCATCGTGACCACCCGTTCCGCCACCCCGAATTCAGGCCTGGACGCAGAGGTCGTCGGTGTCGTCATCGAGAATGGCCACGCGCTGGTCACCATCGACAATCCGCCGGTCAACGCGCTCTCGGTGAGCGTCCGCAAGGGGTTGATGAAAGCGCTGCACATTGTCAACGAAGCCGGTTGCAAGTCCGCAGCACTGGTCTGCGCCGGACGCACGTTCGTGGCTGGCGGCGACATCTCGGAATTCGCCGGGCCTCCGCCGCTTCCGCATCTGCCCGATGTGCTCGACGCCATTGAAGCCAGCGCCACCCCGTTCATCGCCGTCATGCATGGCACGGTTCTGGGCGGTGGGCTGGAACTGGCGCTCGCCTGCGCCTGGCGCATCGCCGACGAGAACACGAAGTTCGGCCTTCCCGAAGTCACTCTCGGCCTCATCCCCGGCGCCGGCGGCACCCAGCGCCTTCCCCGCGTCATCGGACTGGAACGCGCCGCGCGCATGGCCGCCAGTGGCAAACCGGTGACCGCCAAGACATTTGAAGAATTTGGCGGACTGGATCTGGTCTTCTCAGGCGATGCGATGCAGGCCATCGCGTCTTTCAGGGACAACCTGCCCGCCCGGCCGCAAAACACCTCTGCCCGCCCGGTTGCAGACGCTGATCTCACTGCGCTCAAGGCGGAAATCACCAAATCTGCAAAAGGTTCGAACGCACCGATGATCGCGCTCGAAACCACCGCTCTCGCAGCCAAGCTGTCATTCGCGGAAGGCAGCAAGATCGAGCGCCAGACCCATCTCGATCTGCGTGACAGCGCCCAGTCGCGTGCGCTGCGGCGG
>Ga0209344_10003182_pt1 | contig 16614 bp, 21 predicted proteins | sample Cruoilmetagenom6_FD_187293 | JGI IMG/M metagenome (GOLD analysis project Ga0209344, IMG submission 187293) | Oil polluted marine microbial communities from Coal Oil Point, Santa Barbara, California, USA - Santa Barbara Oil Seep Sample 6 (SPAdes)... | ecosystem: Environmental > Aquatic > Marine... | reverse complement strand
ATTCAAAATTAATATTCCGTATCTAATGTTGTAAATCTCAATAGGATTAAAAACCTAAATTCAATTGATTGCTAATTACTTACTAAATCATAAAAACGTTGCTCAACAACGTGCATAATCCATTGCTGGTGCTGTGTTTTGACTAAGGTTTAAAAACACAAATAGACTTCTATGTACTTTAGTTTTGATATGAGTAGTTACCACACATTTGAGAAAAACATTGAAACATAAAACAACATACTTTTTGGTTATGATTTTGGTTATTCTTTTCCAAAGTTGTGCTTCATTTGACAAGAAATTAATTAATCCAAATCCTCTGAATAAGGAAAAGCTCACAGAACTGAATGGTAAATACGGAATTGTTCATAATGAATTTGACAGTACCTTAGTCTATAAACCAGAAAATTACAATCGTCAAGTATGGAATTCCAACAATTTTTTTTATAGAGATTGACCGAAAACTAATTAAAGATACGTTTGAAATTGATACTCTAAAAACTTACGCTTTTAATATAAAAGTTTTGAGCTCTAAACGAATTAAAATCGAATATATCGAAAACGGAAAAGTATTTAGAGAACGGATTTTGAAAACTAAACTAAAACGTGACGGCTATTTATACTTGAGAAATAAAAACACTCAATTTATGTCAATACCCTTTCTTGCAGGAGCTATTGACATTAAAAAAGCTCGTTTAACGAAATCTGATAATAGAAGTTTGATTTTTGATGTTGCTAATTTTAGAAATGGCTCAGCTCTAATTATTATTGGAGATACAAGAATTTGGAAATATAGACAGGAATATGAACGAATTGAATAACAACGTGTGGCAACACTGTATATAATGTATTGCTGGTTCTAATCTACTTATGAGAATCCTCTCAGATTTTGCTTCGCCAGTTCGTTACACTCGGGTTTATTTGGTTTTTATTTGCTAAATTAGTTGCTCAAAAACGCCATTAACACTACAAAACACACTACCAAAAAATTGAAATGAAAAAAATATTTATTCCAATTTTTATATTACCATTAATTTTAGGTTGTTCTGCTCAAAAAAAGTATTATTTAAAAGCACAGGATTTTACAGGTAAGAAAATTATTTTCTCTTTACATGAAGGATCTAGCTACCAAAAAATAGATAAATTTGGAGAGCATTCGGGAAACTCTAAAGAACCTAACCTATTTGAGGTTTTAAAACAATCTGTTGAAGAATTATCTGATGAAACAGAAATAAATATGGTTTACTCACCAAGCAGCGTCTTTCCAACTGATTCTATCATTCCTGTTATTGTTAATATTAAAAATATAGATTGGATCTTTAATGGGACTAAAAATACAATGAATGTAAATATAGAATATCAATTACCTAATCAAGTCATCGATATAGTTGGAGTACATACCTATAAAATTTTTGTTGCTGGAAATAAGTCAGGAAATTTAAAAAAATCATTAAAAGATGGACATAAGCAGTTGCTATCAGCTCTTTAAATCATCTTAGAAAAGAAATACTTTTGGTTACACTACATATAATTAATGGCTCGATCTAGCCTACTTACGAATATTTCTGCCGAATATTCTATTCGTTTTTTAGTTGCTATACGTTGTTTTATGTAATTATCCAACAACCTAAAGAGTTGTAAGCATTCTTAATGCCATATTCACATAGCCTTAGTATCACTCTTATCTGTTTTTACATTAGCTAGTTTCATTTATGCAAAACACCTAACAGACAATGGGTTAACAACAAACACCATGACTCCTCTTTTATATAAAAACTAAGCTAACCTATAATGATAATAACCTATTGCTTCCATAACAACTATGGCAGTAGATGGAAGTGTTTTTTAAAAACTTTTAAAGCCTTTCTTATCATTCTCCAATTGAATATGTCCTGTGGATTACACAATAAACATCAAAGACACTTTTACTAATGTCAATACCGTAAATTTTTCTATCTTTAGTCATAAGAACTGAATTTGTAAAGAACATTCTACTTTCCTTTCAACAACTTAAAATCGAGATTTTGGTCTTACAAAACTGAACGAAATTTAGGTAGAAAAAGAGAGAGAATTATTAATGTTGTCGAAGTCTAAGCTTCACCATGTATACTAACCTTAATTCTCGCTTTTGTTCTTTCTAATTTTTTAGTCTAATTTAATACTTTGTAAACTTAAGCCGTATATAATACTGTTATGCTTAATTGAAAAAAACATATTGAAAGAAAAATTAATTTGTTTAGATAATGTTAGAGTAATTTCTACAATTGCGGTTATTATACTACACGTGTCAGCCCCAATTCTATATAAATATGGCGAAATATCAGAAGAAATTTGGAACATTGGAAATTTTTATGACGGGATGGTTCGATTTTGCGTTCCTGTTTTTTTCATGCTTAGTGGAGCTCTTTTATTAAGTAAAGATTACGAATTAATTTATTTTTTAAAAAAACGTTTTTGGAGAATAATACCTCCTTTAATTTTTTGGAGTCTAATTTATATATTTTATGATTATGTGTTCGTAGGAGAAAAATCTCTTACACTTATCAAATTCATTAAGATGGTTATAACAAACATCTTTTATGGAAGTAAATTTCATTTATGGTTTGTTTATACATTACTTGGCCTTTATCTTTTCATTCCAATTCTAAGAAAATGGATTAAAAACTCTAGTAATAAAGAAATACTTTACTTTTTAATAATTTGGTTTATCACAATAATTTACAGTCTTCCATATTCCAAGACATATCTTCCTAATATTCCTTTGACCAATTTTTCTGGATATATTGGATATTTAGTATTAGGTTATTACTTATCAAATTTGACAATAAAAAATAAATATATGCCAATCCTATTTATTATAATAGGCACAGGAATCACTATCTATGGAACATACTATTTAACTCATAAAAATAACGAATTTTCAGGATATTTTTATGGATACCTAACACCCAATGTACTTCTTAGTTCTATAGGTGTTTTTCTAATCTTAAAAAGTTTCATTATTAAAAACAAAAGAATTAAAAACCTGATTGCATTTTTGAGTAATAAGAGTTTTGGAATTTATTTAGTTCACATTCTTATATTAACTCTTTTAAACAAAATTGGAATAAATTGGAAATTTGCAAATCCAATCATTAGTATCCCTGTAACGTCAGTAATTTGTATCTTAATATCAAGCTTAACCATTTATTTACTCCAAAAAACAAAATATGGAAATTATATTTCGGGATAAAAAACTAAGCCTAACAACATATCTAATTTATCGCTAGTTGTTCTAGCCTATTTACGAAAATCCTTGCATTTTTTTTTATTCAGTCTTCAGTTGCTAACCTAGTTCTCAAAATACATAAAACACTCACTAACAATACATTTTTTTTAGGCTATAAAAAAAAGATGAAACACATAACCTTATTTATTATAATATTTTTAAAATCATATATAAATTATGCAGATGTAGGCGCCCAATCAGCTTAAGCTGTTTGTAAAATTATAACTGCAAACGGAGATATTCATATAGGTTTTATCTATATCAAGATGAACATTGTAATTGGACCTCTTATTTAACTTTGAATTAAATGATTTAAAAAAGATTGGAAGAACAAAATACAAAATTGGGGATTTCGTTTGTGATGCTAAACAAATTTATTTCATAGCAAATACTTGGGGAAATGATGTTTATTCTTTAAATAATAAGTGATGCTATAGAAAAGCACTTAATCAAGAAAACAGAAATAGTTCATCAATATAGAATGTTTAATTCAATTCCTTTGTTTAAAAGAGCTTCCATGAACTTATCATCTCAATTATAATGACACAAATTCTAACACAAAGAAAATAGCAATGCATACAGTTGTTTCTTTTGAGATTGTTAAAAACCCATTCGGATTCACGAATTGATAAAAGTCCGAAAAAGTTTGAAAAACTTAAAGAATATTTTAAACGTTGGAAAAAGAGACGAGAGCCAATTACCAAGACTCTGTTTAATTCATTGCATATGCTGTGCTTTGACATGGATTAAAGAACACATAAATAGATTCCTATATGACTTATTTTTAGGAATATGAGTATATTGAGATTTGATGTAACTAATTGACAACAATATAAAACAGAAACTATGAGAATATTAACAATGATAATTCTATTTATTTCAATTAATATATTTGGACAAAATAAAATTGAAAAATTGAAAATTAATTGGCCAGAAAAATATGAATGGAAAATTGGCTCTAATCAAGAAACCGAACAAATGCATTTTATTGAATTCGTTCCCAGAAAGGAAAGTATTGACAACTGGACTATTATAGGAACTATGATATCTATTAAAGGCGCTACAAATGTCTCAATGGATGTTGCAATAAATTTGATGTTCGACCAAACTAAAGCTACTGCTCCTAAAGCAAAATTGACAATTATTGAGAAAAACGAAACTGACGAAAACCATTGGACTATATTCACAATTGAATCTCCAAGATTTACGGATAATAAAAACCCAGAATCACAGCTTTATTATATCGTTCAGGGCAAATCTTCTCTTTATTCAAATTTTGTAGCAATTAAAGAAAAAAAATTAAGTAAAGATTTTATTAATGATTGGACAAAGGTGTTTAAGTCTAGTGAATTAGTTTATCAATAAAAAACTGTTGCTAACATCATTTACATTCAATTGCCAGTGTAGTTTTTACTCAGAAAATTGCGAATTTTCCTATTGATTCGATTTCTTTTATTAACTTAGTTTCTGCCAACGTAACCAATCATACACAACTACGAAATACAACATTTAAAAACCATACACGAATGTCTAAATTAATAATAGAACGAAATTCTGAATGGAACAATAAAGCTCGTGCAATCGGAATTTATATTGAGGGAGAAAAAGTCGGAACTATAAATGATGGAGAAACTCAAGAATATGAAATTGAATTTGGAAAACACGAAATCTATGCAAAAATAGATTGGTGTAGGAGTCCCAAAATTGAGTTGAATATCACTAAAAACGAAACAAAAACCTTAAATTTGAGTGGTTTCAAATACGGAACTTGGATTTTACCAACTATACTCGTAATTATGTTAATTTATTATGTTGGAAACTACGCTCTAAATATTGACTTAAACTTTTTGATTTGGATTATAGTAATTGGATTTTTATATCCAATATATTTTATAACATTCGGAAAAAATAGATATTTAATACTAACTGAAAAGAATAAAAACGCGCTACAACAGCGGTTTTAGTATTTACTAGTGTTGTGTGTTGATGAGTATTATAAAACATACAAACTAACTCGTACACGTTTTATTTTTAGGGACATGTATATATTTAACTCTAATGTAGCTAGTTGGCAGTAGTTTTAAAAAATTAGAACATAAAATGAAAACCCAATTAATAGTTACATTTATAGCTTTAATGCTCATTTTATGTTCATCAAATAATGATGATGTCCTTACTCAATCAATACTATACCCTTCATTTGGTTCTGAAATAGAAGTTAATATTATAGGTTTATCATTTGATGCAATGGAGCCATTTTTGTCACCAAATGGAAATTATTTAATAACTTAAATGATGGAATAAATACTAAACTATACTTTGCCACTAAAATCAATCATTCAAAATTTATTAGAATTGGAAATAAAATCATAAAAAACATATCTGATGGAGGAAATCTAATCAACTACTTCCTTCAAGATAATTTCTTACCAAATAACATTTCGATAAAAACATTAATAAATTTGTTCCTTCAAAAGGAAAACAGAAAAACTGTATTGGAAAATGAATATGTAAAACCATTACTAAATAAAAAAAATCAGGATTTATCAGGAGGAGAAAGAAGAATAATTGAAATCTTATTAATCATTCATTCAAATGCAGAATTTATTTTACTTGACGAGCCTTTTAATGGAGTTAATCCAATTCAAAAAGATTATATTATTGAATATATTAGAAAAATGAAGCTATCAAAAGGATATATTATAACAGATCACGACTATGAAAATGTAATAAATTTAGCAGATAGCATTGCATACTTACAAAGCGGATTTTTAAAAGAAATTAAAGATAAAAGTGAATTAGTAGAATTAGGATATATAACAAATACTACTTACAATAACGTGTATAATTAAGTGCTAGTATTGTGTTTTGATGAAGGTTTAAAAACACATAAATTGATTCCTATATAACTTGTTTTTGAAGACATGTATTTATTAAGATTTAATATAACTAGTTAGACAAAATTAAAAACAATGAAACCAAAAAGAAGAATATTATTTGCTCAGAAAATCTGTAAATGTTTCCCTCCTATTATCTCTCAAAGAATCCGAAATTTTATTTTTCCAATTGAGCTAGCAAGAGAGTCTAAAATAAATTTCAAAAAAAAATCTATTACAGGCTCGTATTTGAAAAGTAATTCTCTTGATTTTCATGGGTATAATTTTTATATCCATGGCTTTTTTGATTGGAGAAACGTAATAATTTCAAATTCAATCTCTAAACATTCAATAGGTGATATAGTTGAAATTGGAGCAAATATTGGAACCGAAACAGTTTCATTCTGTGATATCGTAAATAATGTTGCAAAAGTTCACGCATTTGAACCTTTACCTATAAATTTAAAACAACTCCGAGAATTATCTAAAACTCAAAAATCTCTTAATATTTTTGAATATGCCTTGTCTGATAAGAATGGGGAAGCATCTTTTTTGGTTCCTCCTGAAACATCTTCCGGTACTGGAAAAATAATTAATAATCGTAAAAGTTCTAATCTGATTAAAGTAAAAACAGCCAAACTTGATGATTTTTTAGATAAGTTTACCAATTTAAATTTTATTTCTATAGACACTGAAGGTCACGAACCTTTTGTTCTTAATGGAGCTAAAAATACTCTAAAAAAACACAACCCAATAGTAGTTATTGAAGTTAGCCCAAAACTTTTAATTAAATATGCTAATTCAAAACCAAAAGATATTAGCCAATTCTTTAAAGAACTAGGATATAATGTATTCAAAATAAATAAATTTTCAATTTCTAAAGTAAAAAAAGATGACTTATCTACAAAAAAAGCATCTAACTGGCTTTGCATACCTATAAACAAGAAAAAAATAGAATTACAAATTAAACGTGATTTAATAATTCGAACATTTATTCCATGGTATTTATTAAGACCTTTACCTAACAACGTGCAAGATTAATTACTGGACTATGTTTTGATAAGGATTTAAAACACTTAAACTGAATCCTACACACCTTACTTTAAGGATCTGTGTATATTTATATTTGATATAATAGGTTGTAGTACATTATAAAAACACCCCTTCATAACAAAACTCGTAACTTGTAAGCAATTATTTATGAAATTATGAAAACAAAAATAAAATTTGGAATAATATCCTTTTTAATAGCATTTGGATTTATTTCATTTTCAAGCATCGAAAAAGTTATTAATAATCCTGAAACGGTTTCAAAAATTGAAACTTTTACGTTTTCATCAAATGGAAGAAAAACAAAAGGAAAAATATTTTTGCCAGCCTCATATGAATCCAATAAAAACCTGCCAGTAATCTATTTAATAGATTTTGCTGAACAGCATTTTAAACTAGCAACTGACGAATTTGAAAAGGTAATTGAAGGTGTAAATCAAATTCAAGGATTTGATGCATTGGTTGTTAGTTTAGAAAACATTCCTGATTTTAATGCTGAACCTAAAACATTTCAAGATCATTATGAGATTTTTAAAAATATGGCATCTTATGTTGATAATAAATTCACAAAAAACGCTTCTAAAACATTAGTCGGAAGAGGAAGTGAATCAGGTATAGTTCTTATGGCTCTTTTTATTAAAAATCAAGAAACTTCTGTTTTTAATAATTTTATTGCTACAGACCCATCACCAAAATACACGTCTGCTATTATAAACTTAATCGAAAAAAATGGAATCAAAAAAATGCAATTAAATAAAAAACTTCATTTTTCTTTTTCAACAACCAATGACAAAAGACAATGCACCAAACTAATAAATTTAATTAAAGGAGCTAATTATCATTGGTTAGAGTTTGAATCAATTGAATATTCAGAAAGTGATTACGAAAACACATACCCTATGTCTTATGCTGCTGGAATAAAATATGTTTTCAACAAGTAACATCAGAAAACAAATAACATGCTACAACATAGCACATAAGCAATTGATAACATTTTAAATCTAATCGAGTTATAACAAAAACATAAAATATTTTTTATGAGAATTTTATTATTACTATTGACTTTTTCGAGCTTTTCATTTGCTCAAAACGAAAAAATAACGAATCTTCTAACTGATACAGCGCCTTGTACTTTTGAATTAACTATTGACGAATTGATTTCTGATGAGTTGAAATTTGAGTGTTTTGAAATTTTTGAGAATAAAACTTTTAGAATTGAAAATTTTAGAATTAAATTTAGAGGACACGCATCAATATCTATTTCAGGAAATTCTCTTGACATGAAATCAGAAAAGTTAGCTAAAAATTTAAAAATTGGAGATTCCCTTACTATTTTTCACATAGAAAATATGATTGTTGATGGAGAAAAATCACAAGATTTCAAGACTATGAATATTAAAATAGTAAAACATTAATTCTACAATTTAGGAATTAAACAGAATGAAACTAGACACAATACGGTGTATAATTAAAACACTGACTACAGAATTCAACACTACTTTTAAGACCAGATGCTAAATCTGAATGGTAAAAAACTGATTACTCATAACTACATGGAAATAAACCAAATTATTGATACTATATACCCACTAACAACTAAAGCAAAAAACTTAATAAAGGAGTCAATAATTGAAACTAGGTTTCCAAAAGGGCACACTTTATTTAAAGCAAATAAAATTGAAACAAATATTTATTTTATCAAAAAAGGAATAGCTAGAGCATATGCTTATTCAGATGATCATCAAATCACATTTTGGTTTGGCAAAGAAGGTGATCCTATTGTTTCCATGCAGAGTTATGTCAATAACAAAAAAGGATACGAAGATGTAGAATTATTGGAAGACTGCGAACTCTATCAATTGAAAACAGAAAAACTTCAAAAACTCTTTTTAGAAGATATTCAAATTGCAAATTGGGGACGAAAATTTGCAGAATTTGAACTTATTAAATCGGAAGAACGACTTATTGCTTTACAATTTAATACCGCAACCGAAAGGTATTTAGCTCTTCTCAAAAACTATCCTAGCATTATACAACGCGTACAACTATCTCATATCGCCTCCTATTTAGGGATTACCCAAGTTAGTTTAAGCAGAATTAGAGCAAACATAAAATAAATGTCGTTTTTTATCATTTGTTAAATGGATTCTCCTAAATGTTTAAGAATTTTGTCCTGTAGCATTATTCTTTGTTGAAGGTTCTAAAACTGTTTCAATCTTCTCAAAAATGAGAATAATCTAAAACTAATTTTAAAAATAATAGTTAGATATGTCAAATACGATAAAAATTAAAACTCCTCTTGTTCTATTCTTGTTCACCATTCTTTTTATGAGCTGTAATAATAAAAACAACTCAGAGAATTCAATAGAAAAAACAGAAACGAAAACATTAAAAAAGATCTTATTTGTAGTTACCAGCCATAGTAAAAAAGGGAATACTGGAGAAAAAACAGGTTACTATCTCGGAGAAGTTTCTCATCCTTGGGATGTATTGCATTCTGCTGGTTATGAAATAGATTTCGTTAGTCCAAAAGGAGGAAAAGCTCCTGTAGACGCCTTTGATATGACGGATGCTATCAATAAGAAATTTTGGGACAACGACATGTATCGTAACAAAATAGAAAACACAAAAAAACCTAACGAAATTAATCCGAAAGACTATGTAGCCATTCATTATGCAGGTGGTCATGGAGCTATGTGGGATTTTGCAGACAACACAGAAATAGCTGAGATTGCTGCTAAAATATATGAAAATAATGGTGTAGTAAGTGCAGTATGTCATGGACCTGCAGGACTTGTAAACATTAAATTAAGTAACGGATCGTATCTTGTAGATGGCAAAAAAGTAAATGCATTTACAAATGAAGAAGAGATTAAAGTAAAATTAGAGAATGTGGTTCCTTTTTTACTAGAAGATCAATTAACAGCGCGTGGTGCAATTTTTGAAAAGTCGGCACCTTTTACGAAACACGTCGTTACTGACCAAAGATTAGTAACAGGACAAAACCCTCAATCTGCTTCTAGTGTAGGAAAGGCTACCTTAAAAGAATTGCAAAGACTAAACAAAAGCGGTCAATAAATGAGTGGAGAAAAAAATTTAGAGACGCTTTTAAAATCAATGAAACCTAAACATAATTTGGGCGAATTTGTATTTTGTAAAACAGAAAGTTTAGATCAACTCAATTTGAGTCAAATCATAATGACTTTTAAAGAGGAAGAAAGCATTACCATTATTACTGAAAAGACAGTCGCAGACCAACTCAATTTAAACTATTCTTTTGTAGCATCTTGGATTACACTTACCGTACATTCGTCTTTAGAAGCCGTTGGTTTAACTGCTGCATTTTCAAAGGCTTTATCGGAAAATGGAATTAGTTGCAATGTAGTTGCAGCCTATTATCATGACCATATTTTTGTCGAAAAAAAGGATACAAATAAAGCCATGGAAATTTTAAATGCGTTTTCGAAATAAAGAATTCACTGTTGGCACAAAAAAGAATTAATAACGAATGAACTGGATACTATTAATAATTGCAGGACTTTTTGAAGTCGCATTTGCTACTTGTCTTGGAAAAGCTAAAGAGGCTACTGGAATTGAATCAACGTATTGGTACATAGGTTTCTTCATTTGTTTAGGAATAAGCATGGGACTTCTTTTAAAAGTGACACAACAATTACCTATTGGTACAGCATATGCAATTTGGACAGGTATTGGTGCTGTAGGGACAGTTTTGGTTGGGATTTTTATCTTTAAAGAACCAGCTACTTTTTTGCGCCTATTTTTCATTACAACATTAATCATCTCAATTATCGGACTGAAAGTAGTTTCACATTAAATAGACTAAAGTAATTTCACATACTAGCTTCTTGCTTTACTTTTTTTCTAAAATATCTGTTGATTAATATTTCAAAAATAAAAATTGCTAAAAACAATAATCTCGCAAGAATTGGTAACATAAGCACTAGAAGACCTGCAATTACCCAAACCAAAAAGGAATTAAGAGCAACAGCTTTATACCACTTTCCTAAAAGAGGTGTTAAACCAGTTTTACCTTTTTCTTTTTTATAGATATAATTAATAATAAGATAATTAAAAAGACCAATGCCTGACAAGTTTAAACAATAAAAAACAAACGGTCCATTATAATTTATTCCAACAACATAGAAACCAGTAGAGAATGGTAATAGAACAACAAAAAACAAAAGGAGTATATTCAACCACAACAATTTTCTATCCACTTCAGCTGCAAATTTCATGTGCCTTAAATGAGACACCCAATATATTGCAATAACAAAAAAACTAATTACTAAACCAATAAAACTAGGTAACCTACTCTGTAGTATATCCCAAGTTGTATTATTTGCTATAACCTTTATAGATGGAATTCCTACTTCCAACACCAATAAAGTCATCGCTATTGAAAAAATGGCATCACTAAAATTAATAACACGATTTTTATCGTATGTTAAATTATCCATATGAATAAAATTTACTCAAATATAAATAAAACAGCAGAAAATAATAGATTCTCCCTTAATATTGAATTCATGAAAAAACTTGATGAGAGGATAAAGAATGTACACTGCTAATTGGATTCAAATAAAACTGAAATAACTATTCAGGAATGGAAAAACAAGGAAACTAATGAATATCCATAAATGAGATTTCAAATCTCTGAAAGACACAAGAAAATTTATTTTGTTATGACCGAATCACCATTTGTACTTGAAATGAAAAAACTGAACAAAACAACTGGCATTATTAATTATTTAATTATACCCTATTTTAAAAAATACTCGCCGATTTTCTATTCGGTTTTTATTTACTAAATTAGTTACATTGGCATGCAACCAACAATATATAAACAAGTTATGTAACCACATTAACACACTAACTTCTAAAAGGAATAAACTTTTAATGAGATCAATGAAAATCAATTGAGAATTGTTTTATTAAAATTCAACAATAGACTTCCCTAAATTATTAATTATTGACTAAAAAATGTAGCTTAGTTGCATAAATAACAGCAATGTTTGTTACACTAAAACCTCAAATGCAACAAATAAATAAACAGAATGCTTTTTAACTCTATTGACTTTGCCATTTTTTTACCAATAGTCTTTTGTCTCTATTGGTTTGTTACAAACAAAAACCTAAAACTTCAGAATTTTCTTATTGTAATTGCTAGTTACACTTTTTATGGTTGGTGGGATTGGCGGTTTCTTTCCTTGATTATTTTCAGTACTATAGTAGACTATTCAATAGGAATCCTTTTGGCAAAAGAAGAAAAAGTACTTAATAGAAAAATTCTTCTTTGGACAAGCATTTTTATCAATCTTGGTTTTTTAGGTTTTTTTAAATACTACAATTTCTTCCTCGATAATTTCATTTCGGCATTTTTATTTTTCGGAATGGAAATCAACACCAATTCTTTAAATATAATATTACCTGTAGGAATTAGCTTTTACACCTTTCAAACTTTAAGTTACACTATTGATGTTTATAAAAGAAAACTTGAACCCACTAAGGACTTCATTGCCTTTTCTGCTTTTGTGAGTTTCTTTCCTCAATTAGTCGCAGGTCCTATTGAAAGAGCTACGAACCTTCTACCTCAGTTTTATAAAACCCGACGCTTCGATTATTCTAAAGCCGTTGATGGAATGCGTCAGATTCTTTGGGGCTTATTTAAAAAAATTGTCATTGCAGATAACTGTGCACAGTATGCGAATGAAATATTTAACAATTATACAGACTACGGTGGAACCTCTTTGATTCTTGGAGCTCTCTTCTTTGCATTCCAAATTTATGGTGATTTCTCTGGGTATTCAGATATCGCCATAGGTACATCTAGATTATTTGGGTTTAATCTCAAGCAAAACTTTGCCTTTCCTTATTTCTCTAGAGATATCGCTGAGTTTTGGAGACGATGGCACATCTCCCTTTCAACCTGGTTTAGAGACTATCTTTACATCCCTCTCGGAGGTAGTCGAGGTGGAATTTGGATGAAGGTTAGAAATACTTTTATCATTTTTATTGTAAGTGGCTTTGGCATGGAGCTAATTGGACTTTTATTGCTTGGGGAGCTTTGAATGCTCTCTACTTTCTTCCAATTTTACTCACAAAAAAAAATAGACGATACCTAAATACAGTTGCAGAAGGAAAACATTTACCATCTCTTAAAGAATTCGCTTCAATGACATTTAACTTTGGATTAACGCTCATAGCTTGGTTTTTTTTTAGATCTGATAACATCTGGCATGCTATTTCCTACATATCAAATCTATTTTTAGGCTTAGATGAAATTAAAAACTACTCTGATTCATATTTCTATCTCTATAAAATAGGCTATCCATTTTTATTGTGTTTGGTTCTATTTATTACAATAGAATGGCTAGGAAGAAAAAGTCAGTATGCTATTGAACAATTAATATTCAATAAATTATTAAGATGGATAATATACCTTATAATATCTATTTTAATAATAAGCTATATAGGACAAAAAACACAGGAATTCATATATTTTCAATTCTAATACCATGAAAAAATTTTTACTAAAAACACTCCTATTTGTAATAATTCTTTCTATGTGCTCTGCTTTTGCTTTATCATTTTCAGATGGGAAATCTGACCCATTTTATGTAAGATTTACAACACCTAGACAATCAAATTTAATCTTAGGAACCTCAAGAGCAGCTCAAGGGATTCAACCTAAACATATTAATCCAATACTTAATCAACCTTTTTTTAATTATTCATTTACTATTTCTCATAGCCCATATGGACCTACATACCTCGAAAGCATCAAGAAAAAACTAAAAAAGAATACAAAGAATGGAACATTTATTCTAGCCATAAACCCTTGGAGTATATCTTCTGCTTCTGAAACCCCAAATGATTCACTTAGTTTCAGAGAAGTACCTCTTTGTGTTTGAAATATGAATTTTGTCAACCTTAACCCAAATATCCCTTACATTCTTAAAAATTTAAATGGCAAGTACTTAAATAAAGTTTTTAGACCAAATACATCAATGTTCTTGCATAATGATGGATGGTTAGAAATAACTGTAGATATGGATTCTATTACATTACAAAAAAAAATCAATTCAAAAGTCAAAAGTTATTGGACAGATAATTTTCCAATATACAAGTTTTCTGAACTTCGAATGGACTATTTATCTCAAACTATTAAATTTTTAAAAAAACATGGTAATGTGTATTTGGTAAGACTACCAATACATGAAAGAATGATGGAAATTGAAAAAAAATTAATGCCTGATTTTGATCTAAAAATAAAGAATGCTATAAATTTATCAGACGGCTATTTAGATCTAACTCCTCAAAATGATTTATATGATTATACAGATGGAAATCACTTATATAAAGACTCTGGTAAAAATGTTTCGATTATTTTAGCTAACTGGATCTTAAATAAGAGTAAAGAACTATAAAACAAACACGTGAACAAGTAAAATAAAATCAAGATCGGTATAAAATTGAAAAGTTATTGAGAGATAATTATCTACTAATATTACATAAATACCTTGACATTAATTATGAAGAAATTGACTTTCTAAACATCATTAGTATTTATTCTTATGTTTTCAATTCATGCAAACAGAACGTTAAAATCTCATCAAAATTAAAAAACCAGACTTAAATGCTCAAAGTTTGGATTCAATCGTAACTGTAATAGAATTAGTCTTCTATCTAATAATTACAATAGGAAAAGATTCAATTGCGGCTTTCAAAATGATTGCTGCTGGAAAAGAGAAAAAAGAAACAGTTCTTCTTCTTCACGGAATTCCAGGTAATGAAAAACATTTTGATTTCGCTCAATAATTAATTGATAATCAGAATCATTACAATCCACTAAATTTTAAAAATGATTTAAGCAAAAAGAAGCTTTTAATTTTTGATGAAAACGATCGCAAAAAAGAGTAGATTGAAAAATTAGATAATGTTGAATATCTTTTAATGAAAATCGATCAATCATTCGTTCTCTGACAAAAGACTTGAACTAACCGAAAAAGTATCCGAATAGATAAATAACTAAACACAATAACGTGTAAATTAGTTACTGATTCTGTGTAACATCGGAAAGTCCTTACTTACAAACCCACAACTTTTTATGTACAAAACCGTTAACTATTATTTGACCAATTCATCCTAATAAAATGACAATTCGGAAATTTAAACTTCTAAAACTAGAATTATAATCTCAAATTGTGACCATTAAACTCAATTAAAACAAATGGAAGACAGTATTAAAATTTTAATTTACGTTCATGCCTTCTTTGGCGGAATTGGATTGATTACAGGAATTGGAAGTGTAATAGTAAAGAAAGGAAGTTCAATTCATAAAAAAATGGGAAAACTTTTTTCTATTGGAATGATAACAAGCTCACTCATTTCAATACCAATTTCTTGGATGCCCAACCACAAAAATTTATTTTTATTCTTAATTGGATTATTTACAATATATCTCGTTTTAGCAGGAAATAGAGCTTTAGCTTTTAAAACAAAAGAAAAAGCAAATTGGATTGACAAAATGATTTCTGGAAGTATGTTTTTATTTTCACTATTAATGGTCATAATCGGAATATATGGTCTTCTGAATAATATTTCATTGAGCTTATTATATCTCTTTTTTGGTGGCTTTGGACTGCTTTTATCTGTTAAAGATTTTAAATTTTATAAAAACTCAAGAAATCCCAAAAATGCTTGGTTAATATCTCACATTGGTAAAATGATTGGTGCACTAATAGCTTCTATTACAGCTTTTATTATTGCTGGCTTAGGAATTGGAAACTTAATTGCTTGGACACTTCCAACAATTCTCGGAACTATTTACATTCTATATTGGAAAAGAAAAATCAAAACAGTTATCAATAGCGTACATAAATAATTGCAAAGCACTCTCCTTCTCCGAAAATCTTATGGATTTTGCTCTGGCTCAATTTCTTTTGCTAACATAGTTTCAGCCAACACAACTCACGATTAACCAATGATAAAATTCTTTAGAAAATCAGAGAACACTTCATGTTTAAGTCAAAGGTTAAATAACTATTTTATTACAGATATCAATCGTATTAGGTTACTAATACTAAAAGAAATAACAACTAAGAATAATTACACTATGATTTTTTCTTATCCTCTTTTTTCAAGAAAGAAAAAATACCTTTTTTCTTTTTCTTTTCATCATCAGAAGACGCATCAAACTCACGCTCTTTTTTGTCTTTAGTGAAGAGTCTTTTCAGAAAACCGTCGCGTTGTTCTGGATCACAATCTAAAGCCGCAATAATATCTTCTGAAGGTGTTTCGAACTTCGCTTTTGTAATACTATTAAATTTTGAATCTGCATTTAATTGCTTTAAAAACAAAGCTACAATTGGCAACGCTGAATTTGCTCCTTGACCAATAGAG